>CESF01021603.1_pt1 | contig 13717 bp, 12 predicted proteins | sample 356331 | NCBI WGS metagenome assembly CESF01 (sample SAMEA2621779, study PRJEB7988) | marine metagenome | biome: marine biome (ENVO:00000447); feature: surface water layer (ENVO:00002042); material: "saline water (ENVO:00002010), including plankton (ENVO:xxxxxxxx)" | depth 5 m
ATAACTACACTATCCATTAATAGATATCAATATGAGTTAACATATGTCTTCTACAGCAAATCTTATTTAAATGCAGCTCATCCATTACCTCTCCTTCAGGCGTTTTCTTAATATTATTTTTCGTCATATAAATTACATCGTCTTTATCCATACCCAATGCGGTTTTTTTCTCATTGACTCGTTGACAGTAATATAGATATTTGTCTGCCAACACTTTTCCGCATGTAAAACACTTAATAGGAATAATCATTATTTGTTAATATATAATAATATTAATAAATAATTTTAAATCAATTTATTGTTTAATAATCAATCATTTACATTTTGTAGCGTTTATTTAAATAGTAGTATTCATCGTATTTCATGTTTGATTTATCTGCTTTAAACATTGGGCCGCTTTTATCACCTTCTATACATTCTTCTCCATTTTTATTTTTAGCCCATACACAACATTTTGCTACATTACATGAATATCTCTTTCCATGACCGCTACCTAAATCACTACAAACCTTTTCTAAATCTTCTTCATCACACAAACCATCAAATTTATTTGTCATACCTTCATAAATAATTTCTATGGTATCCACTGATTTTTCTTTATCTTCGTCGTCGCCTTTATCGCCGTTTATATTTTTAAATGAAAATCCATACAATGATAATGTCAATAATAATATAATAATTAAAGCAACTCCAACAACTATCTCTCCCCATTTTGCTTTTATTGAATTAATAATTTCTCCTAAAATGTTTGCCATATATGATAATATCACATTTTTATTACAGTTATTCCTCGATTAAAGCCATGCCTTTACTTGTTTTTGTTTTTCTATGAACTATCTTGTTTTTTGTAATGTTATTATGACACGATTTACATATTGGTATTAAGTTAGAGGAGTGGTTTTTATGAAACCATTTATCCTTGAATCGCCCTTTTTTATTTGCATATTCCTGTGGATTTAAATGATGTATATCATCTGCCATATTTTCACAATCCATCATACCACATTGATTTTTTATGATATTAGAGTTGTATTTGCTTTTATTTTTTGTTAAAATATTATTGTTTTTGTTTGATATGCGTATATTATATGCTAAATCTATAAAATCATCGGGCATATTTAAAGATTTACATACTTCCAACCCATACATGCCCTCACCAGAACCCTTCTCCAATTTTCTTTTATAAACCAACACATCATTTGATTTATCATATTGAACCGACATATGATACATAATTAAATTTCTACTTAATAAATCTTGAATTACAGGGATTTTTATTAATTCATGAAAATGAGTGGCAAAAATAAAAGAAGATTTTTTATTACATAAGTAATTAACACCACTAGCAAACAAAGACACAGCAGAGTCAATTTCTGTTCCGGAACATAATTCATCACCCAATACCAAACTATTTTCACAACAATTTGATAAAATGGTTCTTAATTCACACATTTCTACCGCAAATGTGCTTAACCCTTTAAAAATATTATCATTTCCTAGTATTCTAGTAAATATAGAAGTATATGGGTAGTAAGTAAGTTCGCTACAAGGAACAAACATACCCGCTTGAGCTAAAATAATAGATATTCCAATTGATTTAATTAAACTAGACTTACCAACCGCATTGGTTCCATATAGCAAAATGCCATTTTTATCAGTGGTCAGCGACACATCATTAGGAACATACGCTTCTTCTTTATTAATATGTTCAATCAGTGCGTGTCGCATATTTTTTGCTTTAAAATAAGACACATCTTCATACTGATTTTCAATTACTGGTCGACAATAATTGTTTTTGTCTGCTAAATATGATTTTGTAAATACAATATCTACATTAGAAACATTTGTAATAATATTTGTAAATTCTGTATAGTAAGTTTTTAATGTGTTGTTAAACCTGTTAAAATAAATTTTCATTAAGTCCTTTAAATTACTGACATCCTGCATCATATAAATGTATAATTGATTTAGCAAAGGGCTGGATATTTTTTTGTTTCCAGATGTTCCAGTCGAGTATTTAAAATTATGTAAATCCAATTCAAATGTTACTTTTTTTCCATCATAATCCGAATTAAAAGACAGCAACAAGTTTTTTTCTTTTCCTTTCGGTGCGTATTTTAGTAAATACTCTTCAATCACACTCTTTAATTTTTCACACCGTTTTGATGTTAACTGCATATATATTTCATATTTTTCGGTGGAATGAGTACGCACTGGATCTTTTATTAATCCAGTTAAAAACTGTTGTATAGTATCCAACTGTTGTTTATGTTCTATGTATTTTTTTTCACAAAGGTCTAAATCTTCATATAATCCTTTATTAAATATATTGACCACCGTTTTCGGGTCTTCATTGCAGTTATCAATAATTAATGTTTCTTTAAACAATGATATTAGCGTATCTATAGAAGTAATGATATCTTCACTATCTGTTTTGTTAGTGATATAATTATAAATATCTTCATCTTTTAATAATTGATCACATATTTTACGAAACGATACCATGGAATAATAAATCAAAACCAATTCACTGGGTTTCATAATATTTAAAATGATTTTACGGTATATTTTTTCAATGTCATGAATATTGATTAATCCCTTCCTAGTGTTATCAATAAAATTGGGAGAGATGTTGTTTAAATCGATAATATGTTCTACTATTTGATATTCATTATTTAAGCATGCGATGTTTGTAGATGGATGAAGTATAATGTCTTTCATTTTTCGTCGACCCATCGCAGTTTTACATCGATTCATCATATTTAATATCGATGAATACTTATTGTTAGTAGATTGTTCCGTATTAATTATATTTAATTGCTTTAAACAATGAGTAGCCAAATACACGCTATCGGTTGATTTTTCATATACTGGTTCACTAATACATTTTAGCAATTGTTTATTATGCTGTGTTATAAAATTAAGTAAAAAACAGTATGCATAGGTGCTGTGGATAAAGACATCCATTTGAGTATTTTTCATAAAAAAGTTGTAATCAGGAATATTAAATACATTTTCAAATATTGCTTTTTGAAATGGTTCGTTTTCACAATTTCTTGCTTGTTTGTTTAATTCGCCTTGTTCTAAAAGAGAAATCATATGGATTTTGTCGGAATTTAAATCAATGAAATGGACTATATCGTCTATTTTATGTTGTTTTTCATAATTGTGAATAAATATGGTTTCGCTTGGATTGTAAATTGAAATTATTCTATCTAATTCGTCAAAAGCAGTAGAATTATGAATGTTATTGTTTTCATATCGAAATTCAAATAGTTTCGATTTTCCAGTGAAATTATCCATCAATGCTACACCGCAATGGAAATATGGAAATTTATTAAATGCGTCTTTATCATATTTTTCAATCCAAACCACGCAACAATAATTAGATATTCTGCGATTACTAGAATCAATATTTGTGCTGGGAGAGAAAATTCCTTTTTCCCTACGCAACCTAACCTTGCGTTTTTTTACTATTTCTTCACCATACTCTTCCCATACCACTACAGTGTATCCTTCATCTAATAATTTAGGCACATATTTCTGCAGTGGCTTACAAGTAGTAAACCCAGTCATTTCAAGTGGTTGATTGTTGTATTTTCCTTTTTTCACAACTCGGCATTCTAATATGCGCGAATATTCAAGCAATTGATTAGCAGTAATACCATCCTTTTTAATACCATATACTTCAAAAAAACTACCACATTGCCATAATAAAAACATTTTCTCTCCAAATTTATTTTTATATTCTTTATACTTTTGAAAATATTCACCCATCATTGAAGAATCTTCTTCATCGGGATTAGATGTTGTTTTCGTTGTTGCTTTAGCAGGTGCTTTTGCCCTCGATTTTGACATGTGTTATAATATATTTATTTGTTTCAAACCTTTAAATGGTTTGCTTTGAATTATTTGTCCAAATAGTTATGCAGCAAGGTGTCTACATTTTTATTGTAGATGTCTCCTGCTAGAAATGAATTTTCATATATACTTCTAATAATTGTTTCGGGGGCTGTAGAACCTATTTTAATTAAATTATGCTTTCTTAAGTAATCTTTGATTTTACTTAATGGTCGCTTTTTCAATGTATTTGAATCTTTTAATATTTTTTTTCGTGTTTTTTGATTTTTAATTAAAACACCAACCTTTCCATTTTTTTTACCAAGATGTATAAATCGTTTGGTAGTGGTTGAAGTTTGTTTCATTTTTTTAAGCGTTTTACCTCGTTTTGGTTTAAACCCCCCTTGTTGGGGTATAAGATCGCCTGCAACTTGTTGTTTTAATTGATTTAATTTTTCCTTTCTTTCGGCAAATGTACCCGTATTTATTTTAATATCATCATCCATTATGATAGGTGGAGCAGATTGTATAGTGGTGCGGGGTTGCGAGTCTGTTGGTTTTTTTAATGTTTTATTGTATATTGAAAACAGCGGTTTTTTTCCGTTTTTTAAAATACCATAAGGCGGATCCGGTTTTTGCTGCATAATATGTTGTATTGAGGTTGGAGATATTGTGGTTGGTTGTATAGAAACCGGTTGTAATTGTGGTGGATTGTCGGGTAAAATATAAGCAGTTGGCGTTGGTTTTGAAATACTTGCATCAGTAGATGGGGATGGACACGTGTTAATGTTTATTAATGGCGGTTGTAATGACGCGGAAGGTTTAATTGCGGGTGGTTGTGTGGAAGTATATGGATTTGAAATTAAAGGATTTTGATTTGTTTGTGAAATAGATTGTTCTATTCTAGATTGCCTTTCTATTTTTCTTGCCAATTTTAATTCCCTTTTTTTCTGCTTTTTTGACTTATGCGTATTAGATAATTGATGTAAATAATCTAAACTTTTATCTAATTCATTGGCATCTACATCACCTATCTGTTTCATTTCTTGTTGCTGTCGTTTTCTTTCTTCTTTTTTTCTTTTTTTATGTGTTTTAATTTTTTCAAGCAGTCCTTTCTTTAATTCATTGTTTTGCTTTTTATGCAAATCGTCTCTGATTCTTCGTTCTTTTCTCTCCCTTTTCTTTAATGTTTTTGATCCGTTAATCTTTAAAAAAGCCGGATTCACTGATATTTTTTTAGTAGCCATCGCAGTATTTAATTATTACAATAAAATAATAATTAAATATAAACTAATATACGCAAATCGTAATTTATTTACATGAATGTGATGAATGAGAATTTTTAATATACTTTGTTAAATATACATGTTTTCCATAAAATGTCTTGAATCTTCTCCACGCGACTTCACTTCTCCATTTTTTAAATATAGTTTAAATCCATTTTCCATGTCTTTAATAGTTATCTTTCTTTTGTCTGTTTCTGGTAAACAAAATACTCGTCTGCTATGTGATATTTTCACCTTTGACAACAAAGTTTCCATATCTCTCCCAAAATATTTAAAATAAGTTTTGTTTTTCTCAAACCATGATGATGAAATTTTGTTTATTTCCCATCCACAATCTTTTACTTTTTTATTGAAAATAAGCTGCAACTCTTTTGAATTATAATCATCAATCTTAAAGCGCCATATAAATCGCGAATCCAACCCTTGATTATAAGAAAAAAAACATTTATTTAAATCTTCTTCATATCCGGCAATAATCACCATTAATTCATGTTTATGATTGCTTAATGCTTCACACAGAGTATCTATACATTCTTTGGCAAACGAGTCTTTTTGCTCTTTATTACCCAGAGCATATGCTTCATCGATAAACAAAACCCCTCCAATCGCACTTTTTATCATTTCTTTAGTTTTCAACGCAGTTTGCCCTAAATATCCCGCAATTAAATCAGCTCTTGTTACTTTTTTAAATACATTATTTTTCAATATACCCAACTTAGAATAAATAGCGCCAATAATATGTGCTGTTTCGGTTTTACCGGTTCCTGGTGGTCCATATATCACTGTATGCATAAATTCATTGTTTACATTTTGATTTTCACGCACATGTAGTTTTTGTATAAAATATATGATTTGGTCTAAAATGTTTTCTTTTAACGCATGCATTCCTATCATATCATTTAAACACACCAAATCCGGTTTAATTAAATGTATAACTTCCATATCAATATTGTATTCTACTTCGGGAGACAATGGATATTTTTCAGCTAGTTGTATTAAATCTCCAATGTTATTTAATGTTACATCAATGTTTACTTTCTTTTTTTCAATGTAAATTTGCTTAGGAATCGGTGTATTTAACATATCGACTGGAGTGTCCGTTAGTAAACCGGAAGGTGAGTGAGTGTTTTTGTAAATATGCTTTTTAAATAAAAGATTATCATATGATTGGTCAATATCCAATATAGCGCGGGAAATATTTTTCGCTTTTTTATAATGAAATTTATTAGAACGGTTGTTTGTATTTAAATAATCCGAAAAATGTTTTTTACGATATAATTTTTTGTTATTCATAGTTGGTTTACTATATTTATTTTTATTATCTTTTAACTGGTTAAAATTATAACCATCGTAACCATTGGGGTCTTTGTCTTTTAACATAAGATGATTATAAGATTGGTCGATATTTAATGATTTTGCAGATGCGAATTTTAATATTTCATCAAACTCACTGCATAAGTCATCTATTAATTGATCGATTGTTTTTTCAACGGGAGTATGTAAATGATTGGTTTTAAAATTAAAAACATTATTTGAATTATCAAAAATATTGTGAAAATTGTTAGATAGGTCTATAATTTCTTTAATAATATTACTATTTATTGTATTTATATGTGATTTATTTGATGGTTTTCTATTTGCTGGATTCATATATATATCGATATAGAATAATCAATCCAGAAAAATTAATTAAAATAAAATTGAGTTGTAATTATTCATAAGATTGTTATGATAAATGAGTGTAGATACAAATACTAGTAAAGTAAATACAAATACATTACACAACATGAGTATGAGATTTAAAGATATAGATAAAACCAATGAAATGAATTGGAATGTAATTGGAAGTTATTTTAAAAACGATCATTTGGGAAAGTTGGTAAGACATCAGTTAGAATCATATAATCATTTTATAGATGAAGACTTGGTAAACACCATTAATATGTTTAATCCGGTGGTGATTCGTTCAGAAAATGATAAGGATATTTCAACCGGGTTGTATAAGTTGGAGATTACTGTTAATTTTACGAATTTTCAAATGTATCGACCGGAAATACATGAAAATAATGGGGCTACAAAAATCATGTTTCCACAAGAAGCAAGGCTGCGAAATTTCACATATGCGTCTACCTTAACTTTGGATTTAAATATTGAAATTAAGGTAAGGTATGGTGAAAACTTGCAACAAGTGGAAACACATTTTAAAAAGTTGCCAAAAATCCACATTGGAAAGATGCCTATCATGTTGAAATCCAAAATATGTGTATTAAATCAATATAAACATTTACATACCGATCAACTTGGTGAATGTCGTTTCGACCCAGGTGGTTACTTTATCATCAGTGGTTCCGAAAAAACGGTTTTAGCACAAGAACGCGCTTGTGAAAATAAGGTAATGTGTTTCAATACAAAGAAAAATAATAATAAATGGTCTTGGCTGGCTGAAATAAAATCAATACCAAAAGACAAATGTATTTCCCCCAAACAAATCAATATGATGATCAGTTCAAAAAGTAATGGTAATGGTCATACAATCTATATACAAATACCCAGAATCAAACAGCCTATTCCGTTGTTTATATTGTTTAGGGCGCTTGGTATCTCTTCGGATAAGGAAATATGTAAGTATATACTATTAAATATTGAAGAAGGTCATAAAAGCAACATAATATACGCCTTAAAAGCATCGGTTATGGAAGCAAGCACATTTATGTCAAAAGAAGATTGTATTAAATATATTGTAAACTATGCGATGTTTACTCCTATCAATATGGAAAAAGAGCAAGGATATAAAATGAAGTATGATTTCACGATAAATGTTTTGGAAAACGATTTATTTCCTCACTGTGATACTTATAAACAAAAAGTGTATTTTCTGGGATATATGGCTAATAAGTTGCTGCAAACTTCGTTAGGTTGGAGATTGCCTAGCGACCGAGACTCATATCAAAACAAGCGTCTTGATTTGCCTGGTGTCTTATTAAACAATTTATTTAGAAACTATTTCAATAAATTGGTGAAAGACATGACAAAGCAAGTCATTCGCGAAATAAACAATGGTTCTTGGAAATCTACATTTAATTATACTAACATAATCAACAGCACAAATGTGTATAAGATAATCAAATCAACTACAATTGAAAACGGTATTAAAAGAGCATTGGCGACTGGTGATTTTGGTATCAAAAATACAAATTCCAATAAAAGTGGTGTTGCGCAAGTATTAAGTAGATTGACATATATATCATCTCTAAGTCATTTGCGCAGAGTTAATACTCCCATCGACAAAAGCGGTAAATTGATCCCTCCTAGAAAATTACACAATACACAATGGGGGTTTATTTGCTTAGCAGAAAGTCCAGAAGGTGCAGGTGTAGGGGTTGTGAAAAACATGGGTTATATGACGCATATTACCACTCGCTCCAATATTGATACAATATATAATATTTTAACGGATAAATATGTGCCAATTGAAACATTATCACCGGGTGATTTATATGGACAAGTTAAACTGATTGTAAACGGTAATTGGATTGGTATAATTGAGCACGACAAAGTATTAAATACATACGAGTATTTAAAACAGTGTAAATACAGTGGTAAAATAAACATATTTACTAGTGTTGTGTTTAATTATAAAGACAAGGAAATCATTATCTGCAATGATGCGGGTCGATTAACTCGCCCGGTGTATAAAATACGAAATGGAGAAACATTAATCACTGATAACTTATACAAAAAGATTAAAAACAAAACTGTTGATTGGAATGATATGCTTGTAAATGGAGAACATGGTGAATCGATTATTGAATATATTGATCCCGATGAACAAAATGCTAGTTATTTAGCAACAAATCAAAATAAATTATCTAGCTCGGAAACTCATACACACTGTGAGATACACAGCAGTAGTATATTTGGATTATTGGCAAGTTGCATCCCTTTTCCAGAACATAATCAATCACCCAGAAATACATATCAATGTGCTCAAGGAAAACAAGCCATGGGAATGTATGTATCTAATTTTCAAACCCGAATGGATAAAACAGCATATGTTCAAACATATACGACGCGCCCATTGGTAGATACTCGTATCATGAATATTATGAATTTGCATAAAATTCCTTCTGGGTGTATGATTATAGTCGCGATTGGTGTATATGGTGGGTATAATCAGGAGGATAGCATCATATTTAATAAAAGTAGTTTAGACAGAGGGTTGTTTTCAGCGACCTTGTATCATACTGAAAAAGATGAAGACAAGAAAATACAAGGGGATGAAGAAATCCGATGCAAGGCCGATAAAACAAAAACAAAAGGTATGAAGTTTGCTAATTATGACAAACTAAACAATCAAGGAGTAGTTCCAGAAAATACTTTGTTGGAAAATAGAGATATTATTATTGGAAAGGTTGTTCCTATTAAAGAAAACAGAAATGACCATACAAAGTTAATAAAGTATAGAGATCAAAGCAAAGTATTTAGAACAAAAGAAAGCACATATGTGGATAAAAATTATATAAATCGAAATGGAGATGGATATACATTTGCGAAGATAAGAACAAGAACATATCGTATTCCTACCATAGGCGACAAATTTAGTTCTAGACACGGACAAAAAGGTACTATAGGGTTGATTTTACCGCCTGAATCGATGCCAACTACAGCAAATGGTTTAACACCAGATATAATAATCAATCCACATTGTATTCCATCTCGTATGACAATTGGACAATTGAAAGAAACAGTCATGGGTAAGGTGTTATTACAATTGGGATTGTTTGGTGATGGGACCAGTTTTAATGAACACAATGTGGTGGATATATGTAAAGAATTACAACAGTTGGGTTATGAAAGACATGGAAATGAAATATTATATAATGGTATGACTGGTGAGCAGTTGGAAACCAGTATCTTTATTGGTCCCGTGTTTTATCAAAGGTTAAAGCATATGGTAAATGATAAAAATCATAGTAGAAGTATAGGTCCTATGGTAGTATTGACGCGTCAGCCAGCGGAAGGTAGAGCCAGGGATGGTGGATTAAGATTTGGTGAAATGGAGCGAGATTGTATGATTAGTCATGGTGCTTCTGCTTTTACAAGAGATAGAATATATAATGCGAGTGATAAGTTTCAAGTTCATATTTGCAACAAGTGTGGATTGATTGCGGTGTTTAATAAAGATAAAAACATCTTTAATTGTAATACTTGTGAAAACAAAGTAGATTTTAAAAAGGTGTTATTGCCATATTCTTGTAAATTGTTGTTTCAAGAGTTGATATCAATGAACATCGCACCAAGACTTATTGCTGAATAAGTAATACACTATAAAATAACAAACAAACTATAAATAACAAACAAACTATAAAATAACAAATTTCTATTTTTAAACAACAGTATAACCTATTTAGAAATTTTTTATTTATATTTATTAGATATGCAACGAAATTATTTTAAAGATAGACATTCATTTAATAAAAGATGCGAAGAATCAAACCGAATTATGAGTAAATATAAAACAAAAAAACCGATTATAGTAGAAAAGAAAAAATATCAAAAAGATATTCCAGATATAGACAGAACCAAGTATTTAGTGCCTGATGAGTTGACGATGGCTGAATTTATGTATGTAATTAGAAAACGAATACAACTTAGTCCAGATAAATCCATTTATTTATTTGTGGGAGATGGCGATTTGGTTCCAAGTAGTTTAACTATCGGACAAGTATATAGTCAATCAAAAGATGTAGATGGGTTTTTATATATAAAATATTGTGGTGAATCTACATTTGGATAATTTAGACAAAACTATTAATATAACTACATTATAATTATTCTATTTATTGCGTGTATTCTATTTCTTATTCTGATTCTTTTTTATATATTATTATAGTATATAATGAGTCAACTTAGCAAGGTAATTAATTCGTATACAACTAAAGGACCAACTAACGACGGTTCTAGTCGAGTAGCAATGATGAAACATGTTCAGCGAAGAATCGGACAATATGTAGATGCAGAAAGTAAAACGGCCACTTTATTTGGACACAAGACGGGTAGCAATATTCAAAATGTTGGTTCCAACAGTGGTGACAGTAGTCAACGCACTTATTTCAATATGACATTTAGCGGTTTGTCTGTAAAACAGAAATAAATACAACAAACAGATATAATAAATAGTCACGATTAACAGATACCAGATAACAGATAATATATAATAAATATATTGATATTATATATATGAATAAATTTATTGCAGAATTTCTAGGGACTCTTGGTTTAGTATTTGTTGTTTTAGCAACCGGTCAACCAATCGCAATTGGTCTTGCTCTTGTCCTTATTATTATGGTTATTGGTGGTATATCGGGGGGACATGTAAACCCTGCAGTATCATTTGTCATGTATTTAATGGGAAAACTATCACAAGAAGATTTAATGCCATATATTATTGCACAAGTAGCTGGTGGATTAGTAGCATTGCAACTTCATAAAAGTGTATAATATTCTAATTATGTCATGATAATACGAACGCATACTCGCAATCACACACACATCGTTTAAATAATCAAATTAACATATACTATTAAAATAATACATGTTAATTATTGTGGTGGCATCTATTTTAATATTAAATGCCATATTTTGGGGATTAATACCTGTAAGTAAGCATTCACCGCATCAATTGTTATTAGACTTTTTAAAGATTGATTATAAACCCGATGTTTATTTTCATTTAATTATAGGAACTACATTCTATGTATCTGCAGTTATATTAATACATCGCAGCGATATGTTATTTGCTAATGAGACGATAAGCGACATAAGCAGCCAATAGTGATATAGAAACTGTATAAGATAGATCCATTTTATTATTCATTATATATTTAGTTATACTATCTTCACTTTGATTTATTTTTTTAAATGCGTCCATATTGTCAAACGATTCTCGCAATTTTTTAATTTTTTGATATTCGCTTTTTGAAATTGGTCTGTTAGAGGGTCCTTCTGTAACAGGACACACGGAAGTCGGACATTGTATACATTGAGGCGTACCTTCTGAAAAAGCATTAAACATCGCAAGTGGGTCTATTTTTCCAATTCCTTCCATCATACCGGGCACTAACCCTTTTAGCGAACTTTTACCACCGGTTAAAGAAGTCCCTCCAAAAGCAACATTACCGGTTGGCACATTATTAATGTAAAGATATCTATCAACATCTCTCCCATTTAGTTTACATTTTGCTAATGTTTTTAAGAAATATTGATTTCCCAATTTACCTTTAACTGCTCTGCCTTGTCCGGATACAAGAACATTTGTATATTCTATAAGACCAGCAATATCATTTGTTAAAGCTCCCATACTGGCCCCAGCAGTGACGCCTAATTCACCTGGTGTTTTTATCTTTCCAGCATAATTAAAGTCTTTTCCTAATAAAGTTATATCTGATTTATTGCCATCTTTTTTTAAATTATCTTGCTTATCTTTAACAACATCTCCTATAAAACTTTCTTTTTTTTTATTATATTGATTTGTTTGTAATCTCATTTATATAATAACAATATAAAATTAAATTATTAGTTTAATTAATGAATCATAACAAACATAATTTTAAAAATAAGTATCATAAGTTAAATAACAATGAAATAGAAATAAATGAAATAGTAAATGAAATGATAAGTGATATTGAAGACAATAATGATACAAATAATGATACAAATAATGATACAATAAACGATATAACTCTCAATACAAATACAAATGATTTTGAACTAATTGAATGTAGAATTTGTTTTGAAGAAGAAACAGATGATAATCCGTTTATTAATCCGTGTCGATGCAGAGGGACAAGTAAATATGTTCATAGTAGTTGTTTAAATGAATGGCGAAATGAAAATGTATATCAATCAGCGTATGATATATGTATGGAATGTCGTTATAGATATAAATACAACAATTTATATCCATCTGAAGCTAATTCAATTATAAATTTAAATTTTGGATTGGTATTTTTTTCTACACATCTAATGCCGTTTTGCTTTATATATCCTGTTGCCCGATATAACAAAATGACAAACAACTCATTTATAAAATTGTATGCGGTTGACGAAACTTCTATATTTTACTATATGAATTTACCAGATGGCATAACAGATGTAATCAATTATGAAACTTGCTATAATTTGCTTTTATTTAATCAATCGTTGATATTATTTGTTTGTTATTTGATTTATGTTTTAAAAAGGGTTCATAGAAAAAAAAAATATTTTAAATACTTACGAAAAAGCATTTTTAATATTGTGTTGTCGTTATTTAAATTTATAATATTAATAAATACAGTAGGACTTACTTATGGTTGGTTGACTTTTTATACTATATTTGCTATGTTATTTATAATACTCGAGTCATTTATATACTTGTTATCAATTAAACAACATAATGAGATTATTTTTACATTAGAACATTTAGACAATAATTATATACTAAGAAATTACGCTTCAGATGAAGACGATGAATTAGATATTTTATAATTATAATAATGAAGTGTTTGTAGAAAGTAGTTTTGTAGAAGTAGTTTTTAGAAGTGATTTGT
>CESF01137183.1_pt1 | contig 13667 bp, 15 predicted proteins | sample 356331 | NCBI WGS metagenome assembly CESF01 (sample SAMEA2621779, study PRJEB7988) | marine metagenome | biome: marine biome (ENVO:00000447); feature: surface water layer (ENVO:00002042); material: "saline water (ENVO:00002010), including plankton (ENVO:xxxxxxxx)" | depth 5 m
AAAAGTTAATCACTATCTTCTTCTTCAACAAATAAACAAGTTTTCTTCAAAGGAGGTCCTATATCTATACTATTTTTTTCTCCATATTTATGATTCCAATATTCAAATTGTGGATGATAAGATATACCTACATCTCTATAAAAACATACATCTTTCCAAAAAGCTTCTAATTTTGGATAAACTCTTTTAAACCATTCACGGTCTCTATCAAGATGTATAACATTTAATGTTATTTCGTCATTATCATTCATCCATGCAGGTCTATATTCTATGAACACACCTTTGTCTAGATTACAAATCTCCATATTGAACAGTATTTGAGAAAGATAGTGATGTGGTATTTCTCCCATAACTATTTTTCTCCTTAAAGGACATTTTACTTCTATTACTATTCCGTCGTATGTAATATCATCAGGAGAACCTGCTAAGAATGGAATAGTTGGATGAGGAAGTAATCCAAAACTAATGTTTTTTTTATTAAACCGTTGACAATAATGCGCAATTGCTTCATCTTCATATTTCTGTCCGTGCCTAGTGGCTTCATTACTCAAAAATGGTCTTTTAATACCACATTTGGCAAAAAGAACTTCTTCTGCAGTTTGGTATTTACTCCTACCAAGAACTGTATCTATTAGACTAGCCGTAAGAACTTTTGTTCTTTGTTCGAACCATTCTGGCGATAGTTGTTCATATTGAGGTAAAGCCAATAATTTTTTAACTTGGGGATGTATTTCTTCTTCTTCCATAATCAATAAGTTTTCTTTTTTTTAAATAATACTTTCAAACCATGTTCTTAATTTTGGTATTTCGGTGTAAAAATTAGTAAAGTCGTCTATTTTAACTCTGATTCCTCTAACTTCATCTTCTAAATCTACTTGAAAATTAATAAAATTCGTATCTTTGTTATCTGTAAAAAGTATTGAATGAGTGTCGGGAAGAGATTTATTAAGAAATAAAAAAAATTTATTCATAAACCTCAAAGACTCATCGTAACAATTCTTATAAAAATGCATTTCTGTGGAAGTTGATTTAACTTTTTGATTTAAAATTGAAATTCTCCTTTGTTTGATAAGTATATCTTTATCATACTTATCTCTTAAGAATTGTATTTTATCATCTTTTTTTTTTAACTTCTCTTCATATTCATTTCTAATGTCGTCATACTGTTTTTTTAAATCGTTACATACTTGAAGGTATTCTCCTTCATTTTTCACACTATTTTCCATTAATAAGTAACAAGAAAATAAGATCGTTAAATATACATGATTAATATGAATTATATATTTAGAATGAACGACTATTATGATATTTATAAAAAAGGAAAAAAATACAAACATTCTTATAATAATAAAACTGTATCCAATAATATAGAAAATAAAATAAAAAAATTAGGTATTCCTCCTGCTTATAAAAAAGTATGGTTATCTAAGGCGAGTAAAAATAAAGTCCAGGCTATTTCTTTTGATAATAAAAATAGAAAACAATATAAGTATCATCCATCTTTCGTAGAAAAAGGAAAACGTTCAAAATACCGTCGTCTTAAAAAGTTTATAAAATCTCAATCTACTCTTAAAAAAAAAGTAAAGGAAGATACAAAACTTACTACTAGTAGTAAAGAGTGTGTGATAGCTAATATGTTTTTAATTATGATGAAAACAAATATAAGAGTAGGTAATAAAAAATACTGCCTTGAAAATGGAAGTTATGGGTTAACAACTATGCTTAAAAGACATCTTAATAAGGATTATATTTTTAATTTTAAAGGTAAAAGTGGTATTAAACACTCAATTCCAATAAGAGATAATAATTTAAAAAAATTTCTTAAATATTTAAAAAGAATATCTGGAAAAGAACTGTTCAAATATAAAGAAGAAAATGTTGTAAAAATTGTTACGTCAAATGATATGAATGAATACCTTCAGAATAAAACTGGTAAAGAATTTACTTGTAAAGACTTCAGAACTCTTGCATCAAATATGTATTTTATAAAATACGTTAAAAAATTACCCATCCCTTTAAATAAAACTCAAACAAAAAAAAATATTACGATTTCTCTTAATAAAACTGCTGAAAAATTAGGACACAATAGGAGTACGTCAAAAAACTCTTACGTTTCACCTAAAGTTATTGATAAATATACTAAACATCCTAATGCTTTTTCTAGGGCGAAAAACATTAAAAAATTTTTATACAATATTTTATAGTTTTTTTTTGAATAATTTTGTAATTGAAACTATTTTATCACCTAAGAGTTGGTCTATTGGTTTCCCTGGAGTATTTTCTTCTATATACAATGAAGGAACAAATTCCAATTCATTTACAAAAATACTTTTAGGTCCTTCTAGACAACATGATACATCTATCCTGGTTAAAAGCCTAGGTAATTTAACACCATCAACCATAACATCTGGTAATTTTTTAAGAACTTTCCTAGAAAATGTTTTATATCTTTTTAAATTGTTTTCTTTGAAATTTCCCTTTTCAACCTTTGGTCTATCAACTACAGTAGCAGTTGTTATGATAGTATACACGTACTTGTTTCCTACAAAGTACATTCTATATTCTGGATTTTCTTTATCAAAACCTTCAATATATTCTTGAAATATGATACCAGGGTATTTTTTGAATGCGTTAGTAAGATATTTTTTAACTGATATTGTATTATTAGGTGTAAATTTTCTAAAATCAGATGATTCTTGACCATAAACAGGTTTTGCAATAAATTTTTTCCATCCGTTATATTTAACCTTTTCAAAAAGTTTATCTACTACTTTTTTTAATCCTTCTTTTGAACTTGTTTCAGAAGATACGCAAAATGTTGGAACTACATTAATTTTCTCTTTTTCTAAAAATTTATAGTAAGCACATTTATTATTAATCATTTTTTGATATCTGTAATCTGGATAAACATTTCTACAATTTTTTAATGTTTTTTTAAAATTTTCAAAATTTATACGATCTGTATGAAAACTTTCAAGAAGGTCATAAATAATAATAAAAACAAGGTCATTAGAATGAAATCTTCTAACACTTATTTCAGATGGTCTGATAAAATCTACTTTAACATTTTTGTATTTATGCATAATATAATATCCTATAGCAATATCACCTGGTATAGACAGAACACCTTTTCTATTAACCATGTGTTTAAGTTTAATATCTTTACACCAAGGTCTTCTTCTCGAATAAACAACTAATTCTTGTTTTTTTCTTTCGCTTCTAGGGTTTGTGATAACAATTCCTATATTAATCATTACTAATAGTACGTCATATTTTATTTGTTATCTAAAAGTAAAACAATAAAAATTAATAAATTGAAGAGTAAAAGTTTTATAAGTATATTTTGATGATTTTTCATTAAGAATCCTTCCATTTAATTATAATTAATAAAAAAAACTTAGCTTAAAAAAATATAATCATAATTATTATGGAACCCAATAATAAAAAAATTATTGGAATTCAAAATTCATCAAACAATTGTTATTTAAATAGCGTTGTTCAATTACTTTGTAATATACCTGAATTGCAAAGTATAAATTACAATGATGATAAAGTTTATAAAAATTTTCTTGATACATATGAAGAAATGTATGATACTGGTAATAATATAATAGATAACGAAAGTATATTAGATATAACGTCTTTAAAAAAAAGCATAGTGTCTTGTCACAGTATATATAAGGGAGATCAACAACAAGATGTACATGAAATACTTAATATAATTCTTCATCATGTACACACTGGTAATTCTAAAAGCATAAATTATAACGCAAATAATAATGAAAAAACTATAATAGGATACCCAGTTAGAAAAATAATAATATATGCAGCTAAAAAATGGTATGAAGATCTTAATAAAGAAGGAGAATCAATAGTAACAAAATATTTACAAGGACAAATTAGATCAAGACTGACTTGTCAAATATGTTGGAAAGAAAAGAATAATTTTGAAATATTTAGAGACCTCAGTTTACCTGTAAAAAATGGTTATGATTTATATGATTGTATTAAAAATTTCTGCAGTACTGAAAAAATGAATGGTGAAAATAAAATATTTTGTGAAAAGTGTAAAGCAAAAACACATCATTTAAAGAAAATAAGTCTTTGGAAAATACCAAAATATCTATTAATACATTTTAAAAAATTTAACTCAAATATGGAAAAAATTAACATTGATATTAAATTTCCATTAAATAAATTAAAAATATTAACAGATACAAGTGAAGAGAAAGAGACGTATTGTTTAAAAGGAATAATTTATCACCATGGTAATAGATGTTTTTTTGGTCATTATACATGTATGATAAATTATTACAATAGATGGTATCATATAAATGATGAAACCATAGAAAGAATAGATGAAAAAGATATACCTATAAAAGATGCTTATTTACTATTATACAAAGCTCTATAAGCTCTACTTTTAACTCCTTTTGGAAAACATTTTTTTACTTTATCATCAATGACGTAACCTGAGTCAAGGAATTTAAATGTGTTTTGGTCAGCTCCTTTTAATTGTTTACCTTTATAAAATAATTTGTGGTCAGTTTTAGCCCATCCAGCTCTTAATTTTGTAAAATTTTTTGGTTCAACGTCTTTTAATACCATCCCGGTATAAAAAACGTGTTCTGAAGTTACATGATATCCTGGTCTCGTTCCATGTTGATAACTTCCAAATTTAAATTCTTCTTTTCTTGATATATTTCCTCCCATATTAAATAATATCAATATTTTTTTTAAACTAAATCGTATTCTTTATCTAAAGAATCTTCACTATCATAATATCTTTCAAAATTACCAGGTTTTAAAATTACTTGAGGTTTATTTTCTAACCTTTTATCAATACATGGAAAACATTCTAGTACTATATCAGTAAGACATATATTAAGTATGTCTAGTATGTATTCATAATACTCAAAAAATGTTTTATTATAACTATACTGCATTGTTATAATAAAATATTTTATTATCGTAAAAATATGTAAAAGAAAATTAAAGTATTTAGTAATGAACATACCTAGAACTCCTTCACCTGGAGAAGAATGTTGTATATGTTTAGAAAGAATAGATAAAGAAGATTCCAAAATATGGGGTTGTGAGAATTGCGGTAAAAGGTATCATGTCGGTTGTATTCAAGATTGGTTGAATACTAAAAGCTCTAATAGTAAATGTCCAACCTGTAGAGAAAATATAGAATGTATGAGTATTACTATTAGAACTCCTATATTAAATAATATAGAAACTTCTGATAGTAATATAGAAGAAGAAATCAGTAATACAGTATTTTTATCTAGGGAAAGTATGCGTTGTATAACTCAAACTGTTATGACAGGTTTAACTTGTCTTGGATTTACTTTTGTCCTTTATTTATTTAGCAGAGATTCTTAACATTATAATATTTCATTAAAGATTTTTTACCATCTTCATGCCAATTTTCATGAGATTTGTGTAAAGTTGAACCTAATGTTCTAAAAGTTATTACTGGTTTTGTTAGTGTATAAGTTTTACAAATATTGTAAAATAATTCATCAGCTACTATTCTATGTTTATAATCTTTTTTAATGTTAATATTATTATTCATAAAACAAGAATCATAAATTTTCTTAACACCTTTTTTATTTATAATATAACAGAATGCACCCCAATATTTTTTTTTCCATTTGACGTACTCTTTCTTTTCTTTTAAAAGTAATTTCATTTCATCTGGATTACTTTGCCCTAGTTGAATTATTTCCCAATCTCTAGGGCATTTCCTTATAATTTCATCTAAAGATTTACCTACTGCCTTTAATAATGAAAAACATACGTCATCTTCACAAATTATTGTTATATTATTTTTATTGTAATGAGCTTTTTCAATACATTTTAAGTGTGAAGCAGTACATGCTATTTCATTATTACTATGGGTGTTATGATATTCTTGTGGTATGTTTAAATTGTAAACCCTTAATTTATTTCCATCTACAGCTGATATCCTAGTGTGTTTTGTTATTCCCATTTTTCTAAAATTTTTTTCTATCCAATTCTTTCTTTTCTTAGAACGATCTAAATTTATCCAATATATAGGATAATTAACTAAAGAATCTTGAAAATTTTCTTTTTTTCTTTTACATAAAAATACCAATAATAGTAATATTATTATTAATAATATTGTCATTATTAGTATGAAACATTTTTAATTATTCAAAATTAAATCATCAATAATCGTGTCAAATGTAGAACCAAAACCTGATGTTCTAAACTCTTCTACCGGCGGTAGCGAAGGAGATTTACCATTAAAGAATATTAAATATGTTATTATACATCCAATTATCAATGCAAATATTAATGTGCATATTTTAAAACATATTAATTCACCATCCTTTTCTTTAACTATATTAACGAATGTATCCTTAAAAGAAGGAAGAGAAGGCGAAGGAGTACCAGAAGGACTTAATGTTGGAAAATACATATCTTTTGCACCTATCCCCAATAAATTATCAGGTGAAAAATCTTGTTCAGGCATTTCTGTCGGAGAAGGAGTTATTATTGGTATTGGAAAAATATTATCTTCGAATGAATTACTTTCAACTGCGCTAGGTGTTGGGAAACTTGGGTCAGGAGTAAATATTGGATTTGTTGTTGTTGCTGGTTGTGGAAGATCTGGATTTACGAATGATGCTACTGCAAAACCTGCTGCTGGGAAGTTCATTATTTCTTCTGTAAAGTCTTTTGAAGTTTGCATTCTAATTATATATATAAAATATATTTTTTTAGAAAAATTTTATTAATAAACGTTAAAGAATGGATTCTTTAATTAATCTTTATACAAATAGAATAATAGAATATGATAAAGAAATAGCTAAAACTAAAGATAAAGAAAAAATTAAAAAGTTAAAAGTTAACAGACAAATTATTGTAGAACAGTATAATAAATTAAAAAAAAATACATATGAGTTAGTTTAAATATGTATTTTTTAATAATGTATTTCATTATATGAAATTGAAAAAAATGAATAGTATAATGAGTTTATCTGATCTAAAAGACCCATTAGAAGAAAGTAAAGAAAAATTTGTTAATCTTATAAAGAAAAGAAAAATAAAACTTGTAATTAATTCAAATGTACTAGACCTTAGATGTGACACTTATCGTAAGTATTTCGACGGGGTTAATATTTTTATTATTTTCATAGGTAGTCTTTTAACTGTTTTAGAAGCATGGAAAAGTATATTCAGAACATCAGAGAGTGAAAATTATTACACCCGTAAAGGTTTTGATATAAGTCCTATTATTCTTTCAACTTTTCTTACATTTCTAGCTGGTATACTCAAATTTTATAAGTATCAAGAAAAAATGGAAGCTATTAATAGATGTGTTGAAAAGAATGCTATAATCATAAGTGAATTAGAAGATTTAAAAGAGAAAGCAAAATTTTGTAAAAAACCTGAAGATTTACAACAACTTCATAAAAAATATGTCGATGATATTTATAAAAAGTATCAATTGTGCTTTCAAGAAATATATTCCAATATAAAATACAAATCTTTAGTTGAACAAATAAAAAAACTTCATGTGATTTCTATTCAACATAGTAAAACCCAATCCTATTTTGAAGCAAATAATAAAATTGCTCTACACGAATATAAAAAATTTTGTGAAGATATAGCAAAACAAAAAATAGATGATAAACAATATCTACCTCTAAATTGTTTATCTGAAATAACTAGACAAGAATCATTATGTGATAAAATAACAAGCTTTTTTGCTTTATTTAGTTGTTGTAAATGTTTTAAAAAGAATAATCATGATGAGTCAGATACCAATTCAGATACTTCACATAATTCAAGAGAATCTATAACTCATTTTGAAATTCCTGAAATTAACAACAATAAAGAAAATAATGACGACGAAGAAAAAAGTAAAGAATACAATGCACAAGTTTAATTTTTTTTAACTGCATATACAGTTAATACTAAAAGTATTATTAGCCAACTTCTTACAGTGTTAGCATAAGTGAATTTTGTAAATCCTTCAACTAATCTATAATCGTCATTATATAATTTTTTTATAATCTCATTATATCTTGCGTTTTTATCGTAATTACATCCTGGTAAATGAATTATCAGAGGGTATGATTTATTTTTTATATGATATATTTTACCTCCTGATATTTCTATTTTATCGTATACTAAACTTGGTCTTAATGAATATTTTAAAAATTCTATTCCTATTTTAAAAGTAGTATTAGCATGTTGTGGTATAGGGACTAAATTAAGTATAAAATTACATTTTATATCATAATGAACTGTTATATCTTCATTTTTTTCTAAAAATTTTTTCCATCCTATTTGATCATCATCATAATCTGCTATAAATTTATAAGCTTTTGAAAGTACTCCAGCTTTTCCTAATATACCTCCTCCATTAATATAATACCCAGGAACAACTTCTCCCGCACTAGATGGTGGTTTTTTTAAACCAATACTTTCTAAAATATAATTTTCGGACTCATCGCTAATATGTTCTACACCTATAATTAATTCACTACCGGTTTTATTATAAAAATCAATAAATTTGTCAGGAGTATCTAAAATTAATGCATCATAAGCATCAGTAATACAAATTAATGTATCAGATTTTAATTCAGAAAAATAATCACTCAACAACATACTTCTCCAAGACCATCCTCTCCATTTTTGACCTATTCCTAATATTTTATAATCATGTTTATTTTCTTTAACTGAATGTTCCCAATTTTCTAATGCCTGAATACAATCAGTAGCAACTGTTACTGTTTTCATTATTAAATAAAATTATTTTTTTTTCTTATTTTTAACACACTGTTTTCCATTTATTTATTATATTTCTTAAAGAATTAGTTTGTATTATTTTCTGGATCTGTTTTTTATAATTTAATTCTGTTTTACAATTCCATTCTCTTCTTATAACTTCTACCCATTCTTTGTATTTTTCTAATGTATAAATAGTTTCATTTTCTTTAAGAGTAAAAAAATTAGTATCAAATGGTTTTATCTTTGAAAGAGTTAAAACTCTACACCCATGAGCAACGCCTAATAAAGTTTCCCAAGTACCATCCGTGTTTGGAACAAATAAATAGTAAGACATAGCTAATACATTGTACACATTCTTTTTATCCATGTTGTTAATTTCTTTAAAATTATAAATTTTCTTTAATTTTAATACTTCTTTACTGTCAATATTTCCTATCCAAATTAATTTTTTTTCTGGATATTCATTTTGTAAAAATTTAAAAATTCTTACCATAAGTTTTAATTCATCTAAATCACTTGTTATACAAACACAATCGTCTTTGTTCTTATGAAAATAATGTGATTTAACACCATATTCTATTGTTTCAGTGTAATCACTAAAATCTGATAAGTGACATTTAATCTCCCATTCAAATTCTTCATTGTTAAGAATTACTTTATTAAAAGACTTAAAACTTGCATGGTTAGGAAATGTTTTATCCGTTAAGAAAAGTATCGGGTTATGAATTTTAAGTTTATAAGTTTCAAAGTGATAGTAATTCCAAGATATAAAATCGCTATATTCTCTGTAAACATTAAAATAATACCATGGTAAAAACATTAGGTTCTTTGAAATTTTAATACTTCCTTCACATGGACAATAAACGATAACTTCTCTTTCTTTTGACATTTCATGCACAAAATCTATAAGAAAATTTACTTCAGGTTTGTGATGAAATGTTTTATTTTCACACACACTTTTTTTCCATACTATTTTAAATATTGCTTCATCATCTGAATAAAAAGAATGTTTATTATTTGGGTGATAGAGTATAGCTAATTTTTCCATTCTTTTCTTTCCCATTTTAGGATGAATCCTTTGTCTAAAAAAAGGATGCATTCTTACTTCTTTTTTTGTTTTATTATAAACCTTTTCAAACCTATTAGGTTTACTCTGATCTAATCTTGTTGTCATTTGTAAAATTTCTTCAAAACCTTTTTTATTTCTAAGGAATCTTATTGTAATATTTTTAAGAATATTAGATACTTTTAATGGTATCCTGTCCAAAAATGGTTCTTTAAGATTTTGAACAATTTGTTTTTGTCTAACAACTGTGTTCTTACCATGAGTCAGTCCTACAACTATAAAAGGTCCATTAAGAACAGTTACGTCTATTTCTTTTCCTCTAATGAAACTTACTGACTCAGCACTTGATACGCTAGTATTAAACTTTCCTTCTTCCCAAAAGTCTTTTGTATAAGCCATACTAGCTTCAGACATTGTTCCTGGTCCTCCTTCAATACTTTCATCGTAAGCGTAACACTCTACACTATTTAGTAGGTCATAACAAACTAATTCAGTAGAACCTATACATCTTTTATTTTGAAATATTAATGATTTTATCCTAGAAAGAACACTATAACTTTCATAATAATCATCATCATCCATATGTACAATGTACTTATGAGAAGCGTATTGTGCACATAAATTTCTTTTTTTGCCTATACTCAGTCTCTTTTTTGTTTTTATATAATAATATTTTATTCTTGGGTCATCTACAATAAATGGTTTTAATCTTGTCTTCATAGGACTATCATCAACAATAATCCATTCTAAACGATCTTTTGGATAATCTGTTCTTTTAAAATTTGAATACATTAGGTCCCAAAAGTCACTACGGTTATAAGTAGGTGTTACTATAGAAACATAAGGTAATTCTTCGTCACTTTTTGTTTCTGGTAAAGGTAAACGACATACAATTTCTCCATTATCACCTCTAGTTTTTTCTATTTTAATTTCATCTAATAATAACTCATTGAGTTTAGAAGAGAAGTTATAATACAAATTTCTTGGTACGTCATTTTCTTTAAGTATATCAAAAAGTGATAAACATTTATTTATATATAATTTATTTGAGAATGTTCCATTGATGTAATCAAAGTTGGAGTAGTATATATCAAATGTTTTTTGAAATATTGTTTCAATTGGGTTTTCAAATATAGATATTTTAAGAAGTTCAATTGCTTGTGAACGAGTTATGGTATAGTTTTGTAAATTATAATAAGGTTGAATATTGTCTATCGGTAGAAGATTCCATTTTTGATTACAATCAATATTTTGTTTATCTAAAAGACAAATTCCATTGGGTAAATCAGTAGGTTCTTCTTTCAATGAAAAACCTGGTTCTATTACTATATTTATAGTTTCTTCTTCTTTACTAATAATCTTTTTCCATATTTTTTGATGCGTTAATAATTTAACAATTTGAACTTTATCGTTAAATTTAAACAATTCTTGAATATTTTTTGTTTTGTAATCAGAAATATTAACTAGATAATTAGATACTTCGTAAATTGTATTCATATATAAAAATATATATTTATTTTTAAATAGTATGAAATGTTTTATTTGTAAAGGTGAACATCATTTTAAAGAGTGTAAACTTTATAAAAGTAAACTTTGCAGAAGATTTTTACAAGGTAATTGTACAAGAGAACATTGTTTTTATGCTCATGGTAAGAATGAATTAAAAAATAATAAAAAAATAAATAATGTAAAAATAAATATTATAAACACTAAAGATGATTCCTTGAAAGATTGTTCTGTTTGTGGAGATAAACATTATTCTAGTAAATGTGTTTATTTGGAATTTTTATAAAAAAAATTTATTTGGTATTAGTAATGAATTATAAAGATAATTTCATTAATTTTGAAGCTATACAAAAAAGTATGGAAGATACTTTAAATCATCCGCCAGATATAGCTTCTCTTATTTTTGAAAATTTAAAAAAAGGAATATCTGAAAGAGGGATTGAACCAAAAGATATAGAAGGAATGAATGAAAATGAAGCAAAAAAATTTATCCGAGACAGAATATATCAAGCTGGTTTAAAACAAAGTGTTGACGAAGGAAAAGAAGAAGATCTAGATAATCCAATTGATTATGAAATACTAGGAATTCCCACACCTACCTCCACTCCTTCTGTAAACATCGAAAATTTTACAAATATAGAAAATTTTACAAACATTCCTTTAAAACAACAGTTTAGTTTTACTAAACTTAAAAGAAATATTGAAAATTTTGGAGACGTTTATGATAGACGTATAAATGAATACGATAATTGTGAGGGTGTTGGTAATGTCATTCAAAAAATAAGAAACAATGACTCTTCTTGGAAATCTGACCCATTAGTAGCACAAGTAGATTGTGTACCAGTTTACGATTGGGATGGTAAATTTTATAAAGACCAAGCTTCAGCTGAAGCAGGTAGTACTACAGAAGAAATAATGAAACCTGCTCAAGATGGAACTAAAGCAGATGGCAAAGCTACATCCGAAACTAGTGGAAAAGAACCAGGGGAGTATGTGCACAAAACAGGAAAATTTCTAATGAGTAGTGTATATAGTACTGGTGCTTGGTCAACACCAAGTTTGGACGGAACGTATGGATGGTTAGCAAGGAGCGATAGAAGAACTTCACCAGGATGGATGAGAATGGAAACCGTTAGTGGTAATATAGAAATGATTAAAGGTGTTGTTACTAAGGGGAGAGATACAAACCATCATACGTCAAAATTTAAAGTTTATGTTAGTCGTAACGGTGATTCATGGAAACAGATGAAAGATAGTAGTGGTAACGAAGAATTCACAGGAGGTGTAGGACAAAAAACAAATTATTTTAAAGATGGTCCTGTAGAAGCAAAGTATATAAAATTTTATCCTACTGCAGGGGGCTCATGGCGTTCTTTAAATGCTGGATACGTCAAAGATAAGAGTGGTGCCATTAATTGTAAAGGAGGAAGTGGAATGTTACAAGATGAACCTTATTTTAGATTTACATTTAATAAAGCGAAAACGAAGACTAACGGAATAATGAGTGAAGGTACAACAAACTCTACAAAGAAGTGCCCTAACGAAGGACAATTTATGATAGCAAAGAAAACACCTTTTGGGATATCTTTGAACACCGATTTTGATGAGAATAATATAAAACTTGTTGTTGGTAATGAAGTTAAAGGATTGAAAGAAGTAATGAAAAATAAATTGATTGCTGGTTGTGGAGCAGATCCCAGTAGTTCAGGATGGTATTCATCCTCTAGTGCAGGTAGTCAAAAAACATGGAGCGCATGTAAAATACCTACTGATAAAGGTCTATTAGGTACTGAAAAACCATTTCATACCGAGGATGGTGGGTTTATGTACATGTACCGTCATTGGTCAGGAAGCAACAATAATGGGTATAATAAAATGGCTGACGATTATAATACTTATAAAGATAATACTCAAAGCTCTAACGCTGATAACGGAAGTACTTATACTGTACCTTCGACAGATATTAAGATTATTGATTATGAAAATGTTAATGTTATAAGACAAGCTTGTAATAGAGGTGTTAAAGGAACAGTTCCTACTCCAGGGGATAAAATTTGGGAATCTACTACTCCTTATGTAGACGGGATGGCAGTAACTTCAGGAGCATCAGGTTATATGGGAGAAATAAGAAATTTATCAGGAGGTGTTGAAGGATGGATAGACGTTTTAAAGAAGTATAAATGGTCTAATAATTTCAATGATAAAATAAAAGAATATACTGCGGGTGATGTAACAGTGCGTGACTATGAAGTAGAAGAAAAGGAAGGTACTAATGCAAATAATAATAATAATAGTGCTAACGCAAATTGGAGAGGTTCTAAGG
>CESF01002655.1_pt1 | contig 13618 bp, 12 predicted proteins | sample 356331 | NCBI WGS metagenome assembly CESF01 (sample SAMEA2621779, study PRJEB7988) | marine metagenome | biome: marine biome (ENVO:00000447); feature: surface water layer (ENVO:00002042); material: "saline water (ENVO:00002010), including plankton (ENVO:xxxxxxxx)" | depth 5 m
CAAAGCCCATCCCTAAAATGTTAACAAAGCCATTATATTCCCATTGAAAGTAAATTGATAGATTACAAAAAAAGCAAAAATAATCCGTTAACAAAAAATTAACCTAAAACAATCAAAAAGGCTGCTTTTTATATTGAGCGATTGTTTGTGTTGTGTATAATACCCGCCCATCTGGTTAGTAGTATTTAAAACTCGCTACTCGCAGCGTTATTTTATATATAGCTACGTTATAACCAAAAGTAACTATAAAAGGAATTGAAGTGAAAGTATTAAAAGCAGTCTTGCCTGTTGCGGCTTAGGTACCCGTATGTTACCCGCTACCAAAGCAACGCCAAAGGAAATGCTTCCGTTAGTCGATAAGCCTCTCATTCAATACGTTGTAAACGAAGCCGTAAAAGCCGGTATTAAAGAAATTGTACTGGTTACTCATGCTTCTAAAAACGCAATAGAAAATCATTTTGATACCAGTTTTGAGCTAGAAGCCACTCTAGAAGCGCGCGTAAAACGCAGCCTACTAGAAGAGGTGCGTTCAATAATACCGCGTGATGTAAGCATTATATCGGTTCGGCAATCGGCGCCATTAGGCTTAGGTCACGCAATACTTGAAACGCGCCCAATCATTGGCAATAACCCTTTTGCTATTTTATTGCCCGATGTAATTATCGATCAATATAAGTCAAATCTTAAGGTTGATAACCTTGCGCAAATGATCGCCCAATTTGAATGCACTCAACATAATCAAATTATGGTTGAACCCGTCCCACAAGATGAAGTGCACAACTATGGTGTGGTTGATTTAGCCGGTAAAAACATTTCGCCTGGCGAAAATGCAACCATAGCCAATATGGTTGAAAAGCCAAACAATGACGAAGCACCCAGTAATTTAGCCATAACAGGGCGCTATGTTGTATCACCCGCTATTTGGGATTTACTCGAATATACGCCTCCGGGGGCTGGCGGAGAAATACAATTAACAGATGCATTACTGCAGCTACGTCATCTTGAAACAATTGAAGCGTACCATTTAAAAGGTAAGTCACACGATTGCGGCTCAAAACTGGGTTACATGCTTGCAAATGTAGAGTATGCAATGCAATCAAGCTTAATGGGTGAAGAATTTACTCAACGTGTGAAAGAACTGCTTAATCAACGAGAGAAATAAAATGAAGGTTACTTTTTACGGAATTGGATACGTTGGCTTAGTTCAAGCCGCAGTTTTTGCAGACGCTGGCCATGATGTTTGCTGTGTAGATATTGATGAAACACGGATAGAAAACTTAAAAAAAGGTATTATCCCAATATATGAGCCAGGGCTTACACCTTTAGTCGAAAAAAATTTTGCAGAAGGGCGTTTAACATTTACGACAGACGCTCAGTTTGGTGTTGAGTTTGGCGAACTACAATTTATTGCAGTAGGTACTCCACCAGACGAAGACGGCTCAGCAGATTTAAAATACGTGTTAAAAGTAGCTGAAACTATTGCTACACATATGCAAAAGCCAAAAATTATTATCGATAAGTCAACGGTTCCCGTTGGCACTGCAGATAAAGTTAAAGCAACAGTGCAATCAATTCTTGATAGCCGAAATAGTGATTTAACCTTCTCTGTGGTATCAAATCCTGAGTTTTTAAAAGAGGGGGCTGCTGTTAGTGACTGTAAACGCCCTGATCGTATAATTATTGGTACAGATTCAGCTGATACAGAAGAACAAATGCGCGAATTATATGCGCCATTTAATCGAAATCACGAAAAAATTATTGTAATGGATATTAAAAGTGCTGAACTTACTAAATATGCAGCTAACTGCATGCTCGCTACAAAAATAAGTTTCATGAACGAGATGGCTAATATAGCTGAGCGCGTAGGGGCTGATATAGAGCATGTTCGCCATGGTATAGGCTCAGATCCGCGAATTGGTTATCAATTCATTTATCCTGGTTGTGGCTATGGTGGTTCATGTTTTCCTAAAGACGTACAAGCACTTGTTCGTACAACAGACGGCATAGGCTACGAATCAAAAATTCTCAAAGCGGTCGAAGCAGTCAATTATGCTCAAAAACATAAGTTATTTGAATATATTACTAAGCACTATGATTTAGAGCAAAACCCAGATGCAATAAAAGGTAAGACTTTTGCGCTGTGGGGGTTAAGCTTTAAACCTAATACAGATGACATGCGTGAAGCACCAAGTCGTATTCTAATGGAGCAATTATGGAAAGCAGGTGCTAAGGTGCAAGCGTATGATCCGGAAGCGATGGAAGAAACTCAGCGTATATATGGTGCACGAAATGATCTAAGCTTTATGGGCACCAAAGAATCAGCATTAAATAATGCGGATGCCCTTGTCATTTGTACTGAGTGGCAAAATTTTAAAGCTCCAGATTTTTCGTTAATAAAGTCATTATTAACGACTCCTGTTATCTTTGACGGACGGAACTTGTTCGAACCTAAGAGGCTAAAAAATAAAGGCTTTAGTTATTATTCTATTGGTCGAAATATTTTATAGTATAAGGGTCTTAAAATGCTGACAATTATAATACCTGCATATAATGAAGAAAAATGTATAGAAAGAACGCTATCCGAATTAACGAATTTTTCGAGTTTAGAGGTTGAGGTAATTGTCCTACCAAATGGCTGTATGGATAATACAGCCGAATTCGTTAGAGTAAAATTTCCTTCATTTAAAGTGGTTGAGCTTGATACTGGCTCAAAAATCTTAGCTATAAACAGGGGGCTTGAAATTGCTCAGTTTGAACATGTGCTTGTTCAAGATGCTGACGTGATTATAAGCACAGAAAGTATCAGAAGTATTTTAAAATTTATTGAGAGTGAACAGTATTTGTTTGCCTCACCGAACACTAAAATAGTTCAAGATGGCAGTTTCTTAACTAATATGTACTACAGTTTTTTGAAACTTACTCCTGCTTACCGAGTTGGAATGGTTAATTCCGGTGCATACCTTATTTCTCCACAGGCTCGCGATATTTTAGGAACGTTTCCGCAAGTTATTGCTGATGATGGCTATGTTAAAGGAGCCTTAGGTTCAGCTAATTTAACTACGATTCCTTCTTGTTATTCAGTCGTAATGAGTCCGAGAACAATTTGGTCTCTTATTAAAATAAAAACGAGAAGTAAATTAGGCAATATGGAACTAAAGAAGAAGTTTACTTCGCCTACTACAGGCGGTAATAGCTTTTCTTCTTTGTTTAAAATAGCTATCAAAGAAAAAGCGTTATTTCAGTTTTTGATTTATGCGACGGTCATTTCAATAGCAACATTTCGTGCAAGGTTGCAAATTAAAAAATTAAAGACAATTAAATGGGAAAGGGACGAGAGCACAAGAATATGAAAAGATTCATACACGTCTATGTACGACATTTTATACTATCTATTATTACGCTCTGGTATATCCATTTTTATAAAATGAATATACATAAAAGCGTTAGAATTTCATTGAAAGCAAAGCTAGATAAGACAAACCCTAAAGGTGTTCATATAGGAGCGGGGACTTATATTGCATTTGGGTCGGTAATTCTAACTCATGATATGTGCCGAGACATGCATAAAGACGTGAGAATAGGTGAAAATTGTTTCATTGGTGGTAACTCAATCATCATGCCGGGAGTTACTTTGGGCGATTCATGTATTGTTGCGGCAGGCGCTGTTGTGACAAAGGATGTAAGTTCAGGGACAATTGTCGCAGGAAATCCTGCTGTTGCCATTCGTACAAATATTAAAACAAAAGCTTTAGGGATATTAATTAATGAGTAAGAAGCTCATAGCAATTGCATCAACGGGTGGTCATTATGTGCAATTGAGTAGAATAATGAAACAAGCTAACTTTAACTCTAATGACATTTTATTTGTGCGCACGAAAGTAAACGCGCACGATACACCTTCTTTTGAGAATGAAAGCTTAATTGAGGATGTGTCGAGAGACACATTAATCCGATCTCCCATAATCGCGTTTCAAATGTTAAAACTCGTCTTAAAGCATAAACCTAAGTGGATAATAACCACAGGCGCGATGCCTGGGTTAATTTCTATTGTAATTGGCCGACTATTACTAAGAAAAACCATGTGGGTTGATAGTATTGCTAATACAAAACAATTATCTGCCTCGGGAAGAATAGCAAAGAAATTTGCTCACAAAACATTAACCCAATGGCCAGATTTAGCTGGTGATAATGTTGAATATAAAGGTCGAGTTATATAATGAAAGTGCTTGTAACTGTGGGGGCGCAATTACCATTTAAACGATTGGTAGAGGCCATTAACGATATAAATAAATCACTAAACTTGGATGTTTTTGCTCAAGTTGGTGAAGACTCAAATGCTTATGATGGTATTCAAGTGGTTGATTTTTTGAGCTCTAATGAGTACAAAGCGAAACTTGACTGGTGTGATATTGTTATTGCTCACGCTGGTATGGGAACCATCATTCAATGTTTAGAATTGAATAAAAAGCTTATAGTTGTACCGAGATTGGCTAAATTTGGTGAGCACAGAAATGATCATCAGCTCGATACTGTCGCAAGATTTGAGCCGTTAACCTCATCAATAAGCTTAATGAGGGTTTGCCGTGATGTACTAGACTTGCAACAGACCTTAGAGGAAATCGAAAAGCTAAGCGAGAGAAATGATTTCTTCACGACTGCAAAAGAGAAAGATACTGAGAACCTAGGTGTATATATTAAAAAAATGATAGATGATGAAGTATAAACTATCTTTGTTAATTGACTCGCTGTTATCTTCGGGTGCTAATTTTTTAATCACGTTTCTTTTACTTAAGTATGAGGGAAATGAGTCAGTAGTCATGTTTGGTGTTGCTATGACTCTGTCATTAATTTTCTTATCTTTTCAAAGAACAATTGTGCTCATTCCTTTTAATTTAAAAGAAGATAAGTGCAGTAAAGTCAGGATAATAGAATTTCTAAGTTGTTCATTTTTCCTCTTAGTGCTATTTTTAGTGTTAATTTTTATTAGTACCTATTTTGTTTTTCCATATCAAGAGCAGTGGCTGTTAGCACCTGTCTTGTTCGCCTTTTTGTTCATACATGAATCATTTAGATATCTATTTATGGTGAGTAAGCTGTACTTTTTGCCTGCGTTGGTGTCTGTTGTTTTAGTATCTACTTTTGCAGCTTCTTTATTATTTGATGGTTTATCTATAAAGCTCTTGATAAACACTTATTCATGTTTATTTGCGCTAGAGTTAATAGTAGTCTCTCTTTTTATTACTTTTAAAAAAGCCAATACCGATGAGCATGAGTTAGACATTTTTTTTTGGTTTCGTGATACAAGAAATTTACTAAATCGAAATGTTCAATCTATCTCTCAATTACTACTAGTACATTCTCCATTTTTGGTAGTATCAGCTTTGTATCCAGCAACAGTTTCTTCTGTTCTATTTATAGTTCGATCAGTATTTCAACCAGTACAAATATTGATCAAGTCAGTTGAGGCAATTGATCAAAGAAAACTCGCTAGTATAAAAGATAATGCAAACATATTTGTAAAGAGTTTGTTCAAAAAGTATATGCTTATTTCTTTAGCTGCTTCTTTAATTTGTTTATTAATAGCTGTTTATCTATTTCCTGTGGTGTATGGCGAGCAAGCTGTTCCTAAGCTAGGTGATTTATTGTTCTGGGCAGGTATTTTAGTTTGTTTATCATGCTCCAGAAGTGTTGAAATGCTGCTCGTGAAGAAAAATATGTACAAAAAAATGAACTCACTATACCTGTTATCAGGTTTGGGTGTCTTATCTCTTTTACTATTGAATTTGTTTCTTCATTTACAAGTTTCACCATCACTTAATATTTTTATGGGGTGGTTGTTTTTGGCGATTACTTATTATTTGATTGTTATGAAAGGGGTCGATAATGAATAGGGTAAGACTCTTTAACTTATTTCTTTTCTCAATGTTTATTATCTTTTCTTTATTTGTTTTCAGAATACGCGAATACGGAAGTGATAGTGTCGATTTTCAAATCGTTTTAAGACTAATGGCATGGGGAGGAGGTATTTTAATCGCATTTATATATTTTTATAAATTCGGCTTTAGGGTGTCTAACAATCATGAGTTGTTATTTGTTGCTTTTATTCTCTTAGCTATTTTGATGCTCCCATTTTCAATGCTTCCTTTTCGTAGCTTTGTTGTAGTGCTTTCATATGCAGCTTTTTATTTTTATTTTAAGTATGTAAAAAGTAGGTTTGGAGATGACTTTTTACTTTATTCAATTTCCCTGTCATTTTTTATAGTTATTTGTTTTTCTTACTTCTACTATTTGGCTTTGCCCGATTTGGGGAGACACATCTATTGGTTGAATGATGTTTTATTTGTAAGCCCTCGAATGAGTGGCGTTTTCTCTACCTCGAATGCAATGGGGGGATTTTGTGCTGTATATTGCCTGTTCTTGTTACATGCGTTTAACAAGACAATTATCTCAAAGTCTTTTTTTATCGTTGTATTTGGACTATCTTTAATTGCTTTATTATTGAGCGATAGTAAGACTGCTTTTATATCATTTGTTTTTTCTTCTTTATTTTTATATAGAAGAAATAAATTTATTCTATTTTTGATTTTATCAGGGGTAATTTTTACCTCGTTATTGATAATATACGCTGCATTTGACTTCTATGGTTTCCTTGAACATGTATCTCGCCACGGTGATCCTGAAGAGGTTTTAACGTTTACAGGCAGAACTTATATCTGGCCTGCTGTATTTGATATGGCACTAGACCGACCTTTCACCGGTTATGGTATTGGCGTAACATCTTTGGCTTTACCGACATTAGAAGATATTATTGGTTATACACCTGCTCATGCCCATAACTTAATCTTACAAGCTTTTTTCAGTCTTGGTCTTGGTGGCATGTTATGTATAACTGCAATTCTTGGCTATAATCTGGTTATAAAATGCAAAAATAGATTGGGTAACTCGATGGCTGTTTATATTGTTATTACCTCTTTATTTGAGGCTTCATTTTTATCCGGTGTAGCTGGCTATTCTATAATCCCTGTTGTTTATATGGTTTTAAGTAAAGAAAAATGAGACGTTATTTAATTTTATTTTTACTTCTTTTAAGCTCATCTAATAGCCTAGGCGCTATTGATGATTACAATTTAGTCTTATCATCAGGTCAGTCCTTAAGTATAGGACATACTGATCAAGATATAAATCCGATAATTTTCCTAGATGAAGTTAATCCTAACAAAGTCTTTTTGTTCAACGGCGTTAGGGCTACAGCGCCTCGATATTATCAAAGGTTAGTAGAAAATGACGTAAGATTTTTGGAGCCTTTAAAAGATATAACTAGACAAACACATGCATATTCAATGTTTAAAATGTTGGAGTATTTATATTCTCTAGAAAACAAACCCTTCCCTAAGTTTGTTTATGCCCCGCATGGTCGTGGTGGGCAAAAGATAAGTAAACTTGAATATGGTACTGAGCCATTTGAAAATGGACTCACAATGCTAAGAGCGGGAGAGCGGTTGGCCACTCAGAGTGGCGAAAGCTTTAATGTTCCGTTTATTACTTGGATACATGGCGAATCTAACGCAAATTCTAATTTACAGGAATATAAGCAAAAGCTTAGCAAGTTATATAATGCTTACAAAAATAAAGTACAAACGACCTCCTCTAAAACCCGTAATCCAATATTATTCATGGACCAAACCGGCGTTAGTTATGGGCACGATATTGCAATCTCATTATGGGAGTTTGCAAATGATAATGAAACAGTTTCTTTGGTCATGCCAAAATACTTTCTCAATAGAAACTACTTCAATAGGCCAGATGAAAGAACTCACTTAAATGCAAAAGGATACATTTTACAGGGTGAGTATTTTGCAAAAGCTATCTTTTCTACATTTGAGTTAAATAAAAAATGGAAACCATTACAACCTGAGTCCCTAAGAATAAAAAATAATAAAGCTTTTGTGGAGTTACATGTCCCAGAAGGGAATCTAACTATTGATACTCAGACTTTGCCTCTGGCTCCAGGTTATGGTCTTAAGTATATATCTCCAGATAATATAGAATATATTCCTCAAGTGTCTATTCAAGGTAATTCTTTAGTCCTCGAGTTCAATACTGCACTCGAGGTTGGTGGAAAAATAGACAGTGGCTTTACCCTTGATGATAGGCAAAATACTGCAAATAAAAAAACTCCCGTAACGAATATCAGAGATACGTCAGAGATAATTTCTTCTGTAGATCAGCAACCACTTCATAATTGGTTAGTGCAATTTTCACTAGAGATAACACCTCAAACTCCAGGTATGTCCTTTTCTGTAAATACAAGTGGTTACAATATATGGAATGATGGCGATATTGTTGCAGATATGTCAGAGCCATTTTCAATTATTGGAGGGAGCTACAATAACATTAATTTAAATTATGCATTATATCGCGTAAGTTTTGATGCAGAAATTGAATCGGGCACCCCAATTTTCAACATTGGAGATTCAAGCATATCAATTACAAAGGAGGGGAAAAACTCATTTGTAGCAATCATTTGTGAACCAAATCAAGATATGGTGTCTGTAGTGAGTACTCAAACTATGTTTACTGGTGCTATGAAGTCTATTTCTTTGAAACCAATATTATCTGAGACTAACTTTCACCAAGATAGTATTGAAGAATTAGGTGACAATATATGGCCCAATAATGTAACCGTTGAAAATTATGAAGCTGATGACTTTTCTGTCACCGGGGAATACTTTATCAAAACGAAATTACAATACCCTATATATTTGCTCGAATATAAGGTCGAAATTGATCAAGGTTCCGCATATATAAATATTGGCGATTTTCATAAGAGTATAAATGATTCTGGAATTTTTCATACTAGAGTGCCAATTTGTAAACCGAAGTATGGTCGCTTAAGATTCTCTGCTGGTAAAATAGGTTTCTCTGGTAAAATAACCAATATTGAGATTGAACCAATTTAAAGGAATATACTTTTGTTTTACAATTCAATTAATAACTTCCGTGCAATAGCAATAATGTTTATTGTTTTCGGCCATTCCTTCGATGTTTCTGGTGTCGTTTTAGATAGTTTTTGGGAAGTTTTTTTTAGAAATTTGTTATCTGGTGGCACTATTCTTTTTGTTTTTATATCAGGTTTTTTGTTCGAAGTTGTATTTTTAAGAAAGTTTATTTTTTCTAAATTCTATTTATCTAGAGCCTCCAAACTTGTATGGCCATATTTATTGTTGTCTATTATACCAATATGTTTGTATATACATGTATCTAACCCGATTTCAGATGGGTATTTCCTCCCTAAATCTGACAGTGCAATATCGCAATTTATGATACCTTTTCTTAAATATGAAGCTACAGGTCGCTTCATGACAGCTTATTGGTATATACCATTTGCACTAATCTTATTTTTACTCTCGCCATTAGTTGTACTAATACTCAAAAAAGACTTTAAATTAAAGGTAATGCTCATTTTAGCACTCTCATGTTTGTCAATTTTTAGTCATAGACCTGTCGATAATATGAACCATTTTCATTCGGTTGTGTTTTTCTTTCCTGTCTACCTTATAGGTGCCGTGGTGTCTCAATATAGGGAGTCTTTAATAAACGTTTTTCGAGGAAATAGATTTTGGCTATTGCTTTTATTATCGATCATTTTCACGTTAATCCAGACATACTTTGGTGAGATAGGAAGCTACCATAAGCCATTTTTTGAATTTAAAGGTATCGATTTTATGTATTTACAAAAGATACTTCTTTCATTCTTTTTCTTCCTTTTGTTAGAAAAGTACTCTAAAAGCAATTTGTTTTTTGACAATCTTGCTAATACAAGCTTTGCTGTGTTTTTCATACACCCTTATTTAATTTTCATATTTAGAAACCTAAAACTGCCTTCTCCTGAAACAGCTTTTCTTCAGTGGATATATTTTATTGCTCTATCGTTCATGTTCGTACTAGTCAGCATGCTCTTGGCGTTATTAACGAGGAAGTTTCTTAACGAGAAAAGTAAATATATTGTTGGCTATTAACACTATTTTTTGAGAGTTCAATTTTAAATAGCTGAAATAATAGCCCTAGCGCAGTCATTAAGAGACTACAAATATGAAAGCATAATGCAAGGCTTTTTTATGCAACTAAAAAAGGATAACTTTGTAACTGAATGGCGATAAATATTTAGGCTCGGTTTCGAGCTTTGACCAACTCATAATAGCGTTACTCAGGTTTTTATTAGTTTTATATCTTTAAAGTAGTGCTTAATACCAATTACTTACATAAACTAAGTTTAATCAGTTAATAACCCAAATGTTTCCTGATAACTAATTCATATTAATATCTAACTAAGTTAACCCCATTGATGAGCCCCTAACGACATTAAAGCTTCGTGTTATAGGCTAAACTGATCCACAATAATATTACACCACCCTCCTGTTAACAAAAAATAAACATTAATTAAACCTTTTGGATGTTTTTTTTGTTTTTTTAAATAGGTTCACTACTGTAAGTAATTGATTTTTATTTTTGTTCCTAAATTGGTGTGCATCAATTGGTACTTTTGTAGTGTTTTTTGTTCCTTTTGATTTTAATTGTGTATATAATGTTCACCAATAATTCGATGAATTAACTTTCATTAAACAAATGACTTAAATTTGGTGCCATCATGCACTTTTTTCATTTTCGAGGGATAAAATGACTAACTCACTATTAAAATTTAAAAAATTGAGTGCAGTGATCGCACTTACTTTAGCCAGCTCTACAACACTGGCTGCAGATTTAGGCGTCGCCAATAATTTTTCAGCATTTGTTTTTAATGATTTTAAATCGAACTTTGGCCGTGCTGACGGTGCTATCGCCGCAGGTGAAATAGATCTGAAAGGCTACAGCGTAGGCTACACACGCCCATACAACCCAGAAGAATATTACTTAATTAGTGAATCTACCATCGATTTTAAATATGGTCGCCAATATGTAGGTAGCATGGTTGCCGGTGGCGCTACTGATGTTCACTGGAGTGTTCGTTGGGGTATGGAGTGGGGCTCTAAAATACTTTCTAATCAAGATGAATCGGCATTGCCATTTAACTTTGATGAGCAAGAGCAATATTACAAAGATTTAAGTACTCAATTAAGTGAATTAGATGAAACAGGCACAGTATACCGTAAATGGGGTGGTCTTTATTTACAAGGTGATGGAAGCTCTGATAGACAAGTATTTAATTTAGATGCTCGTGATTTTGCTAAAGCGCACACTTTTAAAGTATGGGGCATTCCTGCAGATGCCACTGTAATTTTTAATATTACAGGTGATGATAACGTAGTTGTAAAAGGCAAGAGCTTTGCACGTTTACGCCATCATGCAAGTAAAACCGTATTCAACTTTACCAATGCCCAAAAGCTAGATATTAAAGGTAATCGTTGGCAAGGTGTAATATTAGCCCCTAATGCTGATATTAGAGGTGTATACGGCACGGCAAAAATGCCCATTATTGGCCAAAGCTTTTATGGCTCAATGGCATTGTTAGGTGGCGAATTCAATGGTGATTTACCGCAAATTGAAGAGCCTATTTGCAATGATATTAATATTGTTGAGAAATGGAGTTGGAGTAGTAGTGAGTTTTTGCCTGAGTATAATCAGGTTATTTCTACACCTATTGCTGTAAACCTTAATGATGATAATGGTGATGGTGTAATTGATGAGAAAGATGTTACAGATATTCTAGCTGTAACTTTTAATATCGCTAATTATCGTGCGCAGGGTATTGTTAGAGCTTTCAGTGGAATCGATGGCGAAGAGTTATGGAAAAGTGAAAATCTTGATGGAACTTTTAATTATAAGTCAATCAAGGCAACATCAACTTACTCTATTTCTGCAGCAGATGTTAATAATGATGGTTTGGTAGAGGTTATAGTTAGAGACTCAACTGATCACAGTTATAAAATCTATAGTAATTCAGGAGAGCTTATAAAATCTATTCCAAAAGGTTTTGCATACGGGAACTCATCAATTTCAGATTTAGATGGCGATGGTTACCCTGAATTTATAATTGGAAATAGTATTGTGAGTCTTGCAGATGACTCTATTGTGAAACTTGAAAAACCTTTAAATTACAATAAAGGTAATTTTACAATTATAGATTCAATTGCCTTTGATTCTGACCTTGGTGGACAACAAGAAATTTTAGCGAATGGTGTATTATTTACCAAAGATGGTAGTGTACTTTGGAATAAAAATACACAACAAGGCTTTTCAGCAATTGGTAACTTTGACAACGATGAATACCCTGAGATTGTTCTGACAGACCTAGATGGTAGTGTCAAACTATTAGAACACGATGGTTCAGTTATATGGGAATACCAATCAGAAGACGCAGGTGGCGGTGTTCCTTCTATTGGAGATGTTGATGGAAACGGGGAACCTGATATTGTTGTAGCTGGAGGGGAGTTTATTAAGGTACTAAATAAGCAAGGCGTTTTAATTAACTCCTTTAGTATTAATGATCCCTCTAGCAAACGTGGTGGCGTTATTACATATGACTTCAATGGCGACGGTAAAGATGAAATTGTTAATATTGATGAAACGGGTTTAAACGTATTTAGTGCGTCTGAAAATAAGCTAATTTATAATTCGCTACAATCATCTGGTACTATTTGGGAATACCCAATAATAGTTGATTTGGACGGTGACGGGTCAGGAGAAATTGTATCTGTTTCTAATACGCTTTTATTACCAGATGGCGCTGTAGGGACTAATGGTATTTCTGTTAAAACTACAGGAAGTTGTAAGTGGTCACCCGCTACACGCGTATGGAATCAACATTCGTTCTCAGGCACTAATATAAATCAAAATGGTTCATTACCACTTCAGCAAGAAAATAGCTGGGACAAAACTAATACTTTCCGTTCAGCTAATTTGAAATAAGCAGCACTTTAATCAAAGCCAATTACTTTAATTGGCTTTTTATTATTTAAAAGTTGTTTACAATGATAGCAATTAATTATTTACGTTTTATTTGAGGCTTTTTTGTCGAACTTACAGCAAGATCCAGCTATTAGAAGTTTACTAGAACGAATGCCTAAAAACATTCAATCTACTTTTACCGATGAACAGCTAGCGTATTTAAAAGTAGCGATTGGAGCAAGGCAGTGGGGTAATCATACTGTTGATTGTAGAGGCGTAGTTAAGCTTTTTAAATACCGGTATTATTATGTTTTTTTGGCAGGGCGAAATAGGCGAGAACTCAGTGCTAAAGAGCTAAAACTAGCAAAATTGGCTCAAGCGCTAGTTTTAAGCTCAATAGTCACCATTATTATTTTACTTATATTGTTGTTGTCTTATTTAGTTAAATCGGCATTGGGGATCGATGTATTTGCAGGATATTCGTTTGGGGTTTGGAGTTGGTTTAAGGAGTTATTTAATTAAACTTAAATAAAATGTGAGTATTCTCTTTGATACTTAATAAACAAAGTAAGAGTTTGCTAAAAGATTTAAACATGAATCTTAGTACTTTTGTCGGAATCAGTAATTGAACAAAAACGTCGAATGCTATATCATCGCCGTGTATTTTGTGGGTCAACTCAAATTAGATTAGCTATAAGGAATTAAGCAAAATGACATCTCCAAGGACTTTTAA
>CESF01032662.1_pt1 | contig 13594 bp, 10 predicted proteins | sample 356331 | NCBI WGS metagenome assembly CESF01 (sample SAMEA2621779, study PRJEB7988) | marine metagenome | biome: marine biome (ENVO:00000447); feature: surface water layer (ENVO:00002042); material: "saline water (ENVO:00002010), including plankton (ENVO:xxxxxxxx)" | depth 5 m
ACCGCGATGGGAATCAGTTTCTTCATAGGATTATCGCTAGGAAATTTTGTATTCCGGGAATGGGCTGAAGTCGCATTTAGACCGGAGTATCCAGAAGGGAAGGGGAAGTGAAAGATAGCTCATTACTATCGTCTGCTAAAGTAGTCTGATGATACGATTTCTAACAAAACGTCTCGGAGCCTGAAGTTGGCCTTAGCAGAGTGCTTGTAGAGCTTTTCAATATTCTCACGGTCGAGAAAGTTAAGCTCACGAGCCATTGCATAGGACAACATGCTCTCTAGGAAATTTTTAAAAAATCTCTCTTTGTCCTCAATCAGAATTGACTTAAGGCCCTGTGGTCCTTCGAAGGTCCGGCCGTCCATGTGGACAGTTCTTGCATCCACTGGAAAACGTTCCTCCTTTGTATTGCTCTTTGGAGCATAGTTGCTTACGTCAGTGTATTGGTCCCGCCAGCGTCCTAGGACGTCGAAGTTTTCGAGGGCGATCCCAAGAGGATCCATCTTCTTGTGACAGATGTTACAACTGGTTTCCGCTCGATGTGCATCGATTGTTTCTTTTATGCTTTCTGTCTTAGTAGGGGGGCTGAGTGCTGAGATCTCAAGGTCAGCCGGTGTCTCTAGATGGTCTCCGTAAAAACTCTTCAAGACCCACGCTCCGCGATAAAATGGGTTGGTATATTCCCCGTTGTTAGTCGTCATCAGCATGAAACCCGCCTGTGAAAGTAGACCTCCACGAAATTTGTCTTTTTTGCCCAGCATCACTTTAGAAAATTCTGATTTGATCTCTTTGGGTCTATAATCTTTCGGTGAAATTTTACTAGCGCCAGGTCTTTTGCTAGGCGACGCGACTGGATGTCCTTCGATTCGGTAGATGTAGTTGAGCTCCTGCGTTATCATCACGAAATCGGAATCAATAAAATTCAATAAGCTCAAATTGCTCGACAGTAATTCCTTGAAGAACTCAACTGGTTCTTCTTTGATCTGATTCCGGACAAGGTCAAATTCATCAACTGTAAAAATGCTTAGGTCCGGTTCGATGATCTCGAGTTTTTTAAGATCGAGCCATTGATGAACATAGTCTCTGATGAAGCGATCAGTCTTTGCGTCCTGTAGCATTCGGAGCGTCTGATCACGACGGACTTTTGGGTTCCTAAGCTTTCCCTGTTTCGCCAGCTCCATGAGTATCTCGTCAGGCAAAGAATTCCACAGGAAATATGACATGCGTGCGGCGATCGCGTAATCATCCAAAGACTCTAATTCCCCTTCCTGCTTAAACAGGAACTTGGGAGAACATAGCATTCCGCGTATGCCTGCCTGCAGACCTGAGAAAATGCTTTGGTCTTGGGCAACCGCTTTCATGGCAAGCTTATAGAATTGCTGCATCTCAGTGTCGGAGACCGGGCCGCGAAACAATTTCCGCGCAAGTTTCTTTAAAATGGTCTGGCAGGCCTTATGTTTAGTAGATGCATCTACATCTTCGCAGTATGTTTTATAAAAAGGGGTATCTGGTGGCCATGAATCATACACTGGTCCGGTAATGGTAGCCGTTTCAATACAGAACATCCGCTGAAGACCACCCCCTTTGACCGAATTACATCTCAGAACAATCGTGTCATCTGAGGACAGTTGTGTCGTAAACCCGATGCTGGGATTGAAGTCTTGCCAAGCCGCATTTTTGGGAATCACGGTAACGATACTTTGTCCTACGCCCGAGTTTTTGCGAAGGAAGTAGCTCATCGAGTGGTCGGTCGTCGAGTGGTCGTTGGTATTAATCTCTGAAATTTCCGTAACGGCGGGCAACCTTTCTTCAACCCGGTTTCCTGCAATAAACTTGGCTTGGATATAAAAGCCCTTTGGAACAACCCGATAAACACCACTCGTTTTAACCGATGGGTTAATTTTTATTTGAATTGACTGAGTCGCAAATACTAAGGGTCGTGAACTTAAGGAAAGCGTAGGTGCAAAACCATTGGTGTTATCCTTGTGGCTATGCGTATCAATGTCTGTGTCTTTCGTTGAATAAACAATGACGCGTGGATCAGGTTTGTCGCTCACAACACTCTCGGAAATAAGGTTTGCAACATTGAAGTAAGACTCCATATCGACAACCGACATGTGAAGGTTGTCGGCATTGTTATTAAAACCAGCTTCGATGCTATCAAGTGGCAGCCTGTCGATGAGTGAGAAATCGGTTCCAAAAACATCATTCACCGTATTTTGATATTCGACTCGACTCAGCCGTTTTAGCATTCCCGGCTTTTGCTCCTCTGCGAGTCGGTGTAGTTGATTTCCTAATACCTTCTCTAATACTTTGATTTGATCGATTTCTGGACGTTTAGGTGCATCTTCCGGTGGCATCTCGTCAGATTCGATCGCTGTATAAATATCATCCAAGAGACTTGGATCGTTCCATTGTTTCTGGTCAATCTGATCCAGACGGAGGCCACCCTTACTCTTCTCTGGTCCGTGACAAGAAACACAAAACGTATTGAAGAAATGCTGCGATTGCATCCGCTCATCTGCCATGATGCTCGAAATATGGGCATCGGCAAACAGCAGCAATAAAACTGCAAGCTTTGTGATTTTTTGATTCAGCATAATATCACAATGCGATGCTCTTCTTGCTATTGCCGAACCGATCTCGTTCGATGCCAAATTGCTGCAGTATTGAGAGGTAGATGTCACAGGTCGTCTCACCTTTGCGAATGATATGGCCGCCGTGATTTGCGAATTTTCCGCCGGCAACGAATACTGGAATTTCATTTCCGTTGTGAGGGCCCATCCTCTGGCTTACGCTATTGTTCCCTGTGGAGACGCTGATCGTCTCGTCCATCAGAGTGCCTCCGGATTCAGTTCTCGTGCTGGCGAGCTTATCGTAGAAGTTTGCCATCAGTGAAAAGAACGAAGAGTCATATTTAGTCAGACTTACGCGTGCTTCCTCGGATTTGTTGATGTTGTGGGTCGTGAGGTGATGGTCATTGTCGAGTCCTGTCATATAGAAATTGACCACGCGTGTGACGTCGAACTTGAAGGCCTTGTAAACCATGTCAAATGCGATGCCGCGTTGAATCTGACGTGGGTTTGTTAGGAATCTTTGTTTGTCGATATCGGTTGCGAGAAATTCATTTTTAAATGAGGGGGCGACAGGGAATTCGACATCCTGGCGAGACCGATTGAGCCACTCGATAGATTTGTTGAGTTCCTGCTCCGATTCACGTAAAGCCGCGAAATACTCTTCTAGTCTCTGCTTGTCGCGGCCCGACACTCGTGCCATCAGTGATTTCGCTTCTTCAAGGGAACCATCAAGGACGCTTTTTTTGTTCGCCAGAAGTCGTTCCTCTGTCTTCCTGTCAGTCTTGGCGAAGAGGGTTTCAAATAGCACCCTCGTCGATTGAATTGGCATAACAGGCAGTCTGTTGCGCCAGGAAGCAACGATATGATGGTGGGCATGGCTGATGAAAGTCACGACGTTTCTAACGCGGGTTAAATGTCCAACGTGGTCCGCTACAAGTTGGTCAAGAGAGTCCGGGTTTGTCGTAGTATTTCCGACAAAACACCGGTGGTCATTGTGATGGTTCCCACCAAACTTCATTTTTGAATAGAGCGTGAAATGGTCTCTGTGATTTTTAAGAGGCTCCATGTGGTCGCTGAATACGTAATCTGCGCCATCAGTTTGCGGCAGGACATCGGTGAATAGGCCGTAACCCATGCTCACACAGAAAAGTCGTTTTACGTCAGCTTCATCCGGCGCAGATCGATCTTTCCCGAAGCTCTCAAGAGACGGAAGGAAAAGTGTGCAACCAGCGGTTTTTAAAATCTCACGACGTTTCATAATAATATTTCCTGGAATTTTCTTGTGATTGAATTCTGTTTAGATGCGTTTGAGTTGGTTTACTAAAAAGTCTGTCTTACAAGCCTTCGACTTCCCAGCCCTTTCGGTAGGGCTGTTGTATGAGAGTATTCGCCTCTGAGCTGTTTAAAAATTTAAGATTGTCGCTATCCCAGCGCAAATCCTGTCCTGGAAAACGGCAAGCAATCGTGCCTAGGAGCACTGTTTCGGTCATCGGTCCCGAGTAGTCGAAGTTTGAGGTTGGAGTTCCTTCGCCTTGAATTGCTGAAACCCACTGACCGTAGTGATCGTCACCATTGGGTTCTTCGAGCGGGTAAGTGAGCTTCTTTCCGTCGACGTAAAAGTCTGGGAGATGACCACTTCCGTGTTTTGTTATCAAGCTTGCCTTTTCTCCGACCAAAATGACTCCATTGTCCGGGATCTTGGTCTTGGGTGGTAAGCCTGCCTCTTCGGCTGTTGGCTTCTTTTTTCCATCATACCAAACCATTTGAAAATTCTTACCCGATGTATGCTTCGTTCCGGTAAAATCGTAGTAGATGCGCTCCCACTCGGGAAAGGTTTCCTTCATCGGCGAGGGCCCTTCATGCCTCACGCTTCGTGCCGGTCCAAGCTCGAGCGCCCAGACTACAGGATCGATGATATGACACCCCATGTCACCGAGCGCACCCGCCCCAAAATCATACCAGCCCCGCCATGCGAAAGGATGATAGATCTTCTTTTGAAAGGGACGCTCCGGGGCCACGCCAAGCCAAAGGTCCCAATGGAGGCCATCTGGAATCTTACCGGAGCCTTTCGGCCGCCGGTGACCCTGGGGCCAAATCGGGCGATTTGACCAAGCGTATGCCCGCTTAATCTTCCCGAGAAGGCCGGCGCGAACTAGGTCCACGAGACCCTTGTAGTTTACCCCGCTATGATTCTGGTTGCCCATTTGAGTCGCCACTTTTGCCTCGCGCGCCGCTAAAGTAAGAGCGCGTGCCTCGTGCACCGTACGGGTGAGGGGCTTCTGTGTGTAGGGTGAGATTCCGAGCTTAAGCGCCGTCATCGTAACTGGCGCGTGCATATGATCAGGCGTCGATACCGTGACTCCATCGAGTTTCTCCTTCTCTAGCATCTCGCGCCAGTCGGTATAGCGTTTCGCCCTTGGCCACTTTTTAGCAGCCTCAACAAATCCTCCTTTTCGGTCCTTTCCGAGTTCATCGACGTCACAAAAGGCTGCGATCTCTCCGTGCTTTGATGCCCCGAATGAATCCGCCCATCCTTTTCCTCCAACTCCAACCGCGCCGAGGGTTGGTCGTTCGTTCGGTCCGCCTTTAGCGCCAGGTAAACTCAAGACTCCGGCGCCATATCCCAAAAAAATTCTCCGTTTCATCATCCAAGTAAACGATCTCGCCGGCGCGATCCTTTCGCCCCAATAGCTCAGAATTTACTTTTGCTGAGATGGGTTCAAAATCGCTTTGGGGTCGAATTTGAAAAGGAAGGGAGAGGCTCAGTCAAAAGCCTTCCATCTACCGCCCATCAAAAGCAATCGGCACTTCGGCATTCGGAGATTACCTTCGGCGATTTTAAGGGCGAGTTTGTAGGATTTCCCGCCTTCTGGTGTGAACATGGTCTTGGGAGTATAAAGGTCACTTCGGGAGGCTCCGACTCAGCCCGACCATGAAGAACGAGGATTTTTGAGTCACAAGAGCCACTTTTTCGAGGACTTAGAGAGAGGTTTTTTTATCAGGTAATATGCTTTAGTTCTAGTAGTTGAGGTCTGCGATTCGAGATGGCTGTATCCTACCCATTAGCGCTTCCTTTTAAATGTACTTCACTCTGAGGGTAAGGGATTGAGATGCCAGCGTCGTCGAGTGCTAGTTTGAGGTTTTTTGTAAAGTCCAATTTGGACTGCCACCAGTCTTCTCGCTTATACCATGCTTGCACAATAATGTTCACTGAGCTATCGCCGAGTGAGACAACATCCACACGAGTCGGCTCGTCTTTTAGTACACGGATATCGCCATCAATGACGGACTGTATTGTCCTGATTGCCTTGTCGATATCGTCTTCGTAAGCGATGCCGACTGTCTCATTGAGACGGCGCATATCTCTATCGGTTACTGAATAATTAACGATTTCGCTCCCCCAGATTTTACTGTTAGGGATCATAACTGATGGCCCGTCTGCTTCGTGCGCTTGAGTCACAAATAATCCGAGTTCGTCGATGATAATGACTTTACCTCCTATTTTGACCGAATGTCCTACGCTAAAAGGTCGCAGTGCCAGCAGCATGATACCAGACGCCACATTACTAAGTGTGCCTTGGAGGGCCAAGCCAACTGCGATCCCAGAGGCGCCTAGCAGTGCAATAAAGCTTGTTGTTTCAACGCCGAACTGTCCGAGGACCGTTATAATTGTAAGGGCGACAACGAGTAGATAAACACATCGAACCATTACTTTTTCAATAAGCGGATCTAGGTTAACTTTGCTTTCCATTATCCGTGCAGTCGCGCGTGATAGGATTTTAGCAAACCAGAAGCCGATGATAAGAATCAATATGGCACCCAAAACGATCATGCCATGTTCGGCTGTGTAGTTAGTAAGCTTTTGTATAAGTTCGTCTTTAGTGATCATGATTGTTTCTTCCTGCTAGGAATTTACTCCTTTAGGGGGAGAATCTTGAAGTCAGTTTTTGATTGAAAGCGGAATATTAAAAAGGAGAAAGATACTGAAGGATCTCCAGAAATCCTGCTTTGGGTAGTCTTGAGTTTTTATCTAGGACTCTTTTGAACGCGCCTGCCTCGCCGCCTTGAATGACTTGATACATTGAACCACAAAAATTGCTGAGACTAGAGACATCGTGATCATGCAACCGGTTGAGAGCTTGAGTTCGAAGCCGTCCTTGATAGCAGTTGGAATAATGCGGCCGAGCGGCGCGAGGAATCCAAGAAGCCCAAAGGTCGCTGCAATATGCATACCAAGTTTTAGTTTATCAGGGTTTTTTGCAAGAAGGGATCCCAAAAGAATGGGAACTCCAGCTATTGCTGGGATTAAAGCGGTCCAGCTCTGCATGCCACCTCCCAAGTAGCCCAGAAGAGCAAGCGCTATTAAGATGATTCCGGTATTTATTCCTATTTTGGTTATGTTCATATGGTGGAGAAAATAGAGAAAAGTAACGATTTTACAAGTTGGCTATTTTAATCGAGCCAAAAAGTCTAAAGGGCCCTCTTCTTGGTGGATTTTTATGTTGCATCCTTCCGGGCCGGTGTGAAAGAGCATACCAATTTTGAGTTTTTTTAGGGGGTTGTTATAGTGCCAGAGAAGACGAAGGGTGTGCTCTTAAGCGGAGTGATCTCGCCCGTATCTAGAAATTTATTATTTACCTAGCGTGTGCCCCAATTGTCGAGTTAGCAAAGGCTCCTGAGGGGAATCGCTATCATCAGACACTTATAATCGGCAGGGGTTAGAACTTGTTGCGGGCAACTGAACTTTTAGTCGCCGGTCGACTGGTAAACGGGCAGGATATTAGCAATGAAAATAATCTTAAATTTGCTCTTTGTCTGCTCTCTCAATATGAGCGCTTTGGACCAGAGGGGTTCCGATGAGATCATTAGCCACAAGATTCGCAGTGAATACCTAGGTGGAGTGGAGACTGCCATCCATGTTTTGAAACCCACTAAGATGGATGAGGAAAAGCGCTATCCAGTTCTTTATATTTTGCCGGTTATCGATGGTGACGCTGCCTGGGGGAAACCGTTCAAAATTGCACAGGAAGAAAATTTTCCTGATAAATATGGTGTCATTTGCGTTATGGCGACTTTCCACCGTGGTACGCTCTATTGTAATCATCCCACCAAGAAAAATCAGCAGGATGAAAGTTATTTCGTCCAGGATGTTGTTCCTTTCGTTGATCAGAACTACCCCACAATCGCGCAAGCGGAAGGCCGCTACCTCACCGGTTTTTGTGCTTCGGGTAGTGGTGGTTTATGGCTGTTACTTCGACACCTCGACATGTTTGGTAAAGTAGCAGCGTGGGACGCCTGGCTGGATCTTGATGAAATGATCGAAGCCGACGAGAAGTTATTTGGCACGAATGAGAACTATCGAGACTATGCAGTGCTTAATCAAATTGACCGCCACGCTCACGAGTTAATCGATGGTCCTACGAGGATCGTGATGATGGCCTATCGTAACAAGCGGGACGGTGTCCACAGTGTGCATCGATTTCACGATAAGCTGTTCGATTACGGGATAGCTCATATATTCGAATTTCATGAAGCTGAAGCGCATCGGTGGGACAGTGGCTGGTTATCGCGAGCTGTAGAATATCTCTTCCTCGAGAGACTGCCGGAAGGGGTGGGCAAAACTTTAGGGACACCTAAAACGGAGGCTCAAATCGCGGCTCTCCATCGCGGTGCGGTCAATCGTCGTCGGCGAATCATTTTGCACCATGATGCGGCACTTGATCGCTTCAAACCATCGATGAAGATGGAAGAGGTGGTCGAGAATACCTATAAGTTTTCTAAAGATCCTAAGAGTCAAATTGATACGGTTATGCTCGACGTTGGCGGTGGTGCGGTCCCCTGGCCGAGCAAGCATATGAGTCAGATTTCAGGGCTGCAGGATTGGTTTTCGAAAGGGAATGATTTTCTCCCTGCGGTAGTCAAAGCCGGGCACGAACGTGGATTAGAGATATTTTTTTCCTATCGCATCAATGGAATTGCCAATTTAAGTCCCGAACCACTGAAACGCAAAAGGACGAGTTGGTTGCTTGACTGGCGTGAGGATCCCGATCCTCCCCATGATCCCCGGATCCCGTGGGACCATTCGAATTGGCAGACTGGCAAGAAGGGTAAGTGGGGAGGGGATGCTGCCTTGTGGAATTATGCTATTCCGGAAGTGCAGGCTCTACAGATTGAAGCGATCCGCGAACTTGTTAGCGGGCACGAGATCGATGGGATCCAGCTTGATTTTGTCCGTCATGCTCCCTACTTGCCGGTAGGCCGACAGTGGGAATATCGCGATCGTTTGACAGAGTTTTTGTCGTCGGTAAGGGCTATGATTCGTGAGGTGGAAATGGAAAAGGGAAGAGCGATTCTTCTCGGAGTGAAGGTCGCAAGTTCAGTGTCGGGTTGTCACTTTGATGGCATTGATATCGAGCGATGGATTGTTGATGGCTTAGTTGATATTGTTGCCGTCGGAGCACGTTCGCTAGAAGTGGATCTTGGAGGATTCAAGGATATTATTGGGCATAAAAAGGTGAAACTCTATCCTAGCCACGACCGTCACCATGGATCAGATGGTTACTCCTACCCGCCCTTGCGATACCATCGTGCGGTAATGGCGAATTTTTGGAGACAGAAGCCGGATGGCGTGATGTTGTTCAACTTTGGAGGAGGCCGGATTGATGGCAGAGCTGGTAAGAAAGACGACTCCCTAGGATTCACAGAGTTCGGTCAACTGGCAACTCTACAAGGTAAAGAGATGACCTATGTTATCCAGCGCCGTGCCGGTGGGCATCCTTGGGAGTTTGGGCATCCCGAAGATGGTAAGTTTCAGCCTTGGTCCTTTGCTAACTCGAATCTCCTCGCCGTGCTTCCAGCAAAACTCGGGCAACATGGTAAGGGGTTGACTTACCTCAAATTAGATATCGGTGAATTGGGGCCCAAGGCGAAACTCCGTGTGCTCTTCTCTGATCCTGTGGCGGCCGGAGATACGATTCCAGTTGGTTCCACGTACTATCGATATGGGAATAGCAACTATCGTGTGAGGCCGCTCGAAAAATCGGTAGTCAGTAGGATTGAATCGAGGCTGAACAATATCCGGCTTGGTCAGGCAAAGGTGCGTGACGATGGCTGGCTTGAGTGGAGCGTGGATGTAAAGTTTCTCGCTGTCGGCGAGAATCTGCTGAGCTTCCGCGTGCAAGGCTTAGAGGCGGGGCGTGCGGAATCGATCTCGATTGAATGCCTAGAGCTAGATGTCGAGTAGGGCCTGTTCGAAACCTAAATCTCGGCAGTTTATGTAGGGCTTTGCAAGTCGTGTGTTTTCACGGAGCAAACCACTCCGTTCTTTAATTTTGTTTCGCTTCCTTAATCAGCTTGATTAAAGTCTTGTCTAGGTCCTCCTTAGATTGTCCGACATGCCTGATGATCCCTTTGTGATCCAACAAGTAGATTGTCGGCCAACCAACGATGTCCCACTTGCTAGAAATTGGACCGCCTACTTTCTCATCTCGAAAGTTACGCCAAGTAATCGTCCCATTCTTGACATACTTTGAGAGCCGCTCCGAGGGATCGGTATTTACGCCGATCAAAGCAAATGGTTCGTTTTTCCACTTTTCAACGAGCGACCGCTCGTAGGGAAACATTGATCTGCAAGGTCCTCACCAGATGCCCCAAAACGGCAGGAGAACTACCTTTCCCCGATAATCGCTCAGTCGGAATTTCTTTCCGTCTTGATCAAATCCTTCAATCTCTGGCGCTTCACAACCCACTACCAAGTGAGTGACCTTATATCTTAAATCCTTAATCCACCTCCGGAGAAGTTCATCCAAATCATCTTCTTTTTTCAGCTTATCCAAAATACTCACGACTGTCTGATTCTCCTTCGCACGTTGGGTATCGGTTAGCGTTAAGTCTCTTTGAGCGTCTTCTGCTACCAATAAGGCGAGCCGAAATCGTGCTTTTTGGTTCACATTCCCATTCGGCAATTTTTTTATCACTGCTTCCAATTGCTCCCTCTCCCCATAAAAACTCAAGATTTGGACATACTTGACCATCAATTGGTCGTTCTTGGGTAAAGACCAAATAAGATCCCCGACCCTTTTTCTTTCTTGGGCATAGCCATTTTCGATCACCCACTCGATGACCTTAGATACTCCTTCTTCCTTTAAATTGCCTGCGACTAGGTCGAGGACGGTCATCGCTTCCACCTCATTTTTCCTAGATTGACTGATTAATTTATTGGCTTCCGCCACGCCATCTCCAAAGGCCATCCCTATCAATAGGGCCATGATCGCAAACGCCACCCGAGTTGTCATTTGATTATCTTACACATTGTTTTTTGATAAAGAAACATCCAAGTCCACGATATACATTTTGTCCGGTTGGATTTTTTTTGGAGATAGTCTCAAAATCAACACGAGATCGAAGTAAGGAGGCTAGCGCTGGGAATGCTTGATTTGAAGGCGAGAGAATCCGGGTTTATTTACCCATCATTTCTTTTAGCTTGGGAGTAATCGCCTGGGCCCAGATTTCGTGTGCCTTTTCACTCGGGTGAGTCGTGTCGGGCATCATTTCCCTTGAGAGAAATCCTTTCTCATCGAGAAACTCTGACCCTATGTCCATAAAGCTTACGTTTGGAATGTCCTTGAGAAGGTCGGGTAAGTAAGAGTTGAGTTCGATGATTTGCTTGCGGTGCGGGTGATCGAGTTGTTCACGACGGGGAAAGACACCCAAGACAAGTATTTTCATTTTTGGATACAAAGCATTGAGCTTCCGGGTTATTTCTTGGACTCCTTCGGCAGCTTGTTTTGGCTTATCACTACCCCAGCAGATGTTGTTAGTACCAATCATCAATGAGGCAGCCAGTGGGGCTGGTTTAATCATGGGAAGGTGCTCGAGCCGCCAAAGGACATGGTTGGTGCGATCTCCTCCAAAGCCCAAGTTTAGTGCATTGAGCGGGATGAAGTGTTTCTTCCAGACAGCCTCGCCGGGGCCTTTTTTATCAAAGTTATTCGTGATAGAATCACCCACCATAAGCAGCTCAATCTTACGCTCATCTTTTGGATTATTAGATCTCTCAATCTCGGCGATTTTCTCAGCGTGGCGATCGAACCACCAGGAGGCCAGACGAACCTGAGCAGTGGTAGATGGATGCTCCTTGGCCAGCTCTGCTGCCGTTGCAGCGTGGAAGTTAGAAATCAAAGAGATGATTAATGTGACTACACAGCAGTTTGAAAATATTCTCATCTCTCAAATGTGAGGGTTTTGCAAAGTCCCACAAGCTTAAGATTTAGGCTAATCAAGAAATGTTATTTCAAATCTTTTCCGGGTGTCTTTCGATAGGTTTTAAATCGGCTATATTTGACAACAACAGGTAATTCCAAGGGTGCCGAATCTCCTTTTGTTGCTGGAATAGTGTTAAGGAGCCCTTGCGTGTTAGCTGTAACTTTCTAGGATGTAGCTTTTTAGCTAGAGAGTTTTGAAGTCTTATAAAATCGGTTGTGAAAAGGGTATTTGCGCACTGAGAGGATTAGTCTGCCGGATTAACGGAATTGTTCATTGCCGCTGGCGGGTAAATAGGGCTGTTGCGGTTCAAAGTGCTCCCACAGGATCCTTGAGATGTCCCTAAGGAGTGAGAAGCCCTGGTTATCGTGTTTCCATGACTGATCTTTCTGGTTTTTCGTTATAACACAGAACACGTAGTCTCCGTGTGGGGCATGGACCAACACAACCTCGCTGCGCGACGCATTGACTGCACCCTGCTTACTTATCGTTGCAATCGATGGCGGAACTGATGAGATAGCTTCGCCGTCCCAGTAGATTCGGCCCATTACGCGTGCCATTTCCTCGTCAGCTGCAGCCGAAACAAGCTTGCGGTCGCGAATGCGGATCAGCAGCTGCGCCATTTCCCGTGGGGTTGTTTGCCCCCATCCGTAACGGTCCTGCTCAGTTGCACGTCCGGGCGTTCGAGAATTGAGGCGTGTGCGCAAGAATCCTTTTTGCTTAAGCCAAGTGTTGATGGTCGTGCCGGTCCCTGCTAATTCCTGACACCAGAGTGATGCTGTGTTGTCGCTTGTTGTGATCATAAGGAAAACCAACTTTTTGAGCGTCAATTTTTCATTGTTAGCAAACGAGCCAAGTAAATCTTCACCGGGATAGAGACGGTCTTTAGTGTAGGTCAATTTGTCTTGGTAGCCAAGTTCGCCGCGCTCTACCTTGTTGAGTAGCGAGGCTAGGATAGGGACCTTTATCATACTGGCGGCGGGGAAAAGCTCGTCTGCATTTATGAGGACCGAGTGGTTTTTCTGCAGGTGGTGGACGTAAAGTCCGACTTCACCGTCTAGCTCGGCGACCCTTGTTTCTAGCTTGCTTGCTAGTGTCACTGGCCCAGGTGGACTTTGGCATGATGTTAGTAGTATATTTCCCAATATTCCTATGAGGCACAATAGTGTCTTCTTAGTGAGGAGAAAAAAGAAGTCAGAGTCGTGAGGAACGGGAGAAGGGCTTATTGAGGAAGTGGGGAGTCCACTAAAGTTTTTGGTTTCGGATACTATAGGTCCAGGCCATTCCCTCGTTTTTCGAGTAATGATAGGATTTAGAGCGTTACGCATGAGAAAAAATATAAATACCGAGGATCGTCGCCCTTCGCATAGTTTTTTCGAGTGGTTCACAATACGAATAAAGATCTACAATAAAGGTAGCTCCACAAAGATAATATCAGTTCTAAAAACTTAACTGATGTGAGCGCCTTTTGTCTCAGTATACATCGCGTAAACCGAGGTGCTCGCAGTCATAAAAAGTCGGTTTCGCTTGGTTCCACCAAAGCAGACGTTTGAGCAAATTTCTGGAAGCAAAATTTGTCCGATTCGCTGTCCGTCTTCATTTGCGAAGATGTGGACACCATCGTAACCGTCTCCAACCCAGCCAGCGCTGGCCCAAATATTACCGTATTCATCCGCGCGGATTCCGTCAGCAAAACCAGCTTTTTCTTCACCTTCTACTTCTAGCTTCATGGACGCAAACTCGCGGCCGTTCTTCAGTCG
>CESF01070343.1_pt1 | contig 13539 bp, 13 predicted proteins | sample 356331 | NCBI WGS metagenome assembly CESF01 (sample SAMEA2621779, study PRJEB7988) | marine metagenome | biome: marine biome (ENVO:00000447); feature: surface water layer (ENVO:00002042); material: "saline water (ENVO:00002010), including plankton (ENVO:xxxxxxxx)" | depth 5 m
AAGCAAATGTTCCATATGATGAAGTTTTTGAGCTTGAAGAAATTAATCATGAATTTGCAACTGCTGATGTAGCCTTTGTTATAGGCGCGAATGATGTAACAAATCCATTAGCAAAAACAGATCCTCAAAGCCCAATATACGGCATGCCGATTCTAGATGTTGAGAAAGCAGCTACTACTTTGTTCTTGAAAAGATCAATGGCATCTGGCTATGCTGGTGTTGATAATGACTTATTTTTCAGAGACAAAACAATGATGTTATTGGGTGACGCAAAGAAAACAACAGAAGAAATCGTTCAAGCGTTAAATTTATCTTAGATTAAAGAATAAGTTTTTTTAAATCCAATGGGGAATTGATTATAAGATCACTTCCCCATTCTTTTATAGTATTTTTATTTTTTATAAATCCATATGAAGCTGCAATGGAAAACATATTTGCTGCCTTAGCAGCTTCAATATCACGCATATCATCACCAATATACACACATGCTGAAGGACTACAGGAGATCATCTTAGAAGCATGCAATAAGGGCTCAGGATTTGGTTTTTTAACACTTAATGTGTCACCAGCGACTACACAATCTGGAGGATATTTAAAATCTAATTTTTTAATTATGGGGTTAACAAGAAAACCAGGTTTGTTCGTAACTATTCCCCATTTATAGTTTTTTGATACGAGTAACTCAATAATATCAGTGACACCATGAAACAAGTGTGTTTTAACGAAAAAATTATTTTCATATATTTTTAAATATTCTTTTATATAAATATTTCTTTCTTCTTTATCAAGGTTTGGCATAGAAAAATCGATAAGGCCACCAGCACCTTTTGAAATAAAATTTTTTGCTTCTGTTATGTTAGCGGAAACTTGTGATTTTTTTTTTAATAATATATTCAAACAATTAACCATATCTTGGGATGTATCTGCAAGAGTACCGTCAAAATCAAAAAGCATTGCATCTATTTTATTTTTAATCATTTATTTTTCTACAATGCAAAATATAGTTAATATTTGGATTACTAGACTCAAAAAACTTTTTACTAAATATATTTAAACTAATACCTTTAATACTTATTACCTCCAAAGAATGTTTTCTTAAAATTTCACAAAATTCGGAAGGCTTAATAAATGATTTATAGTCATGAGTTCCTTTTGGTAAGATATTTAATATATATTCCGCTCCTATAATAGATATCAAATATGAGGTTAAATTCCTGTTAAGAGTTGAAAAAAATAAATCTGAATTTTTTTTAGTTATTTTTACGCAATCACTAATTAGCTTCTCCGGATTTGGCACATGTTCAACAAGCTCTAAGCAGGTTAGGACGTCATATTTTTTGTTTGTTTCTTTTATTAGTTCTTCAAGGCTAGTATTTTGATAATCTATATTCAAATTTTTTATAGTTTGATGTGCTTTTGCTATTTCTATTGCATCTTTTGACATATCAATGCCTTTGACTATGTTATTATCTGTTGATAAATTTTCGCATAGCAGTCCACCACCACAACCTACGTCTATAATTGATTTGTTTTGAATATTTACTCTTTTTTTAATAAAATTAGTCCTTACCGGATTAAGCATATGAAGGGGTTTAAATGGGCCTTCTGGATCCCACCAGCTATAAGAAATATCATTAAATTTTTGTACTTCTTTATTGTCTATATTCATCTGTTAATACTATAATAAATATTCGATATTATCATTAATATGAGCGTCTATTTTTAACCATTTTTTTACTGTTAATCTAGTGAAAAAAGCCTTGTCATGCTAGAATATAACTCATTCCAATTAGTTAATTTATAGAGTCAAAATGGTAGATTTTGCAAAAGAACTTAAACCAGTTCCTATAGAAAAAGAAACAAAAGAAGCGTATTTAGATTATGCGATGAGCGTAATTATTGGCAGAGCTTTGCCAGATATAAGAGATGGTTTAAAACCTGTTCATCGTAGAGTTTTATACGCAATGGATTCAATGGGTAATTATTCAAATAAACCTTATAAAAAATCAGCAAGAGTTGTTGGTGACGTTATAGGTAAATACCATCCACATGGCGACACTGCCGCATACGATACAATTGTAAGAATGGCTCAGGATTTTTCTATGAGATATATTCTTGTTGATGGCCAGGGAAATTTTGGGTCTATAGATGGAGATTCTCCTGCTGCAATGAGATACACAGAAGTGAGGATGGCAAAATTATCACATGAGCTTCTTTCTGATTTAGATAAAGAAACTGTAGACTTCAGACCAAATTATGATGAAACAGAAATCGAACCAGTAGTTCTTCCAACAAGAGTTCCAAATTTACTTGTAAATGGATCATCTGGTATTGCTGTTGGTATGGCAACAAATATTCCTCCACATAATTTAACAGAAGTTATTGATGCTGTGATAGAACTCAGTAAGAAACCAGAAATGTCAATAAACGAACTAATGAAATTCATACCTGGACCTGACTTTCCAACTGCAGGAATAATTACTACAGAAAAAAACGATACGAACGGTATTGAATCTGCTTATAAAAATGGAAAGGGCAGGGTAATTATGCAGGCACAAACTCATATAGAAACAGATAAAAAAAATTCTAGAGAAAAAATCATAGTTACAGAACTACCTTATCAAGTAAATAAAGCTCGCCTGATAGAAAAAATTGCAGAACTTGTAAGGGATAAAAAACTCGAAGGTATTTCTGAGTTAAGAGACGAGTCAGATAAAGACGGAATGAGAATTGTTATTGAATTAAAAAAATCTGAAATGTCAGAAGTGCTTTTGAATAATTTATTTCAGCAAACACAAATGAGAACATCTTTTAGTATCAATATGGTCGCACTAATCGATGGCAAACCAAAAACAGTAAATCTTAGAGAAATATTAATTGCTTTTATTGAACATAGAAAAGAAATAGTTACAAGAAGAACTATATTTGAATTGAGAAAAGCAAGAGAGAAAGCTCATATCCTTGAAGGTCTAGCTGTAGCACTCTCAAACATTGATGAAATTATTAATTTAATCAAGAATTCAAAAAATTCTAATGATGCTAAATCAAAGCTTTTATCTAAGAAATGGAATGCTGGACTAATATTAAAAATGCTTGATTCATCAAAAGGTTCCTTAACAAAACCTGAAGACTTAAGTGACGGATTAGGATTGCAAAAAGATAAATATTTGTTATCAGAAAATCAGGCGCAAGCAATATTAGAGATGAAATTAAGCAGGCTAACTGCGCTAGAACAAGATAAAATATTGTTAGATTATAAAGAGCTCATAGATTCTATTAAAAAATATCAGTTGATTTTAAGTGATAATAAAATTTTAATGGATTTAATAAGAGAGGAGCTAAAGGAAATAAAAAAAGTTTATGGTGACGAAAGAAAAACGCAATTTAAAAAATTTGTAAGTTTCTCAAAAGAAGATTTAACTAAAGAAGAAGATTTAGTCGTCACATTGTCAAATGCTGGCTACGTAAAAGCCCAACCAGTAGATTCTTATAGTTCCCAAAAAAGAGGCGGGAGGGGTAAGATTGCGGCTAAAGTTAAAGATGAGGATTTTATTGAGAAACTTTTTGTAGCAAATTCTCACGATACGATTTTATGCTTTTCAAGCCTAGGAAAAGTTTATTGGCTTAAAGTTTATGACATTCCCCAATCAGGAAGGTCTGCAAAAGGAAAAGCAATTGTGAATATTCTTTCACTCGCGCAATTTGAAAAAATCACGGCTATTGAAAAGATAAGTAGTTATGATGAAAATCTATATGTTTTAATGGCAACAAGTAATGGAATTATAAAAAAGACAAAATTGTCTGACTTTTCAAGACCTAGATCTTCTGGTTTGATAGCAATAAATTTAAAGGATGGAGATAGTTTAATAGAGGCATGTGTTACCAATGGTAAAAAGCAAATAATGTTATTTTCAAGCGCAGGTAAAGCAATTAGATTTAATGAAATTGATGTCACATGTGTTGGAAGAAGTGCGGCTGGAGTTAAAGGTATTACTTTAGGTAAAGACCATAGTGTTATAAGCATGATTACTAGTGATCAAGATGACGCAGATGATATTTTGATTGCAACAGAAAATGGATATGGAAAAAGAACTGGATTAAATGAATTTTCAATACAGAAAAGGTCAGGAAAAGGCAATATTGCTGTTAAAACATCTGATCGAAATGGAAAAGTTGTTGGCGCTTTAAAAGTTAATGAAAATGATGATTTAATGTTGATAACAGATCATGGTACTTTAGTAAGAACTTTTATTAAGGATATAAGACAATTAGGAAGAAATACGCAAGGAGTTAAATTGCAAAAAATGGGTAAAAATGAGAAATTATCACAAATAGAAAAAGTTGAAGAAGATAAAATTGAGTAATAAAAAAAATTTATTATGAGTGAAGATATAAAAAAAATTAGGAAAAAAATAGATTCTTTAGATGAAGAAATTATATCTCTTTTAAACCAAAGAGCTCAGGAAGCAGTAAATATATCTAAGGAAAAAGAAAAAAATGAACCTATAGATAATTTTTATAATCCTGAGCGAGAAGCAAAAGTTTTAAGACGCATAAAAGAACTGAATAAAGGTCCTTTGTCAAATGAAAATATTGTAAAGCTTTATAGAGAGATTATGTCTTCATGTTTATCATTAGAAGCACCTTTAAAAGTTTCATATCTTGGACCTAAGGGCACATATACACAACAAGCAACCCAAAATCATTTCGGTAAATCTGTATTATCAATCCCACACGTTTCTGTAGATGAAGTGTTTTCTTCTGTTGAAAAAAGAGACTCCCATTATGGTGTTGTCCCAGTAGAAAATTCAACTCAAGGTATAGTTTCATCGACCCTAGATATGTTTATGAAATCTTCGCTTAAAATTTCTGGTGAAATAGAAATATCTATACATCACAATATTTTATCTTCGTCAGAAAAATTAAATAATATAAAGAAGCTTTATGCGCATCCACAGTCCTTTTCGCAGTGCAAAGAATGGATTGAGAAAAATATGCCTGAGTGCGAGAAGATTAATTCTTCATCTAATGCTGAAGCAGCATTAATTGCGTCCAAGGAAGAAAAAACTGCTGCAATCGCAAGTGAAGCTGCCTCTGAGATATATAAATTAAATATCATTAGTAAAAATATTGAAGACAATCTCAATAATTCAACAAGATTTTTAGTTATAGGTGATAGAGACACAGAGCCATCAGGTAACGACAAAACAAGTATTATTGTCTCTACAAAAAATAACTCTGGCGCTCTATATGGATTATTAGAGCCGCTATCAAAACATAATGTAAGCATGACTAGAATTGAATCAAGGCCTTCAAAACATAATAACTGGGAATATATATTTTATTTAGATTTGGATGGCCATATTAAAGATAAATCATTACAAAAAGCAAATGATGCAATAAAAGAAGAAGCTAGCTTATACAGATTTCTTGGCTCATACCCAGCTGCACATCGAAAATAAAATGTCTAATAAATTAAAAAAATCTAACAAAAATATTTTAGTTATAGGATTAGGTTTAATTGGTGCATCCTTGTGTAGGACTCTTAAAGATGGCAAAAAATATGAAAAAATTATTGGCCATGATTCGAATGAAGAAGTAATGGACTATGCGATAAAAAAAGATTATGTAGACGAGATTGAATATAATCTAAAAAATTCTATTCAAAAATCTGATATTATAATTTTTTGTGTTCCTGTAAAAGAAATTAATAAAATACTTGATTCAGCAAGTAATTTTTTTAATACGGAGAAAATATTTACTGATACATTAAGTACAAAAAATATAATAAAAAAATATTTTAAAGATAATGACATTGAAAATATAAATAATTTTATTTTTTCTCACCCCATGGCTGGAACAGAAAATTATGGTATTAAAAATTCTCAAGCTGATCTATTTAAAAATGCAACCGTATTAGTTAGTCCCCTTACAAAAAATAAATTAATAACTACAAATAATAAAAATTTTGAATGTATAAATGATTTTTGGAAATCAATAGATTGTAATGTATCTAAAATAAATGATTATGATCATGATGAAATATTGGCTGCATTTAGTCATGTGCCTCATTTTATTTCATTTTCTTTATCAAAAATTTTGAAAGACTCTAAGAATTATAATTTTCAAGACTTTCCTTGGGCTTATCCAAATAAAGGAAGCCTTTCAGATATGCTAAGAATTGCAAATAGTGATGCAGAAGCTTGGGCAAATATTTTTTCATCTAACAGTTCTCAAATCCAAAATTTCTTAGATAATTATATTTTGGAGTTAGAGAAACTAAAACTTTTGATAAATAAAAAAGATACTGATGAGCTAATATCTTACCTAAAAAAATCCAAACCCCTTAAATAACATGCCAGAACAGTTTATAGTAAATCCATCAGATAGCATAAGCGGAATAACCCACGTCCCTGGTGACAAATCAATTTCTCATAGATCACTGATTTTATTATCTATTTCTGAAGGAGTTGGAAATATCACAGGTTTATTAGAGTCTGATGATTGCTTGGCTACATTAGAAATCTTTAAAATGCTAGGTGTCGTTATTAATAGGAATAAAGATAATTCATATACTGTTCACGGTAAAGGACTGTATGGATTATTGAAACCAAAAAATAAGTTGAATTGTGGAAACTCTGGTACAAGCATGAGGTTACTATGTGGATTACTTAGTGCTCAAAATTTTTCTAGTGAATTAATAGGTGATGATTCATTAAGCAGTAGGCCAATGGAAAGAATTTCTTCTCCATTAACACTAATGGGAGCAAATATTAAGACTTCAAGCAAAGGAACATCTCCAATAATTATAAAACCTTCAAAAAAAATATCAGCAATTGAATATAAAATGCCAATTGATAGCGCTCAAATTAAATCATCCATAATTTTAGCAAGTTTATATGCAAGAGATAATACTAGTATTATAGAAAATATTTCTACCAGAGATCATACAGAAAACATAATAAATTTTCTTGGTGGAAATATTGAGAATAATAATAATATGGTAACTGTAAATCCCAGAAATGCTTTATTATCTAAAGATATTGATGTCCCCGGAGACATTTCATCAGCAATGTTCATAATTGTAGGATGTCTAATTTCTAAAAACTCAAAAATAACACTCAAAAATATTGGTTTGAATAAATTAAGAATTGGCGGTTTAGAAATACTTAAAATGATGGGTGCTGAAATTGAAATTAGTAATCTTAAAAATTATGGTCCAGAGCAAGTAGGTGATATTAATGTTAAATCTTCAAAGCTAAATGGTATTAAAATTCCAAGTAATTATATAGCAAGTGCTATAGATGAATTTCCAATAATATTTATTGCGGCATCTTTAGCTGAAGGGAAAACAATACTTAGAAATGCAGAAGAATTAAGGCATAAAGAAAGTGATAGATTATATGCAATGTCTGAAGGTTTAAAAAAATGTAAAATTGAAAACAAGTTATATCATGACGGCATTGATATTACAGGAGGTAAAATTAGTGGTGCTGTTATTGATAGTTTCAGCGACCATAGAATTGCCATGTCGTTCGCAATAGCAGGTTTAGTTTCTAAAGGAACTATGACAATTATGAATACAGAAAACGTTTCAACCTCATTTCCAGATTTTTTCAAGTTAACTAAAGATATAGGTTTAAATATTGATAGGAGAGTTATTTGAGCTCAAACATAATAACTTTTGATGGACCTAGCGGAGTTGGTAAAGGAACAATAGCTATGATGGTTGCCGAAAAGTTTGGTTATAAATATTTAGATAGTGGATCTTTATATAGATCTTTGGCTTTAAAGCTATATGAAAAAAATAATAATTTTGACACGGTTTTAGAAAATTTAGACCAATGGACGAATGATATTATTATTGATTTTAAATATATTAAAGGGCAGAAATTTCAAATATTTGTCAATGGCGAGGATTATTCTGAGAAGATAAGAACAGAGCAGGTTGCGATTTTAGCTTCTAAAATAGCAAAAGATAAGCGTGCAAGAGATATGCTGGAAGTTTATCAGAGAAATTATCTAGATGGCTCTGGCTTGGTAGCAGATGGAAGAGATATGGGCACAAAAGTCTTTAGAGAAGCAAATATTAAGTTTTATTTGACTGCCTCAGTTGAAAAAAGGGCAGAAAGGCGATTAAATCAGTTGAAAGATCAAGGAATTAGTGCTAACTTGCCGAACCTCATACATAAACTTATGTTAAGAGATAAGGCTGACATGGAGAGAATTAATTCTCCTCTAATGCCAGCTAAAGATGCAGTAATTATAGACACAAGTGATATTAGTGTATCTGAGGTATTTGATAAAACTATAAACATTATAAATAAGAGAAAACGTAAAATATATGAGTGAAGATTTTTCAATTTTATTAGAAGAAAGTATTTCTAAACTTCAAGTTAAGGCAGGAGCCATTGTAATGGGCACTGTTATCGATGTAAAAAAAGATTTAGTTATTGTAAATGCAGGTCTTAAATCTGAAGGTATGATTCCAATTGATCAATTTATAGGTTTTGATGGAAAAGTAGAAGTTCAGGAAGGCGACACTGTTGAAGTGACTGTAGATGCAATAGAAGATGGTTTCGGAGAGACGAAGTTATCAAGAGAAAAAGCAAAAAAAGCAAGAGCTTGGGTTTCACTATCAGAAGCTTTTGAAGAAAAGAAAATTTTAGAAGGTAGGATTACAGGCAAGGTTAAAGGTGGTTTCACAGTTGATTTAGCCGATATTAAGGCATTTCTACCCGGTTCTTTAGTTGATGTTAGGCCAGTTAGAGAAACAACTTATTTGGAAGGAAAAGATTTAGAATTTATAGTTATTAAAATAGACAAAAAAAGAAATAATGTTGTTGTTTCCAGAAAAGCTGTACTAGAATCCGAAAATAGCGAAGAAAGAGATGAGCTAATATCAAACTTAGAAGAAGGATCAATTGTTAAAGGAATTGTTAAAAATATAACTGACTATGGTGCATTTCTAGATTTAGGTGGTGTCGATGGATTATTGCATATTACAGATATGGCATGGAAAAGAGTTAGGCATCCATCGGAACTTATAAACATTGGAGACGAAATAGAAGTTAAAGTTTTAAAATTTGACAAAGAAAAAACAAGAGTCTCTCTGGGATTAAAACAACTTAATGAAGATCCATGGTTTGAAATTAGCAAGGCTCACCCAGAAGGATCAAAATTAAAGGGAAAAATCACTAATATCGCAGACTATGGTTGCTTTGTAGAAATACATAATGGAGTAGAAGGTCTAGTACATGTTTCAGAGATGGATTGGACTAACAAAAATGCAAATCCTGAAAAGTTGGTGACTATTGGGCAAGAAATTGAAGTTATGATATTAGATATAGACCCAGAAAGAAGAAGAATATCCTTAGGAATTAAACAATGCTTGCCAAACCCATGGACAAAATTTATTGATAGCCATGAAGTTGGAGAAATTATATCTGGAAAAATAAAATCTATAACAGATTTCGGTATATTTATAGGTCTAGATGATGGAATAGATGGTTTAGTGCATCTATCTGATTTATCTTGGACAGAAAGCGGAGATGTTGCTGTAAGAAACTATAAAAAAGGTGATGAATTAAAAACAGTTTTAATTTCGGCTGATACTGATCGAGAAAGGATTTCGCTAGGTGTGAAGCAGCTAACAGTTAATAAATTTCAAGAATATATACAGTCCAACCAAAAAGGTTCAAAAGTTACTGGTAAAATAATAGAAAAAACACCTAAATCTTTAACAATTATGTTAAACGATGATGTTTCTGGGACTCTAAAATTATCAGAGTTAGCCGATGATAAAAATGTTGATTCAATGCAAGAAGGTGAAGAATTAGATTTAATGATAATCAATATTGATAAAAAAAATCAATCAATAAACTTATCTATGAAAGCGTTGGTTAAGAAAAATGAGGACCAGGCATTAGATGAGTATAATAAAAATAATGAATCAGTTGGAAGTTCTCTAGGGGATATATTAAAAGAACATATAGATAAATAATGCTCTACGATTGATATAAATTTTTAGGAAAGTCGCTATGGATGAAAAAAGAGAATCTATAACAAAATCTGAATTAATCGATAAAATTTCAGCAAAATTACCTCAACTTGGTAATAAAGATGTTGAGCTTTCAGTCAAAACATTAATTGAAAAAATTATAGATTCATTATCTCAGGGCGATAGAACAGAGGTTAGAGGGTTTGGCAGCTTCTCCGTGCATTTTAGGAAGCCAAGAATAGGCAGAAATCCTAAAACAGGTGACTCAGTATCATTACCAGGGAAAAATGCAGCTCATTTTAAGCCTGGTAAGGTTTTACGAAATAGAATAAATAATTCACAGGACATAGATTAATAAAAAACATATAATAGTATATATATATGAATAATATTTTAATTGTATGTTTAGAATTTTATCTTTAATTTTAGCAATATTAATGAGCGTAATCAGCGTTGTAGTTGTTTATTATAACAATATTCCCTATACAATAGATTTTAATATCATACAGTTTTCTGAAATTCCATTTGGAGTAGCACTATTTATAGCAATGATTTTTGGCGTGCTTATATCTTTATTTTTTTTGATTGGTTTATTGTTAAGCATGAGAAAGAAATATAAAAAATTAAAGAAAGATCATGACCTGATCAATAAAGAAGTTCAAAATTTAAGAAGAATTCCAATACAAGAGTAAAAAATGTATATTGCAATTTCAACAATAATTTTAGTGATAATAATAGTTTCAGCGATACTATTCTATATATCGGTAAAGTCATTTTACAAGAAAAAAAAAGATTCAATTCCTTTGGAATATTTACAAAGTATGAATTATTTATTATCAGAGCAACATGATAAAGCTTTAGATAAATTTATGTCAATGGTGGGATTAAACCAAGACACAGCAGAAACACATATTATTCTTGGAAATTTATTTAGAAATAGAGGAGAAGTTGATAGAGCTATTAGAATACACCAAAATTTAATTGCGAGACCTGAGTTAAAACCTGATTTTAAAAATGAATGTTCTCTAGAATTAGCAAAAGATTTCTTAAAAGCAGGTTTTCTAGATAGGGCCGAACTTATCTTATCAAGATTATCTTCGGAAGTTGATTCTCCTGCTGAAATATTAAATTATCTTAAAGAAATATACGAAAGTGAAAAAGACTGGAAGAAAGCAATTGAAATTACAACAAAGATACAATCAATTAATAAAAAAGATTATTCAGATATATTATCTCATTATTATTGTGAATTAGCAGAATTAGAGTTAATCGCACCAACCCATGAAAGAAGTGAGAAAGCAAAAAAGTATATTAATAAGGCATTAAATTGTAATAAAAATTCTTTTCGAGCTTCAATGCTGCAAGGTGATTTATACTTTTTAAATAGAGATTTTTCTAGTGCACTAAAAAGGTACCTCTTTGTATATGAAAATTATGAAGAAAACTCATATTTAGTTATCAAGAAACTCAAAAATACATACAACTCACTTGAAAGAAAAGAAAACTTTTTTACATTTATAAAAAATATATCAGATGTGGCTAATCCTATAGATTTGTACTCATATTTAAATTCTGAAAGTAAAGATGAGATAAGTAATATTGATATAACAAACCTATATGAAGAAGAATTTCGCAAGGGTAATGCAACTTTAACTCAGTTATCTGAATATCTTGATCTAATAGATAAAAATAAAATAGCATTTGATAATAAAAGCTTAAATAACATTAAAAAATGCTTAGATTCCTACAAGGCGAAAGAATCTACTCACGAATGTATAAATTGCGGATTTAAAAGTATTACGCATTACTGGCAATGCCCAAGTTGCCAGAACTGGTCATCAATAAAAAGGAAAATCTTAAATAAACATAAGACTGATCACTATGTCGTTTGAAGAAAGTAACATGCCAAAAATTATTGTAGCTTTAGATTGTGATAATGAAGAAAAAGCTTTATCAATAGCAAAAAAACTTAGTCCAAAATTATGTGCTTTAAAAGTCGGATTAGAACTATTTGTAAGTTATGGTCCAAATATAATAAAAAAGCTTCATCATTTAGGGTATAAAATTTTCCTAGATCTTAAATTTCATGATATAAATACCACAGCCATAAAATCATCTGTAGCAGCAGCAAAATTAGGTGTATGGATGATGAATATTCATTCTAGTGGCGGCACAAATATGATGAAAAATGTTATGAATGAAATAAAACAAAATAATTTTGACACTCTAGTCTTGGGGGTAACAATTCTGACATCATTGGATGATAAAGATATAAAAGAAATAGGTTACGCTAATAATGTTAAAGAACAGGTATTGAGCATGACAGATCAATGTTATCATTCAAATTTGAATGGCGTAGTTTGTTCTGCATCAGAAGCTAAAGCAATCAAAGAAAAATATCCAAAGAATTTCATATGTGTTTGCCCAGGCATAAGATTATCTGAAAATAATAATAATGACCAAAAACGTATTGTAACGCCTGAAATTGCTGCAAAAAATGGAGCAGATTATATTGTTGTAGGTAGACCTGTATTAGATAGTATTGACCCATTAGCTTCTTTAAAAAACATAAAAGATAAATTTTATAAGGCTCTCTAAAAAATTTATGAAAAAAAATATAAAACCAAAAATTGCTGTATTTCCAGTTGCAGGAATGGGAACTAGATTTCTACCAGCAACTAAGGCAAGCCCAAAAGAAATGTTACCGATAGTAGATAAGCCCTTAATTCAATACGCAGTAGAAGAAGCAATAGACGCTGGTATAGAAATTATGGTTTTTATAACTGGAAGAAATAAAACTAGTATTCAGAATCATTTTGATAAAGCTTATGAGATTGAGACCGAGCTAGAAAGAAAAAAGAAGATGAAGGAACTTGATCTTATCAAAAATATAATACCAAGTAACATAAAGTGTATTTATATAAGACAACATCAGCCTTTAGGATTAGGGCATGCAGTTTTATGTGCTAAGCCTGCTGTAGGAGACAACCCTTTTGCAGTTATATTAGCAGATGACATGATTTTATCTTCAGAAGAGGGTTGTTTGTCGCAAATGGTAAATAAATATGAAGTAATTAATTCAAGTATTCTTGCTGTGGAAAAGGTCAAAACCGAAAATTTAAATAAATATGGAGTAATAGACGGTCATAAAAATAAAGATAATGACTGGGAATTGGTAAATATAGTTGAAAAACCAAATAAAGAAGATGCGCCAAGCGATATGGGTGTTGTAGGAAGATATATATTAAAACCGTCAATTTTCGATATATTGGAGGACACAGTCCAGGGGCTGGGTGGCGAAATACAATTGACAGACGCGATAGCAAGACAAATTGATATCGAGAAAGTATATGCTTATGAATTTAAAGGAAAAAGATTTGATTGTGGTAATAAACTTGATTTTTTAAAAGCTTCAATAGAATATGGTTTAAACCATGAAGAGTTATCAAAAGAACTTAAGAATTATTTAAAAAGTTTAGATATATAAATTATAAAATTTTGATTAGTTAAATGATGGCTCCCCCGGACGGGCTCGAACC
>CESF01012704.1_pt1 | contig 13511 bp, 13 predicted proteins | sample 356331 | NCBI WGS metagenome assembly CESF01 (sample SAMEA2621779, study PRJEB7988) | marine metagenome | biome: marine biome (ENVO:00000447); feature: surface water layer (ENVO:00002042); material: "saline water (ENVO:00002010), including plankton (ENVO:xxxxxxxx)" | depth 5 m
AATTGTATACCCATAACTTCAGAACAACCACTTTTAGATTTTATTATTATTTCTAAACTATTTTACCCAGATGCCGATAATGACAATTTCAAATTTAAGCAAAATAATAAATATAAGTCTTTGTTAAAAAAAAATACGTATATCGATCACACTGTTAAAATTGGAAAAAACTTTAATATTGGTTTTAATTCAGTATTAAAAAAAAATATTATCATAGGTGACAATGTTACTATAGGATCAAATTGTACAATTTCAAATTCTGTAATTGGTAATAACGTGAGTATTAACGATGGAACTGTAGTAGGAAAAATTGGTTATGGTTTTAAAATTATTAATAAAAAATTAACCTTTATTCCCCACCTTGGATGCGTTAAAATAGATGATAATGTGTACATTGGTTCTAACTGCACAATAGATAGAGGTTCATTTTCAAACACAAGTATAGGTAAATTTACAATGATTGATAACCTTGTTCATATTGCTCATAATGTAAAAATCGGCTCATTATGCTGTATAGCAGGTCAAGTTGGAATTGCAGGAAGTGCCATTATTGGAGATAAGTGTATGATCGGTGGTCAATCTGGTGTCTCTGGGCACTTAAGTATAGGCAATAATGTTAATATTGGAGGTCACTCTGGTGTGCTCAGTAATTTAAAAGATGACTCAAAAGTTATTGGTTTCCCATCCGTGCCTATAAAAGATTTTTTAAGAAAGAGAAATAATGATAAATAAAGACCTACCATTCATAAACAAGGATCAGATACAAGAATTACTGCCCCACAGGGAACCTATGTTGCTTTTAGATAATTTGTATAATATTTTACCAATGAAATCAGCCTTGGGTCATTTGAAAATTAGTACAAATAAGTTTTATGTTCAAGGTCATTTTCCTGGACAACCAGTCATGCCGGGTGTCATGATAGTTGAGTCCTTCGGACAGGCTGCAGCAGCTTTAGCTGCTTATAGTATTGATAAAAAGGAAGTTGAAAACAAATTAGTTTATTTAATGTCAGTACAAAACGCTCGATTTAGAAAACCAGTTTTACCGCCTTGTGATTTGTATTTAAAATGCAGCGTTGATAAAATCAAAGGTAAGGTTTGGAGATACAAGGGTGAAGCATTTTGCGATGGTCAAAAAATGGCTGATGCTGAATGGATGGCTACTATTGTAGATAGAAATGATTAGTTCAAAATCATCAGTACATAAAAAAGCTAAAATAGGCAAAGATGTAACCATTGGAGATTTTTGCGTAGTTGGAGAAAATGTTGAGCTCGGCGATGGGTGTAATTTAATAAATTCAGTAAATATACAAGGCCATACAAAAATCGGAAAAAAAAATATATTTTTCCCTTTTTGTAGTATTGGTACACTACCTCAAGATTTAAAATTTAAGGGAGAAAAAAGCTATTTAGAAATTGGTGATAATAATTCATTCCGTGAATATTCAAATATAAGCGTTGGTACTGAGCATGGTGGACTCATTACAAAAATTAAAAATAATAACTTATTTATGGTTGGATCACATATTGGTCACGATTGTAAATTAGGAAATAATTTAGTTATTGCTAATAATGCAGCTATTGCTGGACACTGCGTGTTTGATGATGATGTTATTATAGGCGGAAATTCTGCTGTATTACAATTTACAAAAATAGGAAAAGGAGCAATGATAGGCGGGATGACTGGTGTTGATAGAGACGTTTTACCATTCACAGTTGTTAAAGGAAATAGATCATATTTCGAAAATATAAATTTAATTGGTCTCAAAAGAAAAGGTTTTAAAAATAATCAAATTGAAGAATATAAAAAAATAATTCATGATCTGTTTGAAGCAAGTAATATGAAAGAATTTATTTTAAAATTAGATAGTAAGGTAGATTTAAATAGAGATCTGGTTGAATTCATAAATAACAAAAACTTAAATAGAGATATTTGCAGACCTTTTAAATGATAGGTATATTTGCAGGCAGTGGTAATTTGCCAAAAGAAATTTTTTTAACGTTAAATAAGAAAAAAATAAAGTATATTATTTTTAATCTATCAAATAAAAAAATAAAAAATTCTATTAAAATACAGCTTGGTCAATTTGGAAAAATATTGAAGATATTGAGGGAAAATAAAATTAACAATGTAATTTTTGCTGGATATGTCAAAAGACCTGACCTTAGTACTTTAAAATTTGATTTCAAAGCCGTCACTTACTTACCAAAATTACTGAAAGTATTCAGAAGGGGAGATGGTAATATTTTAAATTTTGCAACACAGATTTTAAAAAAAAACAAAATAAAAGTAATTGATAGTCATAAATTTTGTAAGCATTTACTTGTTAACAAAACCGTTTCTAAATCTAAGCCTTCTTATGAGAATATAAGAGATTTATACAAAGGTAGAAAAATATTAGACGCATTGAGTAAGTTTGATATCGCACAAGGTGCAATCTTAGATAACGGTTATGTAATGGCAATTGAATCTGCAGAAGGTACAGATGAAATGTTAAAAAGAGTTATTAAACTTCGTTTAAAAAAGAGAAATAGGTCTGGTGTATTGATTAAGCTCCCCAAAAAAAAGCATAGTTTAAGATATGATTTGCCCACAATAGGTTATAAAACTGTACAATTATTAATTAAGTCTAAATTAAATGGAATTTTTTTAAAAAAAAATCAAAACATATTTCTCGATCAAAAAAGAGCATTAAATTTAGCAAATAAGCACGGTATATTTATTTCGGCATCTTAATGGTGAAAAAGATTTTTATTATTACTGGAGAAGTTTCAGGAGATATCTTGGCGTCGAAAATTATTAATTATTTAGACTTAAAAATGATTGATGTAAAAGGTATTGTTGGATCCAATTTAAAAGAAATGGGCATAGAAGGACCCTTTGAAAATAAAGATATTACTTTTTTTGGTATAATAGACGTTATAAAAAACATTTTTTATATAAAAAAAAGAATAGATCAAACTGTTAAGTATATAGAATCATTTAAACCTGATATTATTTTTTCCGTCGACTCTCCAGATTTTGTTTTTCAAGTAATAAAAAAAATTAAGCAAAGAAAAAAAACGAAATCTAAATTCTTTCACTTTGTAGCACCATCAATATGGGCTTGGAGAGAAGGTAGGGCAAAGAAAATTAAAAATTTATTAGATAAAATTTATTTACTTTTTAAATTTGAAAAAAAATATTTCGATAAATATGGTATCAAAAATCAATATGTTGGTCATCCTTTTTTTGAAAATTTTACAAGTTCAAAATTTAATATTAATGCAGAAAGTAAATTAATTTCATTCTGTCCTGGTAGTAGAAAAAAAGAGATAGATGCATTTATGCCAATATTTATAGACGTAATCAAAAATTATAAAAATACATTCAATTATCATTTTGCTATAACCAAGGAAACTGAATCTTTAGTAAGAAAATATTTGAAAAATATAAATAATGTAAAATATTTTATTAATATTGATGAAAATCTAAAAGAAAAATATTTAAAAAATTCCTTGATTACTGTAGCCAAGTCTGGAACTATAAGTTTAGATTTATGTAAAAATCAGATTCCATACATTACTATTTATAGATTAAGCTGGCTGAATTATTTTATTATTAAACCATTTATAAAAGCCAAATATGTTAATATAATCAATATAATTGCTGACAAAGAAATTATTCCCGAACTAATCCAGTTTGATTGTAATTCAAAGATGATTATTGCTAAGTTAGATTATTTTTTTAATAATAATGGTAAACTAAAAGCGCTAGTTGAAAATTATAATTTGGTTTTGAAAGAACTATCAAATAGAGACACTTCAAAGCAAATAGCAGATGATTTGATTTACAATTTAAATTGATTACCTTTTGCTCAATTCCTTAAATTCTCTTGGACTTGGTCCGGTGTAAAGTTGCCTAGGTCTTCCAATTTTTGTTTTTTTATCTATCATCATTTCTTTCCAGTGAGCCAACCATCCGACGGTTCTAGCCAAACCAAATAATACTGTGAACATTGTAGTAGGAAAACCCATTGCGCTAAGCGTAATACCAGAGTAAAAATCTATGTTAGGATACAATTTTTTTTCAATAAAGTACTCATCATTCAATGCAATTTTTTCCAACTCTTTTGCAACTTGTAGTAATTTATTATCTGTATTGCCAATTTCATTTAAAACTTCATGACAAGTTTTTTGCATAACTTTAGCACGTGGGTCATAATTTTTATAAACTCTATGCCCAAAACCCATTAATTTAAAGGGATCGTTTTTATCTTTAGCTTTTTTGATATATTCAGGAATATTTTTAATATCACCAATTTCTTTAAGCATATTTAATGCAGCTTCATTTGCACCACCGTGCAATGGTCCCCATAGAGATGTAAATCCAGTTGAAATTGACGCAAAAGGATTTGCTCCAGATGATGCTGCAAGTCTTACAGTTGAGGTTGATGCATTTTGCTCATGATCAGCGTGAAGAATAAAAATTTTATCTAGCGCTTTTGCAAAAACTTTATTTATACGATATTTTTCTGCTGGAACAGCGAAACACATTTGTAAAAAGTTTTCAGAATAGTCTAAAGAATTATCAGGATAAATAAATGGTTGACCTAAACTATATTTATAAGCCATTGCAGCTAGAGTTGGAATTTTTGCCACCATTCTTCTAGCTGAAATACGTCTTTGTTCTGGATCTTTTATGTTAATTGAGTCAGGATAAAATGCGGATAAGGCCGCAACACTGGCAACCATTATTGCCATCGGATGTGCACCTCTTCGAAAACCATTAAAAAACACTCTTATTTGTTCATGAACCATGGTGTGATTTTTGATTGCATCAGAAAACTCTCCCCATTCTATCTTAGTTGGTAGCTCTCCGTACCAAAGCAAGTATGCAATTTCCAGAAAGTTACTTTTTTCAGCAAGTGTATCCATTGGATATCCTCTGTAATAGCACTGACCCTTGTCACCATCTATGTATGTAATTGACGACTCACAGCTTCCAGTTGAAGTAAAACCTGGGTCAAAAGTAAAATGATTTGTTTCAGCATATAACTTGGAAACATCAATTACGGATGGACCTACAGAGCCTTTTTTGATTGGAAAATCAAAGTCTTTACTTCCAATTTTTAATTTAGCATTATCACTCATAGCGGAAGTTTATTATCAGCTTTGTTTACCAATGTCTAATTTATATGAAGCGTTTTAAACGGTTAATAGTTTCGTTTATTCCAAGTATTTTGATAATATCTTTTATACTTGGAGCTTTAGTTGAACCTGTAAGTATCATCCTAAGAGGTTCACCTAAATCCTTAAATTTTATATTATTTTTTTTTAAAATTTTTTCAGAAATTTCAGATATTTTCTTTTCACAATAATTATTTATTTCTGTTAACTCTTTAAAAAAATCAGTTAAATAAATCTTATTTTTTTCATTCAATATAGTACTTTTTGATACTAAAGTTTCATCATATGAAAAAATAAAAACTGAATTATTATATATATCTTCAAGAGTTTTTGCTTTATTTTTAAGGATATTAATATTTTCTGAAATATTTATTAAAAACTTTTCTTCCAATTTTAATTTATATTCATCTGTATATTCTTTAAAATTTTCAAAAAGCACTTTTTCATTTAAATTCTTAATATAGTACTCATTTAAAGATTTTATTCTTTCAAAATCTAGCTTAGATGGAGATTTTCCAATATTCTTTAAATTAAAAAATTTTACACTTTCCTCATTACTAAATATTTCCTTATCTTTGTATGACCATCCCAATCTGAGAAGATAGTTTCTCATTGCTATTGGCAATATTCCTATTTTTTTATAATCATCTGTAGTTGACGCATTTTCTCTTTTTGAAAGTTTTTTACCATCGATTGAGTGTATCAATGGAATATGAAAGTATTTGGGAATTTTCCATCCCATAAATTGGAATAATATAATTTGCTTTACTGCATTTATTTTATGATCATCACCTCTAATTACATGGCTAATATTCATAAGTTTATCATCTACTGATGCTGATAAATTATAAGTGGGTGTATTGTCAGATCTTAAAATTATAAAATCCTCAATAGTATTTGTATCAATTTCAACATTTCCTTGCACCCCGTCATATAAAGTTATTTTTTTATTCTTTTCAACTTTCAACCTAATTACATAGGGTGCCTCTTTTTCTTTTGTTAAATTTCTGCATTTTCCGCTGTAAATGTAATTGACTCCTTTGACTTTCGCTTTTACCCTCTCTTGTTCTAGTTCTTCAGGTAAACAATAACACTTATAAGCATGTTTTTTTTTCAAAAGTTCATTAGCCACATCTATATGTTTTAAAATATTATTTGACTGATAAGTTTCCTGATCATCAAAATCTATTCCCAACCATTTTAAACTTGATACAATTTGACTTTGAAATTCTTTTTTTGATCTTTCTTTATCAGTATCTTCAATTCTTAATAGAAACTTACCTTTTTGATTTTTTGAATATAGAAAGTTAAATAGAGCAGTTCTTGCTCCACCTATATGTAGCTTACCTGTCGGCGAGGGAGCAAATCTAGTTATTACCATAATAATACTAGAGTAATATATTATATATTTAAAAGTTTCTATATAGAGATACTAATACACCTTGTATTTTTACTCTCTCTGGATTGAAAATCCTAGTTTCAAACGCAGGATTTGCACTTTCTAAAGCTATAGAATTAGTTTTTTTTCTTAATCTTTTTAGCGTGGCTTCATGATTGTCAATTAAAGCAACTACTATTTTGCCATTGTCGGCTGTGTTTGTCTTTTTAATTATAACTGTGTCTCCGTCATTTATACCAGCATTAATCATGCTATCTCCCTCAACTTTGAGACCATAAAATTCCTCATTTTTACTATTTAAATTTGGTGGATATGGAATATTTTCAGATGCATCTTCTATTGCCTCAATTGGTAATCCAGCAGCAATTTTACCAATCACTGGAATAAATTTATCGTTATTTTTTTTTATATTTTCTTTGTCAAGACCGCCTGAGATCACGCTCGGGGTAAAATTATTATAAAGATCTTTAACACCAGCATTCTCTGGTAATTTTACAACCTCTAAAGCTCTAGCTTTGTGTGCAAGTCTTTTTACAAAACCACGTTCCTCTAAAGCAGAAATAAGTCTGTGTATACCTGATTTAGACTTTAAACTAAGAGACTCTCTCATTTCATCGTAAGATGGCGATACCCCATCATTTTTCAACTTTTCGTTGATATAAATCAGTAAATTTTTTTGTTTTTTTGTAAGCATAGAACAAAACCTAAACTTTTTTTGTTCTATAAAAGTTCTTTTGCAATTGCAATTAAAAAAAAGACAATATATTCAATTACTTATTTTGTTAGTTTGTTAAAACACTCTGTAATTGAATCAGATTTAGTAAGTGATTCACCTATAAGAAAATTGTTGATACCTGTCTCGTTTTTAATTTTCATAAGATCATCTTTGTCTTTGAAACCGCTTTCCGAAATTAGAACTTTATTTTTTAGTGAGTTTTCAAATTCTTTGAATATACGAATAGTGTTATTCAAAGATACTGAGAAATCTTCTAAATTTCTATTATTGATCCCAATAATCCCCCCCTCATATCTCAAAGCCAATTCCATTTCTTTTTCATTATGTACTTCGAGAACAAAATCCATTCCTAATTCATTTGATGCATCTATTAGATCTTTAACTAAATTATCACTTGTAGAATTTATAATAATCAGAATGCAGTCCGCACCATTTCTATTAGCTTCAAATACTTGATAAGGGTCAATGAAAAAATCTTTATTCAATATTGGAATATTATATTTTTTTTTTATATCTTTTACGTATTCTTTATTACCTAAAAAATATTTTTTTTCAGTAAGAACTGATAGGCATGCAGCTTTGTTTTTAATGTATTCTTCTGCTATTTTTAAATGATTAAAATTATTAACCAATATCCCTTTTGACGGACTTGCCTTTTTTATTTCTGCAATGATAGCCGGTACATTTCCATTTTCATATTTTTGAAGATTTTTTAAAAATACATTTTTTTTAAATGAAGTTTTTTTTTTAATTTCATTAATTTGGAATAATAACTTATCATTTTCGACTTCTTTTTTTTTATTAAGTATTATTTTTTCCAAAATATTCATTTTTTTAAAATATTATAATATTTAAACACTTTTTTCGAAATAATATAATTTTTAGCAAATTGATATGCGTCTTTTATATTATCAAATTTATCTAAAACCACTAATCCAGCAGCAACATTAAAGGATATAATTTCTAATAATGCCCCTTCTTTTCCATTAAAAACTTCTAATATTTTTTTTGAGTTATATTCAGCATCACCACCTATTATATCGTTGAAGTTATATTTTGAATTTATGATTTCTACAGGATTGATTTCAAATGTATTAATAATATTATTTTTAAGCTGATATACTTTTGTTTTTTCAAAAATTGATATTTCATCTAAACCATCATAACTATGAAATACCCAAGCTTTTACTAGATTCAAGTTTTTTAAAACTTTTATATATTTTTCTAGCACATCCAATGAAAATACTCCGATGCACTGCCTGTTTACATTCGCGGGATTACAAAGGGGCCCAAGTAAATTAAATATTGTTCTTTTTTTTAATTCTTTTCTTGCGTTTGCCACATTTTTCATTGCGGCATGATAGTTTGGCGCAAACATAAAAGCAAAATTATTTATCTTAATTGATTCTTCAACTTCTTTAGGTTCTAAGTTTATATTAATTTTTAGAAACTCCAAAACATCAGCAGAACCAGATCTTGATGAAACACTTCTGTTACCGTGTTTTGCAACTTTATTACCCATACTTGCTAGAACCAAGGCAGATGCAGTTGAAATATTAACAGTATTTTTGCCATCCCCTCCAGTTCCACAAGTGTCAATCAAATCTCCTTCAATAATAACCTTTTTTGCTTTCTCTCTAAGAACTTTAGCTCCACCAGTTATCTCTTCCACGGATTCACCTTTATTTGATAGATCTAATAATATTTTTTTAATAGTAGGATCTGGCAATTTACCAGTCATGATTTCATTAAAAAGTATTTCACTTTCACTTGTGTTCAAAGATATTTGATCTGAGATTTTTTTTATGATTTCTTCTATTTTCATAATTTTATAAAATTGTTAATAATTTTTTGTCCATATTTTGTTTTATAGCTTTCCGGGTGAAATTGGATCCCAAATAAATTGTATTTTTTATGATGTATGGCCATTATGATATTATCATCAGTTTTAGCTGTTATTTCAAATGATTTATCAAGAGTTTTGCTGTCAATTATTAAGCTATGATATCTGGTAGCTTGAATTAATTTTGGTACATTTTTAAAAATATGACTTTTTTTGCAAATTTTTATTTTACTCATCTTGCCATGCATAAGTTTTTTTGCCTTTATTACTTTACAACCAAAAGCTTGGCCAATGGCCTGGTGTCCAAGACAAATCCCAAGTATAGGTTTTTTATCATGAAAATACTTAATAAGTTGTAAACATTTACCTGCATCACGTGGATTGCCAGGACCTGGCGAAATCACAATTTTATTAAATTTTTTTAAATCTTTAATTAGAAATTTGTCATTTCTAAATACTTCTACGTTACATTCTGTATTTTTTAAATAATGATACACATTATATGTAAAACTATCATAATTATCAATTAGTGCGATTTTCATCTTGATGCTTCTAAAAGTGCTTTAGCTTTATTTACAGTCTCTTCATATTCTTTATCTGGAACACTATCAGCAACGATACCAGCCCCAGCTTGTACATAGATTTTTTTATTTTTAACCAACGCTGTTCTTAAGGCTATGCAAGTATCCATATCACCATTCCCTGAAAAATATCCGACACCACCAGCGTACAATTTTCTTTTCTTATTTTCTAATTCGTCAATAATTTCCATCGCTCTAATTTTTGGAGCTCCTGAAACTGTACCGGCGGGAAAGCCGCTTAATAAACCATTTAATAAGGATGAGTTTTTTTTAAATTTTCCGCAAACATTAGAAACAATATGCATTACATGTGAGTATTTTTCAATTTTAAATTTTTCGTTTACTTTGACAGTCCCATCTACGGAGGATCTTCCGACATCGTTTCTTCCAAGGTCTAGAAGCATAAGGTGTTCAGACAATTCTTTTGGATCATTTAGAAGATCTTTTGCAAGATTATTATCTTCTTTTTTACTTTTTCCTCTTTTTCTGGTACCCGCAATTGGCCTTATTGTAATAATATTTTTTCTAACTCTAACTAAAATTTCTGGGCTGCTACCAATGATCTGAAATTGATCAAAATTGAAATAATACAAAAATGGGGAAGGGTTTGTAACTCTTATTTTTTTGTAAATTTCAAGAGGATGATCATTAAGTTTTTTTTCAAATCTTTGACTTAAAACAACCTGAAATACATCTCCCTTAGATATATAATTTTTTGCTTTTTTAACTAAATTCACAAACTGAGACTTGCTAAGATTTGATTTGATTTTTTTATTGTTTAAAGATGTTTTTTTAACATTTTCTTTTATATTTTTATTTTGTGAATCTACATTGATTTGCTTTTTTAATTTATTAATCTCTTTTAAATAATTTGTTCTGTTATTAAAATTTATCTTAATAAAAAAAAGCTTATTTGTTTGGTTGTCATGAATATAAATAAAGGTGGGTCTAATCAGTTTCACATCGGGAATTTTAAGATCATCTAAATTACTATCTGGTATTTTTTCAAAATATCTAATTATATCGTAACCAAGATAGCCTGATAATAATACAGACATCCTCGGTAAATTTGAGGGTATTTTGTATTTAAATTTATTTATAAAATTTTCTAAAAATTCTCTAGGAAGCGTTTTTTTTGAAACTTTTTTTTTATTAACAAATATTGATTTATTTTTGATCTCTAAAATTAAATCTGGCTTAAAGCCAAAAATAGTATACCTACCTCTTGTTTTTGCTTTTTCAACGGACTCAAAAATAAATGAGTTAGTTTTATGCAGAACCCTGTCAATTAAAAAATCAATTTTTTTTAATTTAATATTTTTTTCGATTATATAGCATAATGAAAATTTATTTTTTCTTTTAAATTTTTCATAATCTTTCTTTGACTGAATTTTCATTAAAGGCTTTTTTTAACCTGATTGAAAATTTTGTTATTAAGTTTTACTGGATAATTTTTAATTAAATATTTATCTAGGTCTCTTAGTATTAATGCTTTAAAATCTTGTTTAATTTGATTGCTCAATGCGTAGTCTAAATTTTCTTTTTTGTCTTTATTTTTAGATATTTTATTTATTCTAACAATATAAATATTATTACCTTCTAAAATAGCAAGGTTGGAGCCAACAGTTTTCTTTGAAAAAATTTTTTGCATATTTCTTTGGTTAAATATTTTTTTTCCATCTAAGATATTTTTAAAAAAAATTTCTTTAATTTTTAAATTATTTTTTTTTGCAGTTTCATAAAATTCTTTATTATTTTTTGATCTTTCAATTTTTTCTGATAATAGTTTATTTTTTTTCAAATTAATTACAGTTGTTATTTCTTTTTTAATTTGATTATTTAAATTTAAAATCCCTTTTTTTTGAACATCCTTTATGTTTATTAAATACTTTGCATTGTCAATTTCGAAAATTTCAGTGCTAAAATTTTTGTTTAGTGAAAAAAGTGCTTTTGAAAAATTACTCTGAACTGATTTCAACCTTGTTTTGTTTAGCCCGGCTTTGCTCATTAGCTCAATTTGCTTTATGTTAAGCTTGTATTTTTTTATGATTTCACTGAAGTTTAAGTTATTTATTAAATCATTTTCAATTTTATCAATCGTTTTATAATATTCATCATTTTCTTCTTTAAACCCTAAACTGGCATGACCCAAGTCTGCATAGTAACCATTTCTCATTTCACCTAATGAAAATTTATCTTTATTATTTATAAAATAATCACTTATTTCTTTTTCGCTCGGAATATTTGATATATTTAGTTTATAGTATTCTATTTTAACTTGTTTAAGGAAATCATTTTCTAATTTTGTTGTATGAAATTTAGTATCACTAATACCATTGATAAAAACATCAATCGAAATTTTTTTGATTAATTCTTTTTTATAAAAGCTTTCTACAGTTTTTGGATTAAGATTATTAATTAATAAATATTTTTCATATTCTATCCTTGAGAACTTTCCACTTTTATCTTTAAAATTCTCATCATTTTTTATAAAAAAAGCTAAAGATTTATCATTAATAATAATACCTAAATCCTCAGCAAATTTTTCATAAATTTTTTCTGATATTAATCCGTTCAAAATTATAGCGTGATCTCTTTCTCCCAACTGATTATTGTTTTTTTTTCTCACATATAATCTGGCGTAATTTAAATAATCTTTGATATAGATTTTTTTGCTATCTACTTCTGCTACTATATTTTTATTACCAGTAGAGAATAAGTCTCCCATGCCCCAAGCACCAAAAATAATGATAATTATTCCCGTTATAATTGTTATAAATATTTTTTTTGTTAAGCTTTTCATTTTTTTTTGATAGAAGAAAGTTATTTACCTGATTAAAAAAAAAATGCATTCAAAAAAATACTTAATAGCTAATTGGAAAATGAATGGTTTGAGGGGTGACCTTAATCAAATCTCAATTATAGATAATTTTATAAAAAAAAAGAATAATTTAAGTGGTTTGCAATGTATATTCTGTCTTCCATATACAATTCTTGCTATAGCATTAACCAATAGAAAGTTGAAAAATATTAAATTTGGAGCACAAGATATCTCCAATCAATTATCTGATTTTGGACCTTTCACAGGTCAAATAAGTTCTAAAATGCTGCAAGATTTAAAGTGTAAATTTACAATCGTTGGTCACTCAGAAAAAAGATCCAATGGTGATAATGATGCAGATATAAGTCAAAAAATTCAAACGGCATCAAAAAATCATATAAAAGTTATTTTGTGCGTTGGGGAGGGTTTAAATGACTTTAAAAGCAAAAAATCATTTATTAAAGTGAAAAGACAGCTAAATTTAAGCTTAAAGAAAAATAAAAAATTTCTGAAAAATATTATTATTGCTTATGAACCAATTTGGTCCATTGGGACGGGCATTATCCCAAACAATAAGTATTTAAATAATTTTTTCTATAAAATTAAAAAATATTTAAAAGATGAATTCAAAACTAAAGCGACTGTTATTTATGGAGGATCTGTTTCTTCAAATAACATAGACCAATTAAAAAATATCAATTTATGTGATGGATTTTTGATTGGTGGCGCTTCTTTAAAATCTAAAAATTTTATTGATATTATGAAAAAGTATTATAGTTAGTCTTCGTGGAAAATATAATTTTAACAATTCATGTTATTCTTGCAGTTTTATTAATTGGATCTGTATTGTTGCAGAAATCTGAGGGTGGCGCTTTAGGCATAGGTTCTGGGAGTGATTCTCTTATGTCATCAAGGAGTGCCGGTAGTTTTTTAACTAAATTTACATCTATAATTGCTTTTTT
>CESF01044959.1_pt1 | contig 13509 bp, 16 predicted proteins | sample 356331 | NCBI WGS metagenome assembly CESF01 (sample SAMEA2621779, study PRJEB7988) | marine metagenome | biome: marine biome (ENVO:00000447); feature: surface water layer (ENVO:00002042); material: "saline water (ENVO:00002010), including plankton (ENVO:xxxxxxxx)" | depth 5 m
GAACAAAAAATTAATTCTGGAGATATATATCAGATTGCCGAAGTCGTCAGAGATCTAAACAAAAACACTGATATGCCTATTGATCAGTCTTACAGTGAGCGTCAATTATTTGAAAAGGCATATGATCGACTCCTTGGTGAAGTGTCTATTGTTATGAAAATATCTGAAGAAGAAGGTAAAATAAAACTGAATAAATCTTTAGGTAAAAAAATAGAAGAAAACACTAATAATCAAACATAAAAAAAAAACGCCCTTCCAAATTAGAAGAGCGTTTTTTTCTAAAAAGTAAAAATTAACTAAATTACTATCTTCTTTTCTTTCTTTTTTTAGCTTTCTTTTTACTTTTTTTAGCTTTCTTAGCTTTCTTAGCTTTTTTAGCTTTTTTTCTTCGTTTAGCCATCTCCGTTCCTCCCTTTAAAAGTTTGGAGCATCACATAAATAATTATGTGATTCGTTAATTATAAACTTAAAAACTAATTCGTTATTAATGTCAAACGTTTAAAATTTGAAATAAAATCTAAAATTTTTTTTTCAATTGAAAGTTTAAATTAAAAAAAAATAATTAGTTAAAAAAGTTAATGTTTTCAATGTTTTTAATTAATATTTATAAAAATTTTCTAAAATTTTTTTATATTTTAATTTAATTTTGTGACGCCTAATTTTCATTGTTGGTGTTAATAATTCATTACTTATCGTAAATTCATCCTTTATAACATCAAATTTTTTTATTTTTTCAATTTGCGTAAGTTCTTTATTTGTTTCATCTATTATAGATTTTATTTTTTTATCATCTCTTTTAAAGTTTTTATTTAAAACTAATAAGCATACTAAAAATTTTTGATTATCACCATCAACATAAGCTTGCTCGATTTCATCATTTAAACATAAAAGATTTTCTATTTTTGAAGGAGATATGTTATCTCCACCTACACTCACGATAATATCTTTTTTTCTATCTGTAATTTTTAAATAACCATCATGATCTATTTCTCCAATGTCACCCGTGTGTAACCATCCATTCTTTATAACTTCATTTGTTGCGGTATCATTATTCCAATACCCCAGCATAACATTTTCTCCTTTTACTAATATTTCTCCATCATCAGCTATTTTAACTTTGTTGTTTGAAAAAATAATTCCAACTGTATCAATTTTTATTTTATTTACTGGATTACAAGAAACAACAGGTGATGTTTCTGTAAGACCATAACCTTGTAAGGTTTTCAATCCCAAAGCATTTAAAAACGTACCTACGTTTTTATCTAGCGGACCTCCCCCGGATACAAAAGCTCTAAGATTCCCGCCGAAATTATTAATAACTTTTTTTCGTACCAAAATATCGAGTATTTTATTAATGATCTTTTCTATTGATGATAATTGATTTCCAATAAATCTTTTTTCTCCCAATTTTAAAGTTTTAAAAAATAATAACTTTTTTATTTTTGAAGATTTTTTTGCTGTATTTAGCATTTTGTTATAAAGATTATTATAAAATCTTGGTACCGCTGTTAGAACATGCGGTTTTGCGATTTTTATATTTTCCAATAGTTTCTCTATTAATGGAGAATAATAAACTTTTGCACCTAATGAGATTTGTACAAACTGAACCGTATGCTCATAAGAATGTGATAATGGTAACCATGTTAAAAATCTTGGATTATTTATTTTCAGTTTTTGTACTAAATTTTTTGAGTCCTCACAATTTGCTAAAATACCACCATGGCTTAAAATGACACCTTTTGGATTGCCTTGGGTACCTGATGTATAAATAATACATGCCGGGTCCAATCTCCTGCAGTTATTAACTACCTTATCTTCCTTAATATCAATTTTCTTTAAATTCATAATATTATTAATTTCATCAAAACTTAATATAAACTCAAAATTAAAGTTTATTTTTTTTGAAGCATCTATAATTATTTTATATAATTTATAATTTGAAACTATAAGCCCTTTTGGTCGACAATCATTCAACACAAATTCAAAATCTTTTTGAGTGTAAGTGGTATAGTTGGGTACAGTTACAGCCCCTGTTCTTAATATTGACAAGTCGCTAATCATCCATTCGGGTCTTCCCTCGGAAACCAGCATTACTCTATCACCTTTTACAACTCCTTGATTTCTAAGGAAGTTAGATATCAATATTGTTTTCTCTAATACATCTTTCCAGCTAAAAGTATTTAAAGATTTATCCGCATTTATTGAATGTAAGAATTTTTTTTTGTTATAATTTTTACTTTGTAATTCAAAGAGTTCATACAAATTATCCAAGTTGCTATAATCCATTTTTTGGTGGGCGAAAAGGGAGTCGAACCCTTAAGGTTTCCCGGCGGATTTTGAGTCCGCTGCGTCTACCAATTCCGCCATTCGCCCCTTTCTTGATAACTATTTTATAGTTTTTTTTATTGTATATCTATTATATTTCTTAATAAATATGTTTAAAGATTTGTTTAAAAAAACAGTGGCTTTAGCTGCACATAAAAGTGCAAAGTTTTTTTTATCATTTATTTGCATAATCGAGAGTATTTTTTTTCCAATACCCCCTGATGTAATGATTATTCCAATGACCTTAGCCCAGAAAAGACGATGGGTTCAAATAGCAACTATTGCGACTTTGTCCTCTGTCATTGGTGGTATTATTGGATACGCAATCGGTTATTTTTTTTACAAAGAAGTTGGTATCCATATATTTGAATTTTATGGATTCGAAGGATTCAAAAGCTTTAAGGAGCAAATTCAAATCGGAAAAGGTTTTTGGGCTTGGATCGTTTTATTAACTATAGCTGGGTTTACTCCCGTACCGTTTAAACTCTTAACTATTTCGAGTGGTTTAATTCATTTTAATTTTTTTGTATTTATTTTAGTAGCAACCTTAACACGTGGATGTAGATTTTTTATTCTGTCAGGTTTGATTAGCTTATTTGGCCACAAAATTTTACCATATATTGAAAAATTTTCAGGAAAGATAATGATTATAATTTTAAGTTTATTGATACTTGGTTTTTATATTGCTTATTTAATTTATAATAATTATGAAATGCTCATCAATTAATGCTTAATACTAAAAATATTTTAAAATTTTTAATATATGCGCAAATTCTTATACTTTTCCTGGTATATTATATTGAGTATGTAATGGATGTTTATGCTTGCAGACTTTGTAAATACCAAAGAATACCTTTTTTTTTAAATATCCTATTAATTTTTTTAATATTAAACAAAAAACAACTTTATAACTTTATATATATTCTGTTAATTTCTATTACTATAAATATTGGAATATCATTTTATCATATCGGTATCGAAAGAGGATTTTTCACTGATAATCAAGTTTGTATAGCAGATAAATCCCCACGAAATGAAAAGGATCTATTAAAGGAATTAACCAATCTAAAAAATGGGGGCTGTGAGAATGTTAAATTTAGATTATTCAAATTGTCACTGTCAGAACTTAATTTTTTGACAAACATTGTATTTTTACTAATTTGTGCTCATATAATAAGATATGAAAAATACAAAAATTGAAGAAGTTATAAGGGTGGATCACGCAGGTGAAAGAGGTGCGGTAAATATTTATGATGGTCAACTTCTTGCCTTGCAATTACTTAAATCAGATCCAGATATGGAAAGTAAAATTTCTGAGATGAAAGAGCATGAAAAAGAACATCTAAAATATTTCGAGCAACAACTTGCGGAGAGAAAGGTTAGGCCAACATTGCTATTGCCACTATGGGACATGCTTGGTGTTAGTTTGGGTTTCGTTACAGGTATTATGGGAAAAAAAGCAACTATGTTATGTACAGCCTCGGTTGAGGAAGTTATAGATAAACATTATCAATCCCAAATTCAATACTTAGAAACAGAGGAAACAGAAGAAAAAGATTTATTAAAAAAAATCAAAAAATTTAGACAAGATGAGCTAGAACATAGAGACATAGCATATGAAGAGGGTGCTACAAAAGAAGGTCCTTTCTTTTTTTTAGACGCGATAATTAAAGCAGGTTCCAGAATTGCAATTGAGGTTGCAAAAAAAATTTAATTAAGGTTCTAGTTTAACGTCCCAATATAAATAATCTAACCAGCTTTGGTGCAAAAAGTTTGGAGGAAATGTTCTGCCATTCCTGTGCAACTGTTCCTCGGTTGGTTTATAAGGTTTAATTTTAGGTATCATTCCACAATCTTTTGGCATCTTGCCCCCTTTTTTAACATTACATGGTGAACAAGCTGTAGCCACGTTTTCCCACGTTGTTTGTCCACCTAATGATTTTGGAAGCACATGATCAAAGGTTAAATTTTTTCTATTCCCGCAATATAAGCATGTAAACCTATCTCTTAAAAAAACATTAAATCTAGTGAAATTTGGATATTCAGAAGGTTTTATAAATTGTTTGAGCGATATTACACTTGGAAGCTTCATAGAAAATGACGGACTTCTAATTTCTCTATCATATTCTGATACAATATTTACCCTATTTAGGAAAACATCTCTCACCGCATCTTGCCAACTCCAAAGTGATAACGGGTAGTAACTTAAAGGTCTATAATCTGCATTAAGTACGAGCGCAGGGCATTTTTCAAGTGGCAAGTGTTGACTTGTAGAAGCAATCATATGTAAAAAATATATAAATTTATATCTAGAAGCAAGTTAAACTTATATTAAATTTACTTTTTAATAAAATTTAAACCATCACTTAATCCAGCTGGAGAAATAGCATGTTTCAAATTGTCGTAAACTCTGAAATCTACATTAAATTTTTTTATCTTTAAAAAATCAACAGCTTTATACATTTCTTCCACTGGAACAATTTCGTCTATATTGCCGTGCAAAAATTTTATTTTTGGTTTGCTTTTTAGCTGCTCATTAAATAAGTCATAATTAAATATTTTTCCTGAGTAACCAAGGACACCTGCAATTTCCTTTTGTTGGCCTATAGCGTACTGAATACTAACCATTGTGCCTTGTGAAAATCCAACCATAAACAAATCCTCTAATTTTAAATTCAATAACTCTAATTTTTTATCTATTAAGCTTTCAAGCTTTTTGAGTGATATTAGGCTCTCTTCAATTATTTTTTCTTCGTTAGTTTGCATTAAATCAAACCATTCAAAACCATTTGGGTTAATCTGACAAATATTAGGTGCATTTGGTAAACAAAAATGAGCTTCAGGTAAAAATCTTTGCCAATATGTAGCAATAGATACTAAATCCTTAGCATCAGCTCCATAGCCATGCAAAATAAAAACTAATTTGCTGCATTTACCAGATAAATTTTTTAATTCTAAATATTTTAGTGACATTTTTATTATATTTATAACTTTTTTTATGCTACAGACAAATAGATGTCTGAAAATGCGCTAAAGTTTTTTGCAATATTAGCAATGGTTGCAGTAGTAATAGTATTGATAAGAGGTTTAAAAACCTTTTTTGTAGGCGGCGATATTAATAGTAAAAAAAAGAGTAACAAATTAATGCAGATGAGAATAATGTTACAATTTTGTGCTATAATTATCTTAATGTCTCTTGCTTATATCATGGGAAAATAGTTATTGTGCATTTATCCAAGAAACAAAAAATGGGTTTGTAAAGTTTAGGTCACCTATAATTCTACCCATCTCTTTACCATCAGAATTTACAATTAAGGTGATTGGTATACCTCTTAATTTAAGTTCTTTGGTAAGTTTTAATTTATTGTCAAAATGACTAACTAAATTTTTTACTTTTAACTTATTAAAAAATTTTTCAATCTTATCATATTTAATATTTTCTATATTAATTAATACTATGTTGACCTGACTTCTTGGAATTTGCTGATATAAACTGTCTAATTCTGGTAATTCCTTTTTGCATGGGGCACACCAGGTCGCCCAAAAATTTATTAATGTTAATTTTGACGAAAAATCATTGAAAATAATAGTATTTCCTTTTTTGTTAATTAACTCTAAATCGGGTAAATTTTTTGGCTTTTCATGGAGCACGATATTATTAAATGTTTTAAGGATATTAGGTTGTGAATAAGTATTATTAGTATTAAGTATAAAAAAAGTAATTATTAAAGATAAAATATTACGAAACATAAGAATATAATAGATGAATAGCAAAAAAACTAAAACAAATAAAATTTGGGGTGAAAGAATGACGTCAAAACCTTCATATCTTTTAACTAAAATCAATGCTTCGATTGATATTGATAAGAAGCTATATGTACAAGATATACAAGCTTCGACAGCACACTGTAAAATGTTAGCAAAACAAAAAATAATTAATAAAGATAAATCAAATAAAATTATTAAAGGTTTAAAAAAAATTGAAAAAGAAATACAACAAAAAAAATTTAAATTTTCAACGTTCAACGAAGATATTCATTTAAATATAGAAAAAAGATTGTTTGAGATTATAGGAAACGATGCTGGATTTCTACATATAGCTAGATCTAGAAACGACCAGGTAACTACTGATTTTAAGCTTTGGATTATAGAAGCTTCTCAAATATTAAAAAATGAAATTAAAAATTTAATTAAATCAATCTTAAAGTTAGCAGATAAAAATAAGGAAGTGATGATGCCAGGTTTCACACATTTAAAGAATGCCCAACCAGTTCTATTTTCACATTACTTACTTGCTTATGTTGAAATGTTTAAAAGAGATTATAAGAAGTTTAGTAATGTTATAAACAATTCGTCTGAAAATCCATTAGGATCTGCAGCTTTAGCTGGAACAAGTTTTAATATAGACAGAAATTATACAACTAAATTGTTAAATTTTTTAAAACCTACTGATAATTCAATAGATAGTGTTTCAGATAGAGACTACGCCTTGGAATTTTTATTTGTATCGAGTTTATGCTCAATGCATTTATCGAGACTTGCAGAGGAAATTATTTTATGGAATTCTGATTTGGTGAACATGATAGCAATTAAAGATAAAATGCTTACTGGTTCATCTATAATGCCACAGAAAAAAAATCCAGACGGTGCAGAATTGATTAGAGGTAAAACAGGATCTGTTTATGGCTACTTAAATTCACTTTTAGTGACAATGAAAGGTTTACCGTTATCTTACTTTAAGGACATGCAAGAAGATAAGAAACCTGTTTTTGAGACTCATGATACTCTCATACTAAATTTGAAAATTGCAAAAGAACTTATTGAAAATATTGTTCCAAATAAAAATAATATGAAAAAATTTTCTAATGACGGCTTTACTACAGCAACTGATTTTGCAGACTATCTTGTAAAGAAAGGGTTGAGTTTTAGAGAAGCGCATAAAAAATCTGCAAAACTTGTGAATATTGCTGAGAGAAAAGATATGTCGCTTGATCAATTAAGTTTAAAAGATATTAAAAAGATAGATTCATTTATTGAAAAAGACGTATTAAAAATATTAAAAACTGAAAACTCAATTTATTCAAAAAAATCTTACGGTGGAACTTCATTACAAAATGTTGTTAAAATGCTAAAAAAATTAAAAAAAGAATTTAAATGAAAAAATTTTGCACTGTTATAATTTTATCTATAGTCTTATTTTCATCTTGCGGAAAAAAGGGGCCACCAGTATACCAAGAAAAATCTGAAGCAGTCTATGAACAATCCTAGAAAATAAAAAAATGGATTTATTAAAATTTAAAAATAAAAAACTGTATATAGATAATTTTAAATTAGAGAGTATTCTTAAAAAAAAAGAAACCCCCTTCTATCTTTATTCATTGGACCAGATTAAAAAAAATATTAGACAAGTTAAATTATCATTTAAAAATTTTAAACCTCTTATTTGTTATGCAATAAAAGCAAACTCAAATTTAAGTATTCTTAAAGAGTTAAATAAAAGTAACCTGGGAGCTGATGTCGTATCTATTGGTGAACTTAAATTAGCTTTAAAAGCTGGTGTTAAACCAGATAAAATTGTTTTCTCAGGCGTGGGTAAAACCGACAAAGAAATTAAATTTGCCATTCAAAAGGGCATTCTATCAATTAATGCAGAATCAAGAAATGAAATTGAATTAATCAATAATATCTCAAAAAAATTAAAAAAAACTACTAACATTGGAATTAGAATTAATCCTAATATTAAAGCTAAAACCAATAAAAAAATAGCTACCGGAAATAAAGTAAATAAATTTGGAATTAGTATCTCTGATTTTTTAAATATAATCCAAGCTAAAAAGAATTATAAAAATATAAATATCTATTTACTTAGTGTTCATATTGGAAGTCAAATTATGGATATCAAAGTTTATAAAAAAGTTTTAAATTTAGTAAGTAAGGTTTTAATAAAATTAAGAAAACTAAAACATTCAATTAACTACGTAGATTTAGGTGGTGGAATGGGTATACCTTATTTTAAAAACGATAAAAAATTTAATTTCAAAGATTTTGGTCTTGCAGTAAGTAAATTTTATCAAAAAGAAAAAGTAAAAATAATATTTGAAATCGGGAGATTTATTACAGGTAATAGCGGTCTTATTATATCAAAAATTATTTATATTAAAAAAATTAATGATCGCTACTTTATAATCTTAGATACTGGAATGAATGATATGGCCAGATCAGCAATTTATGACACTTTTCACGAAATCATTCCATTACAAAAAAGTTCTAAAAAATTTAAAAAAAAAATTGAGTTTGTCGGTCCTATCTGTGAAAGCAGTGATACATTTGGAGTATATAAAAATTACTCATCTCTTAAAGAAGGTGAATATGTTTGTATTACTAATTGTGGAGCCTATGGGAGAACATTGAGTTCAAATTATAATATGAGACCATTAATAGAAGAGTTAATATTGAGCAATAATAAGCTTAAAACTGTCAGGCTAAGACAAAAAATTGAAGATTTAATTTAAAGTGATTTTTATTAGGTCTCTAATTTTTAATATTTTACTGTATTCTGGAATAATTTTTTCGTGTTTAATTGGATTACCATTATTAATATTACCAAAGTTTTTTTTAAGAAAACTTAGTTCAATGTTAGGCTGGTATTTTATTTGCTTAGCTAAATTTATTTTAAATACACGTGTAAATATTATCGGTTTAGAAAAGCTGCAAAGGTCACAAAAATTTTTTATTGCTTCAGCTCACCAATCAATGTTTGAAACTTTTGTTTATAATTATATAATTCCAAAAGGTTTTTTCGTTCTTAAAAAGGAACTTATGAATATTCCATTATTTGGCTTATTTTTAAGGAAATTAAAATGTATACCAATTGAGCGTGGTAAAATTGCAAGGGAAAATTTAAATTTCTCTCAACAAATATTAAAAAATATTTCAGATGGAAACACACTTATTATTTTTCCTCAAGGTACGCGTGTGCCTGTCGATGAAAATACTCCCTTAAAAAAAGGTGCCAGAAGAATTTATGAGAACTTAAAAATTGGATGTTTACCCATAAAACTTGATACTGGAAGGGTTTGGCCAAAGAATAGCTTTTTTAAGTACCCGGGTGAAATAAATTTCATATTTAAGGATTTTATAGAACCTAATTTATCTGGTGATGAGTTTATAAAAAAACTTGAGGATTCTTTTTATAATTAATTTTTATCTAATCCTGCTTCTATTATTTTTTCTCTAATATCTTTCGTTTTTCTAAATTTTTTTACTAGAAATTCACCATTATTATTTTTTATAGCATCAATTACTTCCTTTAAATCACTATTAAACTTTTCTAACAAAGAGATTATTTCATCTTTATTACTTAACATAATATCTCTCCACATCACTGGATCGGATGAAGCGATTCTTGTAAAGTCTCTAAATCCACTGGCACTAAATTTTATCACCTCAGATTTAATATCATCCTCTAATTCACTTGCAGTTCCAACGATATTATAAGCAATTAAATGTGGTATATGACTTGTAATTGCCATTATAGAGTCGTGAGCTTTAGGCTTCATGGTAATAGTTCGGGACCCAAATCTTTGCCAAACAGAATTTATATATTCTATATTCTTCTCGTTGCATAAGTTGCAGTTTGTTGAGATGAACCATTTATCCTTAAATAGATTTTCAAATCCGTTCTGCGGTCCACTTTTTTCTGTACCTGCAATGGGGTGCCCAGGTACAAAAATTTTGTTTTTTAAAATCTTTTCTGCCAATTCTATGACTTTTACTTTTGATGATCCTACGTCACTAATGATAGCCTTAGATAATTCGAATTTATTCAATATATTAAAAATTTGTTCATATGAACTGATTGGCGTACATACAAAAATTAAATCTGATTCTTCAATTTTTACATTAATTTCTGAATTAAAAATATTTCCAAGTTTCAATAACCTGCACTGTTCTAAATTTTCTTTTGAATTATCAACAATATTAATTTGAATATTAGAATCAATTGATTTTACAATTCTCGCAATTGATGAACCAATTAATCCAATGCCAATAATAGTTATAAATTTCATTAAAAGTTTTTCTCCAAAATATCAAGAAATTTTATATTTTCCTCATCATTGCCAATTGTCAATCGCAGTGCATTATTAATTCCATAAGATTCCATTTTTCTTAATAATATGTTATTTTTCAAGAAAAGATTGAATGCCTGATCGCTATTTAATTTGGCATTATCAAAATTTAATAAAAAAAAGTTTGCTACTGGCTCATTAGTTATTATTTTTTTTGATTTAATTTTATCAAAAAGAATTGAGGACCATTTATTATTATGTTTAATATTTTTTTCTAGCCAATCTAAATCTTCCAATGCTAAGCAGCCTGCCATCTCCGCAATACCAGAAATATTAAATGGAGGTCTAAATAAATTTGCAGCTTGAATGATGTCTCTTGATCCAAATCCCCAACCAATTCTTAAATTTGCTAAACCATAAATTTTTGAAAATGTTCTACATACAACTGTATTTAAAGATTTGTTGAAAATTTCAAGACCACTTTTATAGTCTTTTTTTGTCACATACTCAGCGTACGCATCGTCTACCATTAACAATATATTTTCTGGTAATTTTTTTCTTAAATCAATCATTTCTTTTTCACTAATATAAGTGCCAGTAGGATTATTTGGATTTGCAATGAACACAATTTTTGTTTTTTTAGAAACCAATTTTAAGGTCTCTTCGACAGAAAACTTGTTATCAATATTCTTAGAATATTTTACGATTGCTCCATTTAATTGAGAATAAATTCTGTACATTAAGAACGATTGCTCTGCTACAATAACTTCATCACTTTCTGATATAAAAGATTGGCAAATCAAACTTATAATTTCGTCAGAACCTGCCCCGATAATTATTTGACTTTGATCTAAATTGAAAGTCTTTGAGATTGCATGTTTTAACTTTTCACTATTTCCATCAGGGTATTTTTTTATATCTAGTTTCTGTTTGAAAATATTTAGAACATTGGGTGAAGGTCCTAGTGCGGACTCATTTGCTGACAGTTTTAGTGGAGTTTTTATGCTCTGGGTTTTAGACATCCCACCCACATACAACTCTACATTAACTGTTTTTGACTTTGGCAAACTCATTTTTGACGTCTTACAATACTTCTTAGATACAATCAAAAAAAGTTGATAGTTTGACAAAGAAATAGCCTTTTAGTACAAAACCTCACCGCCGATTTACCGAATTGCGGGCGATAACAGCTAAAGAGGAAATCGTATAACTATTTGTTAAAAATGAACTTGGATTACAGTAAAATAAACAAAATAACCATTAATGAACCCATAAAACTTGATTGTGGTGTAACTTTAGATAAGTTTGATATTGCCTATGAGACCTTTGGCGAGTTAGATGAGTCAAAATCTAACGCTATTCTAATTTTTCATGCTCTATCTGGAGATCAATTTGTTACAGGTACAAATAAAGTCACTGGCAGAGGTGGTTGGTGGAATTTTGTAGTTGGCCCGAATCTACCGATTGATACCGAAAAATATTTTATAATTTGTGCTAATGTTATTGGTGGCTGCATGGGAAGTTCTGGACCAAAAGAAATTAATCCCAAAACTAACAAGCCTTATGGTTTAGATTTTCCAGTAATTACAATTAAAGATATGGTTAGTGCTCAAGTACATCTTTTAGATTTTTTAGGTATTAAGAAAACTCTGTGTGTTCTAGGGGGCTCCATGGGAGGTATGCAAGCACTACAATTTTGCTCATTATATCCTGATCGAACATTCTCTGCTGTACCAATAGCTTGTGCCGCAAGTCATTCTGCTCAAAATATTGCATTTAATGAATTAGCAAGGCAAGCAATCATGGCTGATCCTAATTGGGACTCAGGAAATTATTTTTTAAGTGGTAAAATACCGAGAAATGGTCTCGCTGTTGCTAGGATGGCAGGACATATAAGCTACTTATCTGAACAAGGCTTGCAAAATAAATTTGGTAGAAAATTACAGGAAGGTGAAGGTCTAAATTTTTCTTTTGATGCTGATTTTCAAGTTGAGAGTTATTTAAAATATCAGGGCTATGCTTTTGTTGATCGTTTTGATGCTAACTCATATTTATATATTACAAGAGCAATGGACTATTTTGATTTATATAAGATAAATAACGGTGATTTATCTAAGGCATTTATAAATACTAAAGTAAAATTTTGTATTATTTCTTTTTCGACTGATTGGCTTTATCCGACAGAAGAAAGTAAGAAAATAGTTATAGCATTGAATTCAATTGGTGCACAGGTAAGTTTTGTAAATATTATAACAAATAATGGTCATGACTCATTTCTTGTTGAAGAACCAGAATTTTTTCAGACATTAAAAGGTTTTTTAGATTCAACGTACGAGGACTTCAAAAATGAAAATTCAAGATGACGTATTAGCTGGTTTAATTGAGCTCAATTCAAGAGTCCTTGATGTCGGTTGTGGAGATGGAAATTTATTACTTTATCTAAAAAAAAATAAAAGAATAGATGGTCGTGGACTAGAAATAAATCAAAAAAATGTTCAAGAGTGCTTGGCAAAAGGTTTAGCTGTAGTTGAAGGAGATGCAGAAAAAGATTTAATCAATTATCCCAATAGATCTTTTGATACTGCAATTCTTAATCAAGCCATTCAGCAATTTTATGAACCAAGAAAAGTATTAAATGAACTATTAAGGATAGCTGAAAAAGCAATAATCACTATACCAAACTTTGGATATTGGAAAGTTCGCTTAAATTTGCTGTTAACAGGCACAATGCCAGTAACAAAAACCTTACCATACTCTTGGTATAATACACCTAATTTACATATGAGTTCAATTAAAGATTTTTATAACCTTTGTAATTTAGATAATATCAAAGTGATAAAATCAATTTCAATTTCATCTAATAAAATTGGTGATATCACCTCGAATAATTTAGAAATTAAAAATCTAGTTTCTGAATTAGGCGTATTTGTTGTTAGCAAATAATTTAAGTTTTTTTAACAATGTTTTTTATAAACCTTTTTTCAAATTGTGTTCGATTAGCTATGTTTGCGTAAATTTTTTTCTTTGCAATACATAAATAAACTCCGTTAAAATATTTAAAAATGAATGATCCAATTTTATCTATTAAATCTTTATGTTTTTTAATAAAAAAAAA
>CESF01127583.1_pt1 | contig 13485 bp, 11 predicted proteins | sample 356331 | NCBI WGS metagenome assembly CESF01 (sample SAMEA2621779, study PRJEB7988) | marine metagenome | biome: marine biome (ENVO:00000447); feature: surface water layer (ENVO:00002042); material: "saline water (ENVO:00002010), including plankton (ENVO:xxxxxxxx)" | depth 5 m
ATGATAGAATTAATAAATGTATCAAAAACGTTTGATGGGGTTGAGGTATTGAATAACATATCAACAAAATTTGAAACTGGTAAAGTGAATCTTGTTATTGGTAGTAGTGGACATGGAAAGAGTGTAATGATGAAATGTATGGTTGGTTTATTAAAGCCTTCCTCTGGAAATGTTATGTATGATAATCGTGATTTTACAAATTTAGAGTATTCACAACTTCGTGAAGTTCGAAAAGAGATTGGAATGCTTTTTCAAGGTAATGCTCTTTTTGACTCGCTAACCGTAGAACAAAACGTAGAGTTTACACTAAAAATGTTTACTTCAATGAATCCAGTTGAAAGAAAAGATAGAGTAGATTTCTGTCTTGAACAGGTCGAAATGGAAGGAATTAATAATAAGTTTCCTGCTGAAATAAGTGGGGGTATGAAAAAACGTGTAGGTATCGCTAGAGCAATTGCTCTTGATATCAAATATTTATTTTGCGACGAACCAAACTCAGGTTTAGATCCAGTAACATCTCGTGTTATTGATGAACTACTAAAAAGTATTACAGAAGAATTTAACATAACAACCATAATCAACACTCATGACATGAAAACAGTGTTTGATATTGGTAATGATGTCATTTTTATTTACAAAGGGAAAAAAGAATGGAGTGGTAAAGTGAGAGATATTCATTCCAGTAACAACGAAATGCTTACAAACTTTATTAAAGCATCCTACTTCGATTAATTATCAACAACAAAATTTAACATGAAAAAAATAATATTATTATATCTAACAGCAATTTTTTTATTTTCTTTTAGGTCTGATTCATTTGAAGAAGGTATGTTTCCCATGAGTCAACTTAATTCACTAGATTTAAAAAATGCGGGTTTAGAAATTTCAACAAGCGACATTTACAACGAATCAAAACCTGCTTTAGTGAATGCGTTGGTTCGTCTTGGTGGATGTACAGGTTCATTTATCTCGAATTCAGGGCTTATTATAACAAACCATCATTGTGTTTTTAGTTCTGTTGCTTCAGTGAGCTCATCGGATAATAATTATTTAGAGAATGGATTTTATGCTTCAGACAAAGTAGATGAAATCAAGACCTCTTTACCATGCAAGATCACAATATCGTACCAAGATGTTTCTGAGTCGGTTTTATTAGGTGTCAAGACAAGCACACCTGCCTTAGAGAAAAAAGAAATTATTGCAAAAAATAGACAATTAATAATTGATCGAGAACAAAAATCTCATCCAAATTTAACTCCTGAAATATCTGAAATGATGGTTGGCAAGTCATATACTTTGTTTTTATACAAGACATTGAGTGATGTAAGATTAGTTTATGTCCCACCAAAAAATATTGGTAAATTTGGAGGTGAGACTGATAACTGGGAATGGCCTAGACATAATGGTGATTTTTCAATTGTTCGTGCCTACGAAAATGGATCGCCATATATCCCAAAAAAACATCTAAAGGTTAATCCCTCAGGTACTTCCGAGGGAGATTTTACTTTTATACTGGGATATCCAGGAAGAACTTATAGAAACCAAACTGCTCAATTTCTAGACTATCAAAATAGTTATGTTTTACCCATTATAGCTGATTGGTATGATTTTCAGATTAAAGCGATTAAAGATTTTGCTGGAAATGACGTAGACATGAAGTTAAGGTATAGTGGAAGATTGGCAAGTTTAAATAATACTTCAAAAAACTTTAAGGGAAAGATTCAAGGTCTCCAACTTACAGATGTGATTACTCAAAAATATAACAATCAAAAAAAATTAGCTGAATTTGCTATGAACAACTCATCATTTAAAAACTATCAATCGTTGTTTCAAAAAAACAAGGAATTATATGAAAGAAAATTCGCTTTGGCAAGAGATTATATTTATCTAAACCAATTGTATAGAAATGGTATTTTCAGTGGAGCTGCATTTACTCAAATTAATAACGAAAATATCCAATCATTAGCAAAAGACGAATGCTTCTCATATTTGGAGAAAAATTCGTCTAAAATACTCAAACAATTATCCTCATACCGTGGATTAGAATCTAAGTTATCACTTGAAAAGAAACTTTTTTCAGAGCTATTATATCAGCTTTCCTTAAGTAATTTATCAGAAATCAAATTTCTCTTTGATCATAAGTTCTATTCAGGTTACAATGATTCTCGGAAGTCTGCTTACAAATTTGCTGAGATGTTATGGGAGAGTTCCAAATTAAGAAGAATCCAAAAAAATAATAGTTTGATGGATAATGATTTAGGGAAGTTTTTGAAAACAAATGACGAATTGATTGCTTTTGCTGCAAGAGTTAATCGAGTATTTAGAGGCATGCAAAAAGAGATGATTCGTGTGAATGCAGAGATTGATGTTATTATTCCCCGTTTTAATGATATTGAAATGGAAATGAAAGGTGGAAGTTTTATTCCTGATGCAAATGGCACATTAAGATTTACTTACGGCTATATAAGAGGATACGAACCAGAAGATGCAGTAATAGCTAGTCCATATACAACTGTGAATGGAATACTTGAAAAAACAGAGGGTTCGTCAAATACCGATTATTTTCTTCAATCTGAGTTTGTGCAAAAGATGAAAACGATTGAACCTGCAGATGTTCTTAAAAGTAACGTAAATGGAAGTGTTGTGGTAGGGCTATTATACAATATGGATACTACAGGTGGAAATAGTGGAAGTCCAATTATGGATAGTAAAGGAAGACTTGTGGGAGTTAATTTTGATAGAGCATATACTGCTACAATTAATGATTACGCTTGGAACGAAAGTTATAGTAGGTCTATCGGAGTTGATATCCGTTATGTGTTATACATTATGAAATATTTTGGTCAAGCTGATGAAGTTTTAGACGAAATGGGGGTGAAGCTTTAATTATCTTAAAACGTCATTGCTCACGCCTGTAAAGCTGAATCCTCCATCATGAAATAGGTTTTGCATTGTAACCATTTTAGTGAGGTCAGAAAATAACGATATACAGTAGTCTGCACAGGTATCTGCATCTGCATTTCCCAATGGTGACATTTTCGAAGCAAAACTCATAAAATCGTCAAACCCTTTTACACCACTACCAGCAGTAGTTATAGTAGGAGATTGAGAGATGGTATTAATTCTAACTTTAGACTTTTTCCCATAGTGATAACCAAAGTTTCGAGCAATACTTTCTAAAATTGCTTTACTCTCAGCCATTTCACTATAATCGGGGAAAATACGTTGTGCTGCAATGTATGTAAGGCCTAAAATAGAACCCCAATTATTGATTGCATCTGCTTGATAACATGCCTGAATCATTTTGTGAAATGATAGTGCTGATATATCATAGGTTTTGTGAGTCCAATCATATTTGAGATTTGTATATTCTCTCCCTTTACGAACATTTAAACTCATTCCTATTGAATGTAAAAGGAAATCGAATTTACCACCAAAATTTGCCTTAGATTTTTCAATTAATTCTATAACTTGTTCATTATCTGTAACATCGCATGGTATTATTGGTGCGTTGATTTTGTCAGATAGCTCATTTATTGCTCCCATACGCATAGCTATTGGTGCATTAGTAAGTATAATTTCTGCACCTTGTTCAACACATTTTTCAGCTACTTTCCATGCTATTGAATTTTTATCTAGTGCTCCAGATATAATTCCTTTTTTCCCTTTTAATAAATTATTAGCCATATTTCAATTGATTTACCGTGCAATGTTAAAATAAATTAAATCGTAAAAAAAGTGTCTTTATTGGAAAAAAATTAATTGAGAAACTTAAATCACTAAATTGATTTTCATAATTGAGTACATTTGTAATTATCAATATAGTCGTAAATTTTGAATTCAATCGAGAATACATTAAATGAAGTACTGAATGGTGATAGATTATTCTTATTCGCTGGACCATGTGCTGTTGAAAATGAAAAAATCACTATGCAAACTGCGGAGTACTTGAAAAAAGTCACTGATAAACTGGACATTCCGTTTGTATTTAAATCCTCTTACAGGAAGGCTAATAGAACTAACGCATCCTCATTTACTGGAATAGGCGATGATAAAGCATTAAAGTTACTTGGAAAGGTTCGAGCAACATTTGACATCCCAATAGTTACAGATATTCATGAAAGTAAAGAAGCTGAAATTGCAGCTGAATATGCAGATGTTCTTCAAATACCTGCATTCTTATTCCGTCAAACAGAACTTTTACAAGCTGGTGCAAAAACTGGAAAGCTAGTAAATATAAAAAAAGGACAATTTGCAGCCGCTGAGTCAATGAAATTTGCTGCTCAAAAGTTAGTAGATGCAGCTAATCCCAAAGTTCTTTTAACTGAGCGAGGAAATATGTTTGGATATGGCGATATGGTTGTTGACTACAGAAATATAGTTTGGATGAAAGAAATGGGTTATCCGGTTATGATGGACTGTACGCATTCACTACAACAACCAAATAACGGTTCTGGTGTTACTGGAGGATTACCCCAACTTATTGAACCACTCGCAAAAGCAGCAGTATCAGTTGGTGTTGATGGTCTTTTTATCGAGACTCACCCTGATCCAAGTTCTGCTTTAAGTGACGGTGCCAATATGCTTCCTCTTCATAAAATTGAAAATCTTTTAAAAAAATTACTCAAATTACGAGCTGCATTGTAAGATTTAAATCAGATTTTGTATAAAAATGATGTTCATTTATAATTAGATTAAATACTTTCGTATCAATTTAAGAAAAATACTTATGTCATTATATATCAACGAAATAGTATCTGTAGCTGGTAAGCCTGGTCTTCAAAAACTTATTGGAAAAAGAACAAATGGACTAATTGTTGAGTCTTTAAACGGAGATAAAAAACGTTTTCCTACGTCACTCACTCAAAAAGTTTCGTTTTTAAGTGATATTTCAATGTATACTTATGATGGAGACATAAAATTGGAAGATGTTCTCAAGACTCTTCATCAAAAAGTAGAGGGAGGTCTTGAATTGATCAGTAAGAAAAATAGCAGTCAGGAAATTAAATCATTTTTTAGACAAATAGTTGATGATTACGATGAAGATCAAGTGTATAATTCTGATATTGTCAAACTGGTAAGTTGGTATCGACTCTTAAAGGATCAACTGGATTTTAATCAATTGACCGAGCCCGATAATGACAAAAAAGTGAAAGATGCTATGAAATCAAATGCTAAAGTGAATGTTAAAAAGCCAGTTACTAAACATACTTCTAAAGCTCAAAATAAGGCAAAGGGTGGTATCAAAAAAAGTGGTAATCTAAAAGCAGGTTAGTTCCTTACCAACTTTAATGCTTCGCCATTGGTCTGTATGAAAAAATTATATCAACTGCCTAGGGTATTAATGGTGTTTCAGTCATATTTGATCCAAATGCCTCCAATCAAGAAAAATGCACCAACTGTATTGGCATATAAGCTCCTTTTAACTTTAACAATCTTTGCTGCAAAAAAATGCACCCAAAAGTGTACCTAAAGCACTTATAAAAAAAGGTATTACATTTTTTTTTGTTAGAATAAATGAATATTGTTACTTAATGAATTAACTTTTTAGGGATCAATAAATGCGGTCAATAGTATCATATTATCATTTATTAATATTATACTCATATTGATCATGCTCCAGATAATTAACCCAAGTTTTAGGTAAATAATATTTTGAATTTTAGATTTAATAATATGTAATTTCACAGAATTGGAAAAAACCTATTTAATATAGGCACTTTTTAAATTAAGGTGATTGAGCGGGTTTATCTCAACCTGTTTTACCTTTTTATTTTTTAACCAAACACTCTGATCATAATAAAGCAATATGAATGGCTGATCGTTGCGTAGTTTATTTTCCAATTTTGATATAAGTTTTCCTATTTTAAAAATATCTGAAGTATTAATTAAACTATCGTAAGCGATATCAAAATCAGTGTTTGAATATCGTGTGTAGTTTGGGCCATTTGGAGCTTTATTAGGTCCAAAAAAACATGCCATGTAATTTTCTCCATCAGGATAATCTGCAATCCAGCTGCTTCTAAAAAAAGTAAGTTCACCTGCAGATTTTTGTTGTTTAAGAAGACTTGATGGAATAACATCAATTTTGATATCTATACCTATTTCCGCACAATTATTCTGAACTAAAATACATAAATCTAAGTAATTTGATGTTGTAGTAAGTTTTATGGATTCCCCATTTTCAACGCCTGATGCTTCTAAGTACTTTCTAGCTAAATCAAGATTATATCCAGGGTTATCGTAATTTACGTGATTCGGTAAACCAAGAGGAATAAAACCTCCATTGGCTGGTGTTCCTATTCCGTTTCGTAGATAATTTACCATAGCATTTCGGTCAATACAATAATTTATTGCCTTACGATAATTTATATTATGAACTGGAGAGGACTTATCATCCATATTAAATGCAAGATACTCCGTATTTAAAAAAGGACTTATTTTTAAATCAAACATATTTGAGTACTTTTTATTAAGCTCTCTATCAGCAGATATAATTTCGTCTTTAAACGAACTTTCTATGCCCGTGAATAGATCTAAATTTCCCTGAATGAATTCTAATAGTTCAGTCTGTTTACTCTGAATAAACTTAATTGATATTCCATCTAATTTTGGGATTTTGTTAGTTTCTGTTGATTCAAAGTAAGTGGGGTTTCGTATCAGATTTAGTTTAATACCGTCAGCCCAATTGGAAAACATAAACGGTCCAGTTCCTATGGGCTTTTTCCCAAATTCATCACCATACAATTCAACGACTTCTCTTGGTATGACATAACAGTATGCCATGGTCAGCATATTCAAAAAAGGTGTGAACGGTTTTATTAATCTAATCTGGAAAAGAGTGTCATTTACTGCTTTGAATGGTTGTCTTTTGTCTATAATATCATTAAAGATCCATGCTCCATCTGAAGCAGTTGTTGGATTGATGATCCTTCTAAAGGAATACTCAAAATCTGATGCGTTAACCTCTCTTTTTGAGGTTTTAAAAACAGGGTGATTGTGGAAAAACACACCAGTATTGATTACAAAATTGTACGTTTTCCCATCATCAGAAATTGACCAATTTTTTGCAATAGATGGAACTACATTTAACTGACTGTCTAATTGAACAAGACCGTTAAATAGCTGATTTACAGCACGTATATTTTCTTGGGTACGGGCAAATGCAGGATCTAAAGAAGTAATTCCAGTAGCACTATTAAACTTAATTATCTTCTTGTTGACATTTTTGTCAGTCAAATTACAAGAAATCAACATTATATTTATGTGTATAACTATGAAAAACCTGTTAATTATCGACCTAGTATTGTGATTAGATTTGAATTTTAATCTTAGATAAAGTTGAGACCTAAAATTACATATTATGGACATTCTTGTTTTACAGTTGAAATAAGTGGTAAAAGTATACTCTTTGATCCTTTTATCACACCCAATCCTAAAGCAAGTATGATCGATATTTCCACAATTCAACCTGATTTGATATTAGTAACGCATGGTCATGGAGATCACACTGCGGATTTAGTAATTATTGCAAAACAAAGCAAAGCCCAAGTTATTTCTGCGTATGAAATAACAGAGTGGTTATCTGATCAAGGAGTAAAAAATGGACTCCCAATGAATATTGGGGGATCAATCAATCTTGGTTTTTGCACTGTAAAAATGGTCAAAGCTGAACATAGTAGCTCTTTTTCTGATGGTTCGTATGCAGGTAATGCGGCTGGCTTTATTATCCAATCACCTGATTGTTGTTTTTATTATGCCGGAGATACAGCTCTTACATTGGATATGCAATTAATTCCATTAAGTTATAATCTTGATTTTTTGTTTTTACCTATTGGTGATAACTTCACAATGGGCATTGAAGATGCTGTCAGAGCCTCTAAGTTAACAGAATGTAATAAAGTTATTGGTATGCATTTTGATACCTTTCCACCAATAGAAATTGACCATAAACATGCTTATGATTCATTTTCAAATGCTGGTTTTAACCTAATTTTACCCTTAATCAATCAAACTTTCGAACTTTAAAATATGTCAAAAATTATTTGTGTAGCTAATCAAAAAGGTGGAGTAGGTAAGACAACTACTGCGATTAACCTAGCATACAGTCTATCAGTTCTTGAAAATAGAGTATTATTAATTGATGCTGATCCTCAAGCAAATTCAACATCTCATTTAGGTTTTGATCCTAAAAATATTCGTCTAGGATTGTATGAGTTGCTTGTACAAGATTTAAATCCATCTGATGCGATTCTTGACACAAAGTATGAATATCTTAAAATATTACCAGCTAATATTGATTTAGTTGGTGCTGAAATTGAGATGATTGATTTACCAAATCGGGAGCGTATTCTAAGCAGACTTCTTGAAAAAGTTAGAAGTAGCTATGATTTTATTATCATTGATTGCTCGCCATCGCTTGGATTAATAACTACAAATGCATTGGGTGCGTCAGATTCTGTATTAATACCTGTTCAGTGTGAGTATTTTGCACTTGAAGGACTTGGAAAACTTTTAAATACCATTAAAATTGTACAAAGAAGTATTAATACAAATTTAGAAATTGAAGGTTTGGTTTTGACTATGTACGATTCTAGGTTGAGGTTAAGTAATCAAGTAGTTGAGGAAGTTAAGTTGCATTTTCAGAAATTAGTTTTTGATACTATAATAAAAAGAAACACCACACTAAGTGAAGCACCCAGTTTTGGTTTACCAGTCCTAGAGCATGATGCAACAGCAACAGGCAGTGTTGGTTATTTAAACTTAGCTCGAGAGTTACTTCAAAAAAATGGACTCACCAAAATCAGTGAAGAAGAAAGGATTATTCAATAAATGAGCAAAAAAGCATTAGGAAGAGGTTTAAGTGCATTACTAGAAAATGCAGATACTGACATAACTAGTATTGAGCCAAAAGCATTGCACAGCATTGCTGAAATTCAGATAAATCAGATTATTGCTAATCCATTTCAACCCCGAATAGAGTTTGACGAAGATGCTTTAAATGAACTTGCAGAATCGATCAAAGTTCATGGAATTATTCAGCCGATAACAGTGCGTAAGGTAGGGTATGGAAAATACGAAATCATAAGCGGTGAGAGAAGAACTAGAGCTTCTATCCTTGCTCAACGTTCTCATATTCCGGCATATATTCGATTAGCTGATGACCAACAAATGCTTGAAATGGCATTAATTGAGAATATTCAACGTGAAAACTTAAATGCTATCGAAGTTGCCTTATCATATCAGCGATTGTTAGAAGAATGCGGTCTTAAACAAGAAGAATTAGGTGAACGTGTGGGTAAAAAGAGGAGTACAGTTAATAATTATTTAAGACTATTAAAACTTCCAGAAGAAATTCAATTAGCGATTAAAGAAGGTCTTATAATGATGGGACATGCTCGTTCTTTGGTCAATGTGAAAGACCCAAAACGACAACTTGATATGTTTAAGTCTGTAATAAATAGTAGTCTTTCAGTTAGACAAGTTGAGGAAATGGTGAAAGATGAACGAGAAAATTTAGGGGGCACCTATACAAAATCTGCAGATCGTTTTTTTGATTTTACCGATTTTTTACCTCAACGTGAGAAACTATCAAAGCAGTTAAATACGTCAATTAAGTTTAAGTCAAGATCAAATAATAATGGTTCGATTATTATCAACTTTTCGTCTAAAGAAGAGTTAGAGGCTATTCTCAATAAGATTGTTTAAGTAGATTTGTAAAGCATGAGATTAATCTTCTCTATCTTTTTAACATTGAGTTCTGTCTGTTATTTGCTTGCACAGCAGCCTTATTCAAATGATTACAAGTTATCAACTGATACTTTATTATCTGAAAGTATTACAGAAGAAAAAAAGCCTTGGAGTAATCCCAAAAAGGCAACAATATTTGCTTTAGCACTTCCTGGATCAGGTCAAATATTTAATAAAAGATACCTAAAGGCAGGAATAGTCTATGGAGGATTTGTTGGACTTTCATTCATGTTCGACTACAACAGAGACAGTTTATCTAAATACCAATCCGTCTATGAAGCAAAAATTGATGGAGACTCAAACACTGTTGATTTATTTCCAAATAGGTCTGAAGCATCTGTAAGGAGTAATCGCGATTTTCATAGAAAGTATCGCGATTTATCATTGATAGGATTTGTGGTTTTGTATGCTTTACAAGCTATTGATGCCAACGTTGATGCACACCTTAAAGAGTTTAATTTAAATGAGGATTTAAGTCTGAAATTAATTCCTCAAATTTATGCAAATAGACCTGGATTAGGAATGTACAACGGTTTTTCACTCCAATACAACTTCTAGAAATTCTATTAAATTCGTGGTCAAATAGACAAAAGAAATTATGAAAAATATTTCAGTTATTGGTTCGGGTACTATGGGCAACGGAATAGCTCACGTATTTGCTCAAAATGGTTATTCTGTTTCGTTAATTGATATCAATCAGGATGCTTTAGATAGAGCTTTAAGCACTATTACAAAAAACTTGGATCGTATGATAGTCAAGGAAAAAATTACAAATTCAGAAAAAGAAAACACCCTAAAAAATATCGCTACTCATACTTCTATCGAATCTGGTATTAAGCATGCTGATCTAATTATTGAGGCTGCTACTGAAAATAAAGATTTAAAGTTTCAAATATTCAGAGACATGGATTTATATGCTCCTAGTGATTGTTTATTAGCTTCAAATACTTCTTCTATCAGTATTACCGAGCTAGCCGCTCAAACTCAACGTCCCGAAAAGGTTATTGGTATGCATTTTATGAATCCAGTCCCAATTATGAAGTTGGTTGAAATTATCAATGGGTATAATACATCAGAAACTGTGACCAATTCGATTGAAAATTTGGCTAAATCGATCGGTAAAGTTCCTGCAATGGCTAATGATTATCCTGGATTTATTGCAAATCGTATTTTAATGCCAATGATCAATGAGGCTATTTGGACGTTTCATGAAGGTGTAGGTAATGTAACTAACATAGATACTGTAATGAAATTAGGAATGGCTCATCCTATGGGACCACTTCAGTTAGCTGATTTTATAGGTCTAGACGTATGTCTTGCTATTTTGGAGGTATTGAATGACGGCTTTGGAAACCCTAAGTATGCCCCATGTCCATTGTTAGTTAACATGGTAAATGCTGGTAAATTAGGCTTTAAATCGGGCGAGGGATTTTACTCCTGGACTCACGGAACTAAAGACTTAATAGTGAGTAAGAGTTTTCAATAAATTTATTATAGAATTAGCTTATTGTTTAAAAGAGGTATGTTTAGATCTTTTTAACATTTATTGCATTCAGGCCTTTCATACCTTTTTCAAGTTGAAAGGAAACCTTATTCCCTTCATCAACATCTTCAGTTAGTCCTTTGTAGTGAACAAAGTAACTGTCACCTGTACCAATTTCTTTTATGAATCCAAACCCCTTTTCTGTATTGAAAAAATCTATTTTTCCTTCACGAACAGCATCAATATCAAACACTTCTTGTTTTGGAACGCTTGTAACAATATCTTCCAACTCATATTCTACCTTTTTTTCTGGATCAGGCGGTGTATCAGAAATATTACCATTTTCGTCAATGTAAGCCAACATGTTGTCAAGTCCACCTCCTTTAGAAGCAGCTTTACGTTCAGCTCTCTTTTCTTGTTTTTCTTTACGTTTTTTTAGACGCTTTTTTTCTTTTTCTTTTTTACTGTATGTTTCTTGTGACTTTGACATTAATAATTTTAAGAGATATTTATATTTACAAAGTTAATTCATCTCATTAATTTTTACAGATATTTCAACGATAATCAATCAATATCGTCTTATTTTTTGGATTACTTTTAAGTTTATTTTGATTTTTTTAATGAATAATATGGATTTTTAATTTACGTATTAGATTCAACTATTTAATTAATGCGCATATTTGTTTTATGAAAAATATTTTACCCTTGTTTTTAATTTTCATATCATTTTTTGCTTTTTCACAAGATAAATTACTCACTATAGACGATGCTATAACTGGATATCATCTTTATCCCAAAGGATTGATTGATCTTCAATGGTTGCCAGGAGGTAAATCTTTCTCACAAATTGTTTATGAAGACGGTAAGTCATTCATTCAAGTTCAGGAGATTCAAAAGCCCAAAGGACGGATCATTAGTATTTCACTTGAGGATGTAAATAGTTCCCTTTTAGATACATTTAATTTGACAAGATTGCCACGAGCTCGATGGGTGAATAATAAAGAATTTCAGTTTGTTAGTGGTAAACGGGCGTTTCGATATCATATTGAGCTTAAAACTTCTAAAATTTTACCTTATATGATTTCAGATTTTGTAAAAAGTCCATTATTGTTCTCAAATGGATCTGGTTATATGGCCCATATTGATAAAGGCTTAAATTACGGTGTTGAAGATAATAATCATTCAATTACCTCCGATGTTGATGGAATTGTAATCGGAGAAAGTGTGCATAGAAGTGAGTTTGGGATAAGTGATGGTTTATTTCCTTCGCCTAACTACAATAAATTAGCTTATTACGAAATGGACGAAAGAATGGTAACCGAGTATCCTTTATATCAATTATCAGATACTCCAGCTACAGTAAAGATGTTGAGATATCCAACAGCTGGTTCTAAAAGTCATCATGTGAGTGTCAAAGTAAAAAATATGTATGATGGTTCAGACCCAGTCATTATTCAAACTTCGGGTGATAAGGAGCAATATCTTACTAATGTATCATGGACCCCAGATGAAAAATATTTGTTAATTGCTATAGTAAACAGAGCTCAAAATCATATGTGGTTAAATAAGTATGATGCCACATCTGGAGTTTTTATTAGTACATTATTTGAAGAAGAAAATGATCGATATGTAGAACCTGAACATCGAGCTGTTTTCTTAAACGGTGATCCTTCAAAATTTTTATGGTGGAGTGAGCGTGATGGATATAATCACTTGTATTTATACTCAGAGGAGGGTTTACTTATTAAACAGGTAACACAGGGTAATTGGATAGTTACCAATTTTCATGGTGTATCTGAGGATGGTAAAAATATTTTTATTACTTCGACAAAAGATAGTCCATTGGAAAGACATTTATTCAAAGTCAGTGTAAAAAGTGGTAAAATGTCAAAACTAACTAACGGATCAGGTTATCATTCAATAACCGCTAATGAAAATAACACAATGTTTATGGATAATTTTTCGAGTACTAGCATCCCAAGAGAGATTCGTATAATAGATGCTAATGGTTCGATTAAAGAGATTTTGCACAAGTCTGAAAATCCATTAGTAGATTATAAACTAGGAGAAATGAAAGTAGGAAAACTGAAGGGGAAAAGTGGTGACGATTTATATTACAGAGTATTTAAACCTATTGATTTTAACCCAAATAAAAAATATCCCGTTGTAGTTTATCTGTATAATGGGCCGCACCTTCAACTGATTACAAATCGTTGGTTAGGAGGGGCAAATCTTTGGTATCAATATATGGC
>CESF01031121.1_pt1 | contig 13475 bp, 15 predicted proteins | sample 356331 | NCBI WGS metagenome assembly CESF01 (sample SAMEA2621779, study PRJEB7988) | marine metagenome | biome: marine biome (ENVO:00000447); feature: surface water layer (ENVO:00002042); material: "saline water (ENVO:00002010), including plankton (ENVO:xxxxxxxx)" | depth 5 m
CTTGAAAAAAATGTTTCGTGGATCTCTCTATTTATTGCATTAGCACCAATGCTTGGTTTCATGGGAACAGTTATTGGAATGATTAATGCTTTCGATAGAATTGAAGCTGCTGGTGATATGCAACCTTCTCTTGTAGCAGGTGGTATTAAAATAGCTCTTTTAACAACAGTTTTTGGACTTATAGTTGCTATTATATTGCAAGTATTTTATAACTATATAGTTGCAAAGATTGATTCAATAGTAAATGATATGGAAGACGCTTCAATTACTTTAATTGACATTCTTTCTGCTCAAAAAAAATAATTTAATATGAACCTAGATAAATTAACTAGAATTGGGTGTATTGCCCTCGGAGTACTTGGTTTAATTTTCTTAGCAATTGTATTTGTTAGTGGAGATGACTCTATCAAAATGGCTGCAGCATCTGGTAACTATGGTGTTATAACTCCAATAATCTTGCTCAGTCAAATAACTCTATTTATTGCAGTTATTGTCACTTTATTTTTTTCACTAAGAGGAATTGCTAAAGACAAATCAAAAATGAAAAATGCACTTAAGTCTGCAGGTCTGTTTCTTATCGTCATTGTCGTTGCATTTGTTTTTTCAAGTGGAGTTGAAACTCCTATGAGAGATGGTAAGGTTCTTTCTGCCATGGGTTCAAAATTAGTTGAAACCGGAATTAGGGTATTCTTTATCTTATCAATTATCGCTGTTGCTTTAATGGTTTTTCCTGGAACAAAAAAAATATTTAAAAAGTAAACTATGGCTAAAAGAAAAGCTCCAGAAGTCAATGCGGGATCAATGGCGGATATTGCCTTTTTACTTTTGATTTTCTTTTTGGTAACTACAACTATTGAAACTGATAGTGGGATTAACAGAAAACTTCCTCCCATGGAAGATCAAATTGACCCACCAATAATTAGAGAAAAAAATATTTTCACAGTTGTAGTAAATAAGAATAATCAACTTTTAGTTGAAGAATCACTAACTGACATTAAAGATCTAAGAGAGCTAGCTGTCGAATTTCTTGATAATGGTGGTGGATCAGGAGAAGAAGCATGTGACTATTGTCAAGGTGAACGTGATCCTAGATCCTCCGACAATCCAGAGAAAGCTATTATATCTCTAAAAAATGATAGAGAAACAGAGTATAAAGTATACATAGCTGTTCAAAATGAATTAGTTGCAGCTTATAACGTTTTAAGAAACAGAGAATTTTCAAGATTGAACCCTAATATGGGTATTACATATGTTGAAGCGGATTTAATATATAGCGATCCGAGAACTTCTTCTAATGATAAAGCTAGCTTAAAAGAAAAATTGGATGTTGTTAAACAATTATATCCTCAGAAATTATCAGAGGCAGAACCAAGTAAAGTAAATTAAACATGGCAAAATTTAAAAAAGGTAAAAGTGGTGATCTCCCAGCAATATCTACGGCTTCATTGCCTGATATAGTTTTTATGTTATTATTCTTTTTCATGGTAGCTACAGTTATGAGAGATAGTACTCTTATGGTTCAAAACACCCTTCCAGCTGCCGACCAAGTTCAGAAGCTAGACAAAAAAGATAGGGTCATATATATCTATGCAGGTAAACCATCTAGCAGATATGTTGATACATATGGAACTCAAGCTAGGATTCAATTAAATGATAAATTTGGGTCTGTTGAGGAAGTTGGTGCATTTGTTTTAGCAGAAAGAGCTGCTAAGCGTGAAGAACTACAGAATGTTTTAACAACTGCATTAAAAGTTGATAGTGATACGAAAATGGGCATAATCAGCGATATTAAGCAAGAACTACGTAAAGTAAATGCTCTTAAGCTAAACTATACAACTAGAGTTGGAGATTATACTCAAAATTTTAACTAGAATTAAGTGTTTTTTACTTTTTAGTCTGTTATTCATATTTGAGTTCAGCTTTTCACAATCTGCCAATCAAAGTCAATCTTACAGAGAAGATCAAATATATTTTGGTACTAGTTATTTTATTCAGACAGAATCTTTAGTTGATTTTAAACAGAATGGTTTCTCTGGAAATTTTCAATTTGGATTTATCCGTGATCTTCCGCTAAATGATTCATCAACAAATGCATTAGGAATTGGTTTAGGATATGAAAGAAATTTTTTTACATCAAATATCCAGCCATCTGAGAATAATGGAATAATTGATTATAATGTTATTGTTAGTAGATTTTTAGAATCTAAAAATAAAATTTCTTTTTCTTCCATAGTCTTCCCTTTTGAATTTAGATATAGAAGATCAACGATAGATGAATATAAATTTTGGAGAATTTATTCAGGTATAAAATTAAAGAAAAATTTTTCTATATACTCTAACCCTTCATATGGATCTGAAATTAAAATTGATCAAATAAATGATTGGACAACTTCTATATATCTAAATGCTGGCTATAATACCTGGAATATTTCATTAGAGTATGATCTTAATCCGATTTTAAATGATAAAACTACTATTGATGGAAATAAATTAAATATTAGTTTTTTTAGATTAGGTTTGGTCTTTTACTTACTATAGTTCCTTCCTAAGTCTAGCAACTGGCATTTCAAGTTGTTCTCTGTATTTTGATACTGTTCTTCTTGCAACATTATATCCCTTTCCCGATAGATTCTTAGATAATTCAATATCAGATAAAGGTTTTGATTTATCTTCATTATCAATAATTTCTCTTAAGACCCTTTTTATCTCAATTGTTGAAATTTCATTTCCATCTTGATTCTTCATTCCTTCAGAAAAATAACTTTTTAATAATTTAATTCCATAGGGTGTGTCAATATATTTACTATTCGCTACTCTTGATACTGTAGAAATATCCATTTTAATCATTTCTGCTATATCTTTGAGTATCATAGGCTTTAAATCAGATTCTTCTCCAGACAAAAAATAATTATTTTGAAAATTTACTATCGCATTTACTGTTTGATATAATGTCTGATATCTTTGTTCAATTGCTTCTATAAACCATTTAGCTGAGTCAAGCTTCTGTTTTAAGAATTGGATAGCTTGACTTTGTGATTTTGATTTATTTGGATCGTTTTTATAACCCTCTAATATATTTTTATATGAGTTCGAAAGTCTTAATTCGGGAGAATTTCTTTTATTTAATTCAACTAATAGTTCTCCATCCTCAATTGTCAAAATAAAATCAGGGGTAATTGAGTTGTTCGAAAATTCACTTGTTATAGATCCGCCTGGCTTAGGGTTTAACTTTGATATTTCTTCAATAGCTTCTTTAATATCATTATCAGATAAATTTAACTTTTCAGAAAGTTTAGAAAATTTCTTTTTGGAGAACAATTCAAATTCAGACTCGATTATTTTAATGGAGTTTGATATTGACTCTTTATGATTAGTTTTTTTATTAAGTTGAATTAAAAGACACTCCTCAAGTGATCTTGCTCCAACTCCAGGTGGATCTAAATCTTGAATTTTTTTCAGGACTGATATAATATCATCTCTTGTTGTTATAATATTTTGCGTAAAGGCTAAATCATCAATTATATCCTCAACTTCTCTCCTTAGATAACCACTCTCATCAATACTACCAATCAAGAATTCACACAATGGTTTTTCTTTATCATTTAAAATTAAGTTTCGAGATTGATTATCTAAATATTGATGAAAACTTTGCGATGATTTTGTTTGAAAATTATTATTTTCCTCATTTGTTGAGTAAAAGTTATCATTAAAATTATCATTTTCATCAGAAAGATAGTCATCAACATTAATATCTTCACTTTGAGTCTCTGATTCAAAATCACTTGAATTAGTATCCAATGATTCGCTTCCATGCTCAAGTGCTGGATTCTCCTCAATTTCATTTATAACTTTTTGTTCTAATTCAGCTGTGGTAAGTTGAATTAGTTTCATTAACTGGATTTGCTGTGGCGATAGCTTCTGAGATAACTTTAATTGTAGTTTTTGATTAAGCATATTATGAATGAATACTTAAACAAAAGTAAGAAAAGAATTAATTCTAATTAAAATGAGGCATTTTTTGGTGTTCGTGGATAGGGTATTACATCCCTAATATTTTGCATTCCAGTACAAAACATTATAAGCCTTTCAAAACCAAGTCCAAAACCACTATGTGGAACTGTCCCATATTTTCTTAGATCTATGTACCACCATAACTCTTTTTCATCAATTCCCATTTCATTAATTCTTTTTTGAAGAATATCTAATCTTTCCTCTCTTTGGGAACCTCCAATTATTTCTCCAATTCCTGGGAATAAAACATCCATTGCCCTAACTGTTTTTTCATCATCATTAAGTCTCATGTAAAATGCCTTTATTTTTGAGGGATAATCGTATAAAATTACTGGTGATTTAAAGTGCTTCTCTACAAGAAATCTTTCATGTTCACTTTGAAAATCACAACCCCATTCAGTAATTAAATAATTGAATTTTTTCTTTTTATTATAGTTTGAGTTTTTAAGAATCTCAAAAGCATCAGAATATGAAATTCTAGTAAATTCATTATTTATGGTAAAGTTGATTTTCTCTATAAGGCTTATTTCATCTCTTTCATTTTTTGGTTTTTGACTTTGTTCCTTAATAAGTCTTTCATCAAGAAATTTTAAATCTTCTTTACATGAGCTCATTACATATTTAAGAACATATTTTAAGAAAGATTCAGCTAAGTCCATATTATCATTTAGATCATAAAATGCCATTTCAGGTTCAATCATCCAAAATTCTGATGCGTGTCTTGAAGTATTAGAATTCTCAGCTCTAAATGTTGGTCCAAAAGTATAAACATCACCAAGACCTAATGCATATGTCTCAGCTTCTAATTGACCTGATACTGTTAGGCTCGTTTTCTTTCCAAAAAAATCTTCAGAATAGTCAACTTCTTTTTTCTCTTTTTTCTTATTATTTAAAGTTGTTACTTGAAACATTTCCCCGGCTCCTTCAGCATCACTAGATGTAATAATTGGCGTATGAACATAGTTAAATCCTTTTTCATTAAAGAATTGATGGACTCCGAATGCAAGTTTTGATCTAATCCTCATCACTGCACTAAATGTTGAGGTCCTTATTCTGAGGTGGGCTTGTTCCCTTAAAAATTCGAAACTATGCTTTTTTGGTTGAATAGGATATTTATCAGGGTTAGATTCTCCAAGAATTTCTATATCTATAATTTCAATTTCAAAAGTTTGGCCTTTTCCTATGCTTTCAATTAAAGTTCCTTGAATTTTAAGTGAGGAACCTACATTTATTTTATTAATTATTTTATTATCTGAGTTAGACTCAGTAATAACACATTGAATATTCTGAATAGTTGAACCATCATTTAATTCAATGAAACGATTACCTCTAAATGCTCTTACCCAGCCTGCTACAATAATTTTACTATTGTAACTAGGAGAGCTATATATTTCTTTTATCTTTATTAAGTTCATGTGCTATAAAGTCAGAATATCTTTCTCCTTAAGAGTGAACATTTCATCAACTTTTTTAATGTACTTATCAGTTAACTCTTGAGAGTCTATCTCAAGATTAGATTTCAAATCTTCTGATATATCAAGTGCTTTAATTTTATTATTAGCATCTTTTCTTGAATTTCGGATACTTACCTTAGCTGATTCAGATTCTGATTTTGCAATTTTTGTAAGTTCTACTCTTCTCTCTTCTGTCAAAGGAGGAATATTGATCAATAATGATTCACCATTGTTAACAGGATTTAGCCCCAAATTAGAATTAATGATACTTTTTTCAATTTCTTCAAGCATATCTTTCTCCCATGGTTGAATAGATATTGTTTGTGCATTTGGAGTGCTCACTGAAGCAACCTGATTTAAAGGTGTCATATTACCATAATATTCAATTGAAACTCCTTTTAACATTATTGGATTTGCCTTCCCAGCTCTAATTTTTGCTAATTCTGTTTCCAAGTGACTTATAGCTGACATCATATTTAGTTCTGCACTGTCAATTATTTCTTGATTGTTCTCCATAATTTAAGTTATTTAGACACTTTAGTCCCAATTTTTTCACCCATTACAACTTTTGTTAAATTACCTTTAGTATTCATGTCAAATACAATAATTGGAAGCTCATTTTCTTTACTTAAAGTAAATGCAGTTGTATCCATTATTTTTAAACCTTTTTTTATAGTTTCCTCAAACGAAATATTATCAAATTTAATAGCTTCTTTATTTTTTTCTGGATCTTCATTGTAAATTCCATCAACCCTTGTGCCTTTTAGGATAACTTCTGCATTAATCTCAATTGCTCTTAAAACTGCAGCAGAATCAGTTGTAAAATATGGGTTTCCAGTTCCTGATGCAAAAATAACAACACGACCCTTTTCTAAATGTCTGGTTGCTTTTCTTTTGATAAATGGCTCAGCTATCGACTCCATCTTTATAGCTGACTGAAGTCTTGTCGGAATATCCATATTTTCAAGCGCATTTTGAAGTGCAAGACCATTAATAACCGTTGCTAACATCCCCATATAATCAGCTTGGACTCTATCTATTCCATCCTCTGATCCAGTTAATCCTCGAAAGATATTACCACCACCAATTACAATTGCAATTTCTACACCTTCTTCATGAATTTGCTTAATCTCTTTTGCATAAACCATAAGCCTATCATTATCAATGCCATATGAATTCTTTCCAAGAAGAGCCTCTCCACTAAGTTTTAAAAGTATACGATTATATTTCATTTCACAGGGATAACACAAATATAATATTAAGTTTTAACATCTATATTAATATCCATTGCATTAAGAACACAAAAATCACCAATTTTAGTTCTTCTCAACTCATATAAATAAGAACCTGAATTTAATCTTTTACCAAAGTCATTTGCTATAGATCTAATATAGGTTCCTTTAGAGCATTCAATTTTAAAGTTAACATATGGAGAGGTGAAGTCTATTATTTCAAATTTATAAATATCAACTTCTCTTTCATCTATGTCAATTTCTTTATTCTCTCTTGCATATTCGTATAATCTCTTACCATCCTTTTTAATTGCTGAGAATATGGGGGGCTTTTGCATATTCCTTCCAATAAACTCATCTGCTAAGTTTTTTAAATCATGGAGAGTAATATGCTCATACTCGAACTTTCCGTTAACATCTGTTTCTGCATCATAGGATAATGTAGATTCACCAAGTTTAAATTTTCCAGTATATGTCTTTGATAAGTTTTGATATTCAGAAATACTTTTTGTTTGTTTCCCTATACATATAATTAATAACCCAGTAGCTAAAGGATCAAGTGTTCCTGCATGTCCAACCTTGATTTTTTTCATTTTAAATTTAAGTTGAATTGATTTGCGTATATACTTAACGACATCAAACGATGTCCATCGAAGAGGCTTGTCTACTAGAATTATTTTGCCTTCCTTGATATCATTTATAGAAAAGCTATCTATACTATATTCCTTCATTACTTCTTATCCTTATAAAGGATTGAAAATATACACAATATAAAACCTAATACTACCATTAAGGGTGCAAGTCTTATACGTCTGAAATTATATATTTCATTATTAAAAATATCAGGATCAGCTGACTCTCCCCCAGACATTAACACAAAACCAATACCTATAATAAGAATTGATAGAATGAGAAATCTATATCTCCTTTTATTAAATAAATAATCTTTTTCAGCCATAACTTTATCTTACAAATTTTAATTTTAAATATCTCTGTGTAACTAAGAATGAACTAATTAATGAAGTAAACAATCCAAAAGTTACAATAAAACTGATTAGCAATAATGTGTCGCTTATTTTTGTAAAAAAGTTTATTTCTTCTATTTGAAGATTAAGCTGATAAACTAGCAAATACAAAATTAAAATAGAGGTTATTGAAGAGAATAAACTTATTTTAAGATACTGTAATATAAATGGCCTTCGTATAAATTTACTTGTAGCACCTACAAGTTGCATTGTTTTTATAATATCTCTTTTGGAATAAATAGAAATTTTGATTGAATTATTAATCAATATAAAGCTTGCTATAAAAAATACAATGCTTATAATCAAAATCCATAATCCAATTTTTTCAAAATTTCTGGTAAGTGAGTCAACTAATGGTTTGTCATATTCAATTTCCTCAATAAATTGAAAATTATTGAGATTTTTAATAAAACTGTCGATAAAATATATATCAATTTTATCACCCTTAAGTTTAACTGAAACTGCATCTAAAAGAGGGTTATATCCAAGAAAACCAACAAATTCCTCTCCAATCTCTGATGAAAAAATCTTCGCTGCGTCTTCTTTAGATAAATAGTTAATATCCTTTACGTCTTCATTTAATCTTAGCAATTTTATTAATTGCTTATTCTCAGACTCTTTTGTGTCATTTTTTAGATAGATATTGATTGTAACATTTTCTTTAAAATAATTTTCAATTGAAGAGGAGTTAAGGTAAACAAAACCTATTAATGATAAAGTAAATAATACAACCGTATTTATAAGGAAAATTGAAATTAAATTACTTCTTACCTTACTAACTTCAGAATTGATTCTTTTTTTTGTTTCCAAACTTTTATAAAAGTAATAAACTAATAATAAATTAATTTTTATGTTAATTAAATTAGTTCTTCCTTTGTATAAATTTGCTTAAGGTGAGATATAATTTTCTAGAAATAGAAAAGAAATGGCAAGAATTTTGGAAGACTAATGAGACTTACAAAGTTAGTTTTTCTACAAAGCCTAAGTTCTACGTATTAGATATGTTTCCATATCCATCAGGTGCTGGTCTTCATGTTGGCCACCCCCTTGGTTATATTGCGAGTGATATATATTCTAGATTTAAAAGGCACAAAGGATATAATGTGCTACATCCTCAAGGATATGATTCATTTGGACTACCTGCAGAACAATACGCAATAAGAACTGGCCAACATCCAAGAAAGACAACTTCCGATAACATAAATATGTATAGAAACCAACTAGATAGAATTGGGTTCTCTTTCGATTGGTCCAGAGAAATAAGAACTTCTGATCCAAAATATTATAAATGGACTCAATGGATATTTATTTTAATGTTTAACTCATATTATTGTTCAAAGGATAATAAAGCAAAGAGTATTGACAGTCTTATATCTACGTTTGAGAGGGATGGTGATAAAAACTTTAGAGAAGATCTTTTAGAGCAAGGATACTCATTTACTAGTTCAGAGTGGAAAAAATTTGATGAAAAAATTAAGTCGGATATTCTAATGAATTTTAGATTGGCATACTTGACAGATGGAGATGTAAATTGGTGTGAAGAGCTAGGAACAGTCTTAGCAAATGATGAAATTATAAATGGAGTAAGTGAAAGGGGAGGGTATCCAGTAACTAAAAGAAAGGTTAAACACTGGTGTTTAAGAATTAGTAAATACTCTGAAAGACTTTTAAATGACTTAGATAAAATTGATTGGCCAGATCCTCTAAAAGAAATGCAAAGAAATTGGATTGGGAAATCTAAAGGTGTGTCTGTAACTTTTGATGTTGAAGATTCAAATAAAAAAATTGAGGTTTTTACCACAAGACCAGATACAATTTTTGGAGTCTCTTTTCTTACTATTGCGCCCGAATATAAAGAAATATCTGATTTATCATCATTAAACCATAAATCAGAAATTGAGCATTACATTAATCAAGTTTCAAAGAAATCAGAGAGAGAAAGACTATCTAATGTAAAAACTGTTTCTGGAGTATTTTCAGGTTCTTATGCAATTCATCCTTTTACTGGAAAAAAAATACCTATATGGATTTCAGATTATGTAATTGCCAGCTACGGAACGGGAGCAGTCATGGGTGTCCCTGCTGGAGATCAAAGAGATTTTGACTTTGCAAAAAAATTTATAATTGATATCCCTAATATTTTTGAAAATATAGATATATCAGAAACTGCTTTTTCCGATAAATCAGGTTTTAAACTTATAAATTCAGACTTTCTAAATGGATTAGACTATGAAAAATCTCTGGAATTAATAATTGAAGAAATTGAGAATAAAGGAATTGGTAAATCTAAAATTCAATTTAAGTTAAGAGATGCTACATTCAGTAGACAAAGATATTGGGGTGAGCCTATTCCAATTTATTACAAAAATAACATTCCAATTAATATTGAGATAGAATATTTACCACTAAAGTTACCAGATGTAGATAATTTTCTTCCAACTAAGAATGGAGATTCCCCATTAGGAAATTCATCATCATGGGCATGGAATGAGACGACCAAAAAAGTCACATCAAATGCTGAAATAAATGATACTGATATCTTCCCCTTGGAACTAAACACTATGCCTGGATGGGCAGGAAGTTCTTGGTATTTCTATCGATATATGGACCCATCAAATGAAAAAGAATTTATTTCAAAAGAATCTCAAAAATATTGGTCAGATATAGATATTTACTTTGGGGGAAGTGAACATGCTACAGGACATTTATTGTATTCAAGATTTTATCAAAAATTTCTGTATGACTTGGAATATCTAGATAAAGATGAATATTCTAAAAAATTAGTGAATCAAGGAATGATACTTGGAAACTCTGCTTTCATATACAGAATACCAGGATCAAATCAATACATTTCAAGTAATCTTATTTTAGAGAATGAAGTTGATAAAGTTAGAATTGATATAAAGTATGTTAAAGGTGATAACCAAGTGGATTATAATCTATTAAAGCTTGAAGATTCTGACTTTAAAAATTCCACTTTTAAATTAGAAAACAATTTTTTCTATTGTGTTAGGGAACAAGAAAAAATGTCAAAGTCTAAGTTTAATGTTGTTAACCCAGATGAAATTTGTGATCAATATGGAGCTGATACTTTGAGAATGTATGAAATGTTCCTTGGTCCCATTGAACAATCAAAACCCTGGGATACTAGAGGAATATCAGGTGTGCATTCATTTTTGAAAAAGTTTTGGAGTCTTTTCTTTAAGGGTGGACTAATAAATGTATCAGAAGAAGAGCCTTCAAAAGAATCCTTAAAATCAATCCACAAAACAATAAAAAAAATTACTGAGGATATAGAAAAATTAAGTCTTAATACATGTATCAGCTCATTTATGATATGTATAAATGAGCTTAGTTCAATTAATTGTAATAATCGGGATATTTTGCAGGAGTTATTGATTCTTATTTCTCCTTTTGCTCCTCATTTTGCTGAAGAGTTGTGGAGCCAACTAGGCCATAAAGAATCTATAATAAATCAGACTTATCCTGTATATAATGAAAAGTATTTGCTCGAAACTGAGAAATTGTACCCAGTTTCATTCAATGGTAAAACTAAGTTTACTATCAATCTCCCACTTGATCTTTCAAGTAAACAAATTGAAGATGCTGTATTATCATTTGAAAAAACAAAATCTATTTTAAATAATTTAGAACCTAAGAAGGTTATTATTGTTCCAGGTAAAATTATAAATATTGTTTTATGATTGATCCAATGTTTGAAATTATTGGTTTGTTGGCAGCATTTCTTACTACTTCTGCATTTATACCACAAGTTTATAAAATCTATAAAGAAAAAAAAGCAGATGGTATTTCACTTACGATGTATGTTATATTATTTATTGGTGTTTTACTTTGGCTGATATATGGAATTTTGATAGGTAGCTTATCAATAATTATCGCTAATGGTATCACAGCGCTACTTCAGCTAAGTATAATAATATTTAAGTTAAAAAATTGATAAAATTTTTAGTTATTTAGCATATTACATAACTTTACATAAATTTATTGAATGGAATATTTGATGTTTTTTGATTCTTTATATTTTTGGATAGTTGCTCCAATTTTTGCTTTAAGTGCATATGTTCAACACAAACTTAAATCTAAGTTTAAAAAATTTTCAAGACAACAACTATCTGCTAATCTTACTGGAAAAGAGATTGCTGAAAAAATGTTAAATGATCATGGTATTTATGATGTAAGAATTATTTCAGTCAAGGGCCAGCTTTCAGATCATTACAATCCACAAAAAAAGACTGTAAACCTGAGTGAAAGTGTTTATAATGAAAAAAACACTGCTGCAGCAGCAGTTGCAGCGCACGAATGTGGACATGCCGTTCAACATGCAAAGGGTTATGAATGGTTAAAAATGAGATCTATCCTTGTCCCAATGGTAGGTGTAACCTCTAACTTAGGACTTTGGTTTATCATTGGAGGAGCTTTTTTGGCTCAAAGTTCTCCTATCCTTGGAGAAAACATTCTTTCTTTAGGTATTCTTGGTTTTGCTTTTGGTACACTTTTTAGTTTAATAACCCTGCCGGTAGAGTTTGACGCTAGTAAAAGAGCAATCTATTGGCTTGAGAGAAAAAGGATTGTAAATCAAAGAGAACTTGTCCAATCAAAAGAAGCTTTAAACTGGGCAGCCGGAACTTATGTTGTAGCAGCTCTAGCTTCAATTGCTAATCTAGTATACTTATGGATGAGGTTTGGTAGAAGGAATTAACCTTTAATATATTTATCTATTGCCATTGCCATAGAAGGTGAAACCTCTGTTGGTGCCTTAATGTCTATCCTAAGATTTTTAGCCTTTGCTGCTTCTTCAGTTGTATTCCCATAGACAGCTATAAGAGTATTATTTTGTTCAAAATCAGGGAAGTTTTTAAATAAGGACTCAATACCTAATGGACTAAAAAAGACAAGTACATCATAATATACATCCCTTAGATCAGATAAGTCACTAACGACTGTCTTATAGAGTTGAGCTCTTTGCCATGAAATTTTAAAAGAATCTAATGTTTTAATGATATCTGGATTCAAACTACCAGAGGTTGGTGCAAGAAATTGTTCTTTATTAAATTTCTCAAATATCAGCTCAAGATCTTTAAAATTATTATTTCCAATATATATTTTCCTTTTTCTGTAAACAACGTATTTCTGTAAATAATATGCAACAGCTTCTGACTGACAAAAATATTTAGTTTGATCAGGAACTTTAAATCTCATTTCTTCAGTAATTCTGAAGAAGTGATCAACAGAGTTTCTACTTGTTAATATGACATTATTAAATTTGGAAAAGTCAACTCTTTGAGCTCTTACGTCTTTAGCTGTAAGTCCCTCAACATGAATAAATTTTCTAAAATCTATTTTTAATTTATGCTTTCTAATCAACGATGAATAAGGAGAGTTGTCGTTAGTAGGCTTAGGCTGAGATATTAAAATTGTTTTAATACTCATAAAGAAAGGTTTAGGTTTAGAAAATTGAATATAACCATATCCATGGGGCTAGTTTGAACGCACAAAGATACAAAATTAAATACATAACATCTTTAAGATCAAATTTTAAAAAATAGCTTAAATAGTTTTTACTCTGAAAAATAAAGTGTAATCCCATAAGTAAAAAAAAAGTGTTTTTTAGATAATTGAAATCATAAAAAGAATTTAAATTATAAATGACAAAGTTTAAAAACATCAATACTGCAATTATAATATTCACAATATAGTTTTTGTAAAATATAAACTTAAGTGAGGAGCTTATA
>CESF01133078.1_pt1 | contig 13440 bp, 8 predicted proteins | sample 356331 | NCBI WGS metagenome assembly CESF01 (sample SAMEA2621779, study PRJEB7988) | marine metagenome | biome: marine biome (ENVO:00000447); feature: surface water layer (ENVO:00002042); material: "saline water (ENVO:00002010), including plankton (ENVO:xxxxxxxx)" | depth 5 m
ATACAAAGCCCTGCAATCTTAGCATCTGAAACAGATTCAGGGTCTACAAGCGATTTGGCATCATCAAAATTCTGCTCTAACACCGCACGAAGAAAAGCATCTGTAATCCCGAGCGAGTCGCCAAAGATAGCTCTCCCGGGAGCTTCTTGGTCAAACAGCTTCATTTTTTCGACTCCCCAACCTCCCGTGTTTCCCCGGAGCAAGTCAAAGTAAATCCGAGCCCCTTTTTCACCCTCAAAATTTAACGCCCAGCGAGACTTCCGATTTGCTTCTAGTTCTCCAATTTCCATGACCGGATCCATCGAACTGAGACGAAAATCTCCGATTGCCGCTAATTTACGCAGTCCCTCAAGCTGGGATTCATCAAGAGCCTTGCGGCCAATGAGCATGCTAGCTTTTTCCAAATCAGATTCCTCGAGAGATTTTCCGATTTTCTCAAGAAGAACCTCGGGTTTAAGCTCGGCCGCACCCATTCCGGCATCAACCAGAATTTGCTCGGGCGTCGGTGGGGCCACCGTATCAACAGGCTCGGGCTCGGGCTCGGGTTCTGTATCGAAGGGGTCAAATGGTTTCGGCTCCACTTCCTTGACAACCGTTTTCATCTCCGGACTTTCAGGCGAAGCAGGTTTGATGGCAGCCGGCTCCTCCGAACTACTCGACTGGAAAAGATAAGATCCAATTCCTATGAGAGCGGCAGCCAAAAAAGCCAAAAAGACAAACAAACCAAAATTTGAACGAGGTTCAGAGGAGTCGTAGGTGCTCATTGCAAAATTGGGTGTTTAATCAGTCGGCTCTTTAATTCTTGGAATCCTAGGAAAGGTAACGTTACGCCATGGCTGGTTATTACGACGAATCCTTAGGGTAGTATCGGTCACAGCAGCTCCCGACACCAGATTGAAATAAAACTGCTGACTATCACTAATCCGCTGACCATTAAATTCGAGGATATAGTCGTTGGCTCGAACCCCCTTTTGATCTGCAAGGCTGCCAGAAGCAACCTGTTGGACCAAAACACCCCCCTGATGTTGATAGGCCGAAGGAAGGTCCCTGACCGCAATTCCAATGGCATTTAAAATTGCCCGATCCGACGCCAGACGAGCGTTCTCGGCTATCTGTTGCCCTTGCTCGAATGGATTAGCCTCCCCGACGATTGCCTTTAAATTGATCACCTCATCCTTTCGCCAAACACTGATCTCACTGTCGGCGCCCACTTTCGACCGTCGGATTCGATTGAGTAATCCACGAGCGTTGGTCACCCCCTCTCCTTGAAAAGCTAAAATGATGTCATAAGGCTCCAAACCAGCTTTTGAAGCTGGAGAATTTGGGGTTACGCCGGACACGAAAACCCCTTGTCCAGAGTAGTTTAGATCGCTCGCAACGTGTTGTTTTAAATCGCGAGTCGCCAAACCAAGATAGCCGTGAATGGGGCGACCTTTATCGAGAATATACTCCAGAGTCCGCATAACATCATTAGCAGGGATGGAAAACCCGATCCCCTGAAAGCCAGGATTTTCCTGATCCTCGGTGTAAATCGAAACATTGATCGCGATAATTTCACCGAGATGATTGAGCAGCGGCCCCCCGGAATTACCAGGATTGATTGCGGCATCTGTTTGGAAAAGATCGCGCTGATTATCCGATAGGGACCGATCCCTCGCCGAGATACGCCCCACTGTTACGGATTCTCCCAACCCGAAGGGGTTTCCAACCGCAATGGCAAGCTGGCCAACGCGTACGGCATCGGAATTACCAAATTTCAAAGGATAGAATTTTTCATCAGGGTCGCCACTCTTGATTCGTAGCACCGCAATATCTAAGAGCTTGTCCGAATTGATCAAGGTGGCTGGGAGTGACCTCCCGTCGTGCAAGGTCACCCTGATTTTTCGGTGGCCCTCAATAACGTGGTGATTCGTAATCACATGCCCCTCTTCCGATACAATTACACCAGACCCGAGACCCGGCGTGACGCGGTCACGTTCGTAAATCCGCCCACGATAGCGATCAATGACACGCTCACGCTTCAGAATTTCAGTATCAATACTCACCACCGCAGGTGTCACTCGGTCGACAAGTTCAACCATCTCTTCATCGGCCGTGATCAGCCCCGGCACAAGGCTAGGATCAATGGCGGACTTAGACTGTAAGGTCGCATATTCAGGAGCAAACTGCTGGTCGGACTCCTTGCCACCAAACCCAAAAATGGGCTGCCCATCACGCCAAGCGCGGAATACGTGAACCGAAACAAACGCGGCCACAAAAACGAGGCTGAGAACAATAAGTCTTTTAATAGCGTCACTCATTAGTATCGGAATCCGTTTAATCTAACTGTTCTTGATGGATTGTCATGCTTCATCGCAAAGCAAAAAAGTTTTTTCCCAATGACAAGCGATGGTGATCGGCCGGATTTTCTTCAATTTATCTGCTGTTGAAGATTAAAATCCGCTATTGAAGAGCTGTGAAGATTCGAACCCTCCAAACCACCGAGTGGGATCAATTGGCTCATCTCATTTTTAATTCCACAAACAACTGGTATCAAAAAAATCTTAACCGGAAGTGTTTTGGCGGTAGCGATCCCTTAATCTGCCGGATCTTCCCCGAAGTCTACGAAACTCTAGATCCTGGGTGCTGTCTAATCGCAGAAATCGATGGGGTGATTGCGGGATCTTGCTTTTACCACCCACGGAAAACTCATTTCTCGGTTGGAATCATGAATGCCGATCCGACTTTTACCGGACAAGGCGTTGCGCGGACCCTCTTGCAAGAGATCATAAAACGGGCTGGTAAAAAGCCAGTCCGCCTCGTTTCGAGCGCTTTAAATCTCGATTCTTACTCGCTCTACACACGGGCGAAATTCCGGCCTCTCGTAATCTATCAAGACATGATCATTCCGGCTGAGACCGTCCTGCCACCTGTCCCCTCAAACGTCCGGGCCGCAAAGCTTGCGGATCTTCCCGCCATCCTTGCGCTCGAGGCCCAGGTTAGCGAGATCTCCCGGGAAAAGGACTGGCGGTATTTTCTCAGTGACAATACTTCGACCTGGCGGGGATTTGTTTTTGAAACTGATGGGGAGCTCACGGGCTTCTTATTCTCGATAGATCACCCTGGCAGCCGAATGCTTGGGCCAGGCGTTATGCTAGATCAAAAAGCCGCTTTTGCGCTCATCATCGCCCAGCTTTCTACGTTTGGCCACGAAACCCCACTTTTCCTTGTTCCAGCAAGTGAAACCGAATTGATTCAAAATCTCTACAAACTTGGAGCCCGAAATTGCGAAATCCACCTCAGCCAAGTCCTCGGTGAAGCGAAAGCCCCAAGTGGAGTAACGATGCCGACGTTCATGCCCGAGACTGCCTAATCGGATGCTTCCAAGAAACCTTGATCACTTGTTCAACCCCTCTTCGCAATAAGGAGGGTAGTCGAATTGGTCGCCATTCAAACGCGGGTCATTGTGCTCTCTTAGCTCGGCCATGAGCTGAGCACGTAACTTGGCTTTCACCGCTTTGTATTTCGTATCACCTGCCAGGTTATTGACCTGATGAAGATCGCTTTTCAGCTCATAAAGCTCCTCCGCCGGGCGGGCGCCGAAGCCAAGATTCCAATGATATTTGAACTCGGGCTTATCCCGGTTCAAAATCATCCAAGCTTTAGTCGGGCCAGCATCCACGTCGGCATAAGTCAGGCGGGTTTTTCCCGCAAGCTCGCTGAAAGTCATCGGGCCCTTTTCGAGCGCCAGCAAATCACCCATCGGAGCACGATCAGGAGTAAAGTTGATAATGTAGAGATGGTCGGCCGTCCGGATTGAGCGTATCGAATAAGGGAGCTGACGGTCACGCGCAGTTTCAACATGAACCTCTCGCCCAATTAAGGCCCAAGAACGGAGACCGGAATGATCTCCGGAACGCAACGCTGGGAGAAGATTTTCGCCGTGCATCGTGTCCGCCTTCTTTAGCCCAGCGGCCGCTAAGAAGGTGGGAGCGAGATCAATCAACGAAATCGGCTTCTTCAAAATCTGGGTGGATTGGATGTGCCCAGGCCAACGCGCCGCAAAAAGAACCCGTGCTCCAAAGTCATAACAATTCGTTTTGCCGCGCGGAAAACCAGGCGCGCCATGATCGCCCGAAATCACAATCAAGGTATTATCGTATTCCCCGGTCGCTTTGAGTTCCTCAAGGAGAATCCGGCAGCATTCATCAAATGCCATCGCCTCACCAAGGTAGTCAGCTAGATCCTCACGCACCACGGGAACATCAGGAAGGAATGGAGGCATTTTGCCCTTCAGTTTCTCAGGATTGAGATCCCAAAGATTCTTACCCGAGCCCCTCGTCCAAGACCGATGTGGATTTGTCGGATGAAAGTGATACATGAAAGGCTGCTTCTTATCTCGCTTCTCGAGGAAGCTCCGAAAATTAGCTCGGCACTCTTCATAAAGATCTTCCTTTCGTTTTGGAATCTCGCCGCCCTTGCTGACATATTGCGAAAATCCATTCACCTTGCGCCCCGCCTTGTTGAACTGCGGCCCAAATTTTTTCCCCCTCACATGATCCTTATGAGTTACCCCGATATGATACCCGCTCTTTTCAAGGATTTTTGCGTAACCCGAAATCTCAGCCCAGGGATCCGAAGCCTCTGGCCCGTGCCAACGATAATGGAGCTGCGAACAGGAACCATTAGTGAAAAAATGACGGCCTGAAATTAAAGACGCCCGGCACGGCGAGCAAGAAGGGGCCGAGACAAAAGCGTTAGTGGCTAGAACTCCTTCCCTAGCAATCCGGTCGAAAGTGGGCGTCGAAATGATATCGTTCGCCGAAGGCTGGTTCTTGGACGCATAAGCTGAGGCATAACGACCGAGATCATCCGCAAATAACATGAGAATGTTCGGCTTCTTATCGGCGCGGGCCAGCAAAGGGAACAACAAGAGGAGGGAGAGCGCAAAGTGTTTCATAAATTCAGTCAAAAGGTTTCCTGGAGCTGGTGCAATACCTAGAAGCATGACAACGTAACGACACAAGCCCAACTATCATCCCATGTCTCTGAAATCTATAATCCCTCCTTCTCGCTCCCTGCGATTCCTCAAGCTCTTTGCTCCTCTTTTCATCCTCATCTCGTCCGCCTGGTTCGCCTTTGGTGATAAAAAGCAAAACGCTCGTCCCGAAAAAGTCGGCTGGATTGAGCCTGTGCAAAAGGAGATTGAAGGCTGGAACGTGCACGTTGATCCCGCCCTCCTTGAGAATGGAGCGCATGCTGAAAAAGGGCGTAAAGCCCTCAAGATGCTCGCCAACCACCTTCAACGCATCTGTATTCTCCTCCCCGAAGAGCAACTCGCCAAAATGCAGCAAATGGAAATCTGGCTGGAAAACAAACATCCTGAGCTCACCGCAATGCAATATCACCCCGGTGCTGGCTGGCTCAAAGATCGCGGCTATGACCCTCGTCTCGCCAAAAAAGTTCATATCACTAATGCCTCCGCACTTTTCTCCCGCGATCAAATGCTCAAACACCCCGCCGTTATCCTGCACGAGCTAGCTCATGCCTACCACGATCAGGTTCTCGGATTCGGCGAGCAAACAATCATCGCGTCATATGATGCTGCCATGAAAAAAGGCATTCTTGAGAGAGTCAAACTTTTCACCGGTCGCACCGTCAGGCACTACGGCGCAACCAACCACAAGGAATATTTCGCGGAGGCCACCGAAGCCTACCTCTACCGCAACGACTTCTACCCATTCGTTGCAGCAGAACTTAAAGAGCATGACCCAAAAGCCTTCGCCGTCATGAAAAAAATCTGGGGGCCAGCTGCGGTGAAATAAAAACCGCAATGGCACAAGACCATTGCGGAAAAGTCTAAAATTGAAATCAGTCTATTTAATTTCCTTGATCCAAATATTTCGGAAACGCACATCTTGTCCGTGCTCCTGTAACTTGAGGGATTCATCACTTGAGCCATTTTTCACGCCACCATTGGCATGTTTCACGGGCACATTATCATGAACCTTAATGCCGTTCCACCAGAGGGTGAGACGAGCGGGCTCCTTCATCTTTTCGCCTTCCCATTCGCCGGCCTTGAAAAGAAAATGGTAGGAATGCCATTCACCATTCGGACGCCAGGCATTGCCCTTGGGGACATGCTCCATGCAAACCGCGCCGATTCCGTGAGGTCCGATCTTCCAGCCATATGGATCCGCGATATTTTTGCCCTTTGGTGATTCGATCTGCAGCTCGTGACGATTCTGCATGTAAACTCCGCTATTGGCATAGCCCCCGGCCTTGCCATCACCACGTGCGCCCATCATGACGAACTCCACGTGACCCTCGAAATCGTGATACTTTTTCTTGGTCACCAAGTCATGGGTTCCCCACCTCTTGCCACCATCGGTCATGAGCACCTTGCTGTCATCAGTGGGGCTCTTCACGATTTTCCAAGTAATGTCCATGTCGCTCTTAGGCCACATTTCCCAGTTCTTTTTAATCGATTCCATTGTGCCATCAAAAGGCGTGTCGGCACCTTCGGGAGCATTCACCCCAAGGTCTTTCGACTTGTCGTAACCCGCCTGTTCTTCGGGCTTCTTTGCATTGGCAACTGCTCCGATCAGAGAGAAAGTGGCACAAAATGAGATCAATTGTTTTGTCTTCTTCAGTTTCATGATTAGATGTTCTACGCTCCTGTAGGGGCTCTCTTATCGAAAAGCACTTTCGATAGAGTTTAATTTATGAATGCTTCGGTCCTCTTGGATTCAAAATTGGCGACAACATGGTCATCGTGGCTGGAAAACAATTATCCCCCCATTCAAATAAGCTTAGCTTTCACTGGAACAACGATCCTAGCAATCGCAAGAAAACGAACCTATTCCAGCGTATCACCCTAGCCAAGAAAGGACTCGATCACGCCCTTTTGATTCATGTGTGCCAAGCCGGTATCAATCGCACCATAGTGCTCGATTGAACTTCCGTAGGCATTCAAGATGGAAGTGTACCAATTCCCCAGAGTCTTGTGACCTTTCTTGCCATAGTGCGGCAAACGAATGTATTTTCCGGTGATATCAAGCTGGGAATTCTTACCAGACATTACGATGAACGGCCACTCTGTTCCCTTACTGTGGTGTGTCTCACCATTGTCAGGGAAGTAAAGAAGCATCGTATTGTCGAACATTGTGCCCCCGTCTTCGGGGACCGATTTGAGGCGACTGACTAAACGGTCAATTAGGCTCATATGGTGGCGGCGAACCTTCTCGCGCACCTCGAGCGCCTCAAATTTCCCAACCGGCTTTCCATGGCCTACGTCGTGTAGGTTCACGCTTTCTTTCTCGATGTCGGTGATCCCAGTGTAAATCGTTCCCAACTCGTCCGCGGTCAGGGTAACGACATTGGTCATACCTGAGATCAAGGTTGAAAGAGCAATCTCAGCATGGCCGATTTGGCGGTCCACTGTGTTAAGGTCGTCGGCAAAATATTTATCATCGAGGCGTGGCGCGTGCTTGCGAATGACATCGGACATCGCGTCCATTTTACGGTTACGCTCCCGGATGTTCTCGATCGAGTCTGAGTAGTTCTTTACTTTCGCTTTCTCAAGACCACGAAGCTCCTCGGCCATCGCCCCCTCGCCCATCGCCGCAAACTCCAACAGGCGTCGTTCAAGTTGATACTGAATCTTCGATTCTTTATCACCCGAAACAGATTTGAAGAGCTCCTCGATGGCAACTTTAGGTGATCCGAAAGCGTAGTTGGGCTGCTGTGGCCCACGTGCCGAAAAGCCTTTCTCAATTCCATTAATATTGCCGCGTGAATTTCCGCCACCACTCGGAAAACAGGCCAACTCAATATGCTCAAGCGAAGATGGAAAAAGCTTGGCGAGTTCAAAATCAACAGTGGCCCACTTGATAGAGCTGAGTCTTTCGTTCGCCTTGTAAACTCCGAGCGAAGACTGCCAAGTGTGGTGACCAGTGGTGCACATCTTACCCGAGAGTCCTTGGAGAATCGTCATCTCCCCCTTGTGCTCGCTCAGCGCGCCCATCCACTCCGGAAGCTCGTGATCATCCAACGAAACCTCGAAAGCTTCCTTACGTTTCTCCTTCTCAAGCTCTACCCCTTCAAGCGTTGAAGGAACGAGGGTGTTGGGCAACAACCCATTCCCTTTATGAATGAAGATGAATCTTCTGGGCGCCTTGCCTTTAGGGTTGGCCGCAAATAGGCCTGGAGTCATTGCCATCGAGCCAGCGCCCAATATGGATTGTTTTAGAAACTTTCTTCGGCTTTTCATTGGGATGATTGGGTTTCTTTTCGGTAAATGAACGAATCGGAAGTCAACAGCGAGATAATAACATTCTTAAAGCTGCCACCATTGTTGGCATAAGCGATCTCGGCATCAATCAAAGTTTGTGAGTCGGAAAGCAGTTCATTTCTGCCCATGAAGTAGCGGAAAGCATGCCGGATGATCGATTGGCGGACCCGCCGTGATTTGGCGAGACGATCGATTAAGTCATAAGCATCTTTTACTTCACCATCGAGCTTAGAGTCCCCCGTCCCTTTGAGGACCCCGGAGATGTTCAGAGGCTTGGTCTTGTAAACACTAGCTGAGGTTTTTCCGTTTCCCGCTTTCATCAAATTTTCAGGATGCTCCAGAGCCTCGGCAGTCCGAAAACGACCAAAATCATCAAACATTTCAAAGGTTAAGCCAAGGGGATTCATGTGGACATGACACTTCCAACATTCCTGCGGTGAGGTGACCTCGTCAAGACGCTCGCGAAGAGTCCTGTGATGATCCTCGGGAATTTGTGCATCCACCGTGATAGGGACGTCGGGAACGTAACCGGCAAGGAGCTTCTCACGGATCCACTTTCCTCTCCGGACCGGATCAGTTTCAGTATTTTGTGAATGAGCCAGAAGCCAGGCTGGATGAGTGAGGATCCCCTTACGATTTTGAATTTTGAATGGTTGTTTAACTTGAAAGTCCCAACCTTTTTGGCCGGTATCTCCCCCCCTCGATCCTGGGATGGGGGCAAGATTATAGATCTCGGAATACTGGTGACGAAATCCATGGGCCCAAGGTGGATTCGTGTAAGGTGTGCTACCTCGTCCAAAGGTGGACTCGAAATATCCCATAAGGCGAACGAGCGTGTTATCATGGCGTCCCTTGCCTTTTTTCTGTTGGGGAACTTTCAACCCTAGATTTTTCTTGAGGAGCAGTTCGTGTTTCAAGCTCACCTGCTCAGGTTCTTCCTGCCAAGGCTCGCTTTTAAGGACACCATAAGCTTCGCGCCATCGATCAATAATCGCCGCAGTTTGCTCGTTCGGGCGAGTGTGGTAGACAAAATACTCATCCGTGGTGAGGAGTTGCTCAAAGACGTTTTGATCCTTTCTTAAAATATGATCAACGATCTTGTCGGCCTCATCGATGACATGGCCGGAGGTTCCCGCCGTGCCACGCCCGGCATTTGAATAGAAGCCGCCACTTCGCTTGGTGTCCTTGAAGACCTTAGTCATGTTCGGATAGCCAAAAAACTCGCGGAAGAAACGGTTGATCTTGGGGTGTGAAACTTTATGAGAATTCAGACCTTTCCCGCTGACTTCTGGAGCACCCGGCCCCGCAAAGGAACTTTCATCGTTGAGCATCCGACTAACCTCACGGCGATAATCTTCTTTAGTATTGAGCCGGCCTTCCTTCGCCGCTTTGAGTAAATCCGCATCAGGATTTCGGTCACTGAGGGCATAAGCAATCGCATAGCTAGCCTCACGAGGAGACAACTTCATCCGTCCTGCTTCATCCACTTCGCCCGCCCCAAACTCATAACGGTACATGAATTCGGACTTTAGGAGAACACTCACTAGCATCTGGCGTAGCCCTTCGGTGTTACCCGCGAGAAAAATGCTTTCTTTGAGAAGCTTAAGGTGCCTCTCCAACTCCGACTTGTTTGCATCACGCTGTAAAACACACTGATATTGGGTGTGAATCGCGGCCCTCATTTCCGCTTCGGTTGGAGGAGATTTTTTGGTCACAATAAACTCAAAAGCTTCCGGAGTTTTACGAGGGCTCCACCTGTCCTTTGGGTTTGGAAACTCATTTGACTTAACCTCCCCATTCTTGACCCGCGCCTCACGAAGCTGCTTCTCTGATATCCAATCAGCATTAGTGAGCATCATTAGAAGATGCCCACCATCAAGAGTGGTTGTGTCATAATAACGCACGCCGGAATGGTCGGGAAGAATGACCGGAATCGTGACCCCATAAAAAGAACGCTGGCGGGCCCCTCCTTCGAGACCAAAAACCGCATTGATTCGCTCGATGAAGATTTGAGGACTTACCAACCATCGGCGGGCCTGAGTATACGGCTTTGCGACAATTTCCCCATTAAAGAGCTTTTCGTGACTGACATGATTCCCGTAATTGGGATAGCGCAATTTCCCCTCAAGGGTAGACGCATTATGCTTTTTGAGCTCTGCCGCAACCCACGATAACATCTTTGATCGCTCCGCTTCAGTGGGTTGCTTCTTCTTATTCTTGGGCGGCATTTGTCCAAGATAGAGTTGCTCTTGTACTCTATTGAGAACATCCAAGCGAGATTCTTGGGGCATCTGACCGAGTTCATCGAGTTGTAAGCCCCCTTTTTGTTCCCACTCGTCGTGGCAGGAGTAGCAATAATTTTCCAAGAGATCTTCGGCTCCAGATGCTTTCGCAGACAAGAAAGAGACCACAACAGCCCCGAAAACACAGCGGGATAAGGCCACCCTGTTCAAAAAGCCAACAATTTCAGAAGGAAAAATGACCATCTCTCGTGATGAACGATACGCGACTTATTCATAAAAAGAACACATAACATCTTCTCTTTTGCGCCTAGGCACCGCTGAAACAGACCAAAACCCACCTCCCCGATTTTTTTTGTCACCTTTTGAGATAAAAAAGCGTAGAAGGAGGGACAAACGCAGCTGCGCTTACAAAAGCTGCTGCAATTAACTAGCTACATCCAGAAGACCCCAGGCAGTCTTATATTCTCCCTTACCATCCCCGACTAATCGACACGAATCTTCGAAAAACCGAAGGAAAATCACGTTTTACTATTCCAATCCGCTCAACTTCATGAACGCCAGCCACTCTTTCCCGCGTCGTATTTTTAACTCATTCGTCTTCAGCATGTTAGTAGCTCCATTGCTGCTTACAGCTGTTGCTAAGGCTCAAGCGCCAAGTTTTTCGATGAGCTTATCGCCTGAAGCGGTTGGAATCGGCAGCTGTGCTGAGCTAACTTTTGAGATCCAGAACAACAGCGGAGCTGCAATAAACGACTTAGGATTCAACCTAAACCTCCCAGCCGGAGTGGTCTTGAGCAATCCCGCTAATCCAATCAGCGATTGCGGGGGCACCTTTGATGCGACAGACGGCGGAAATACAATCATTTTGACCGGAGGTTCAGTAGGGGCCAATACGAGCTGCTCAGCAAGCGTTGGAGTGACTCTTTTAGCTGAAGGACCATTCAACATTATCTCAGGCGATCTCACCTCGAGCGCAGGGAATAGCGGAAACGCAACTGTTACGATCGGAATTCCTTCAGAGAGTCCAGCGCTTGGCTTCACCAAGTCGTTTGCCGAAAGCCCGGTGAGACTAGGCGGCCAGACCACCTTAACTTATACCATCGAAAACCAATCTCAAACCGACGCGGTGGGAATCTCATTCAGCGATGACCTCTCGCCAGGAATTGTCGTTGCGGGCCAACCCAACATCGTCAACAACTGCCCAGGTTCGACTTTGACTGCAATCGCAGGTTCCCAAACGATCAACTTTAGCGGAGCCACTCTCGCGGCAGGCCAAACCTGCGTCATCTCATTCGATATCGTGGGACTCGTCGCAGGACGAAACATCAGCATCTCCAGCAATATTTCGTCAAGCTTTCCAGACGGAAACACAGGGCGCTCTGGCCGGGCTTGTGGAACTCTCGAGGTAATTCCATCTGAAGACCTTGCCGACATTTCATTCTCCAAGGCATTTGTGAAAGACACCATTAATCCCGGAGGGACAAGTGATCTCGTCTTCACCATCACTAACAACAGCCAAACTGAAACCTTTAATGATATTAGTTTTTCTGACGATCTTAATGCCATGCTCCCTGGTGCCGTTGCCACCAGTCTTCCCCAAGAAGGAGGATTCATAGTCAATGCCACCTTCGATGGATCAGGCTCTTCGGTCTTAGACTCTTCCTGGCAGTATCTTGACCAACTGCAAAACGAAAATGGCCGAAACGATGACTATCCTTTCGATGCATCCGGAAACGGGTGGACGAATCCTGGATTTAATCCAACAACTTCCAATATTGGTCCCTGGATCTTGGGCAATGCCCCTTTCCAGGCTGGAGTAATCGATGCCTTCCCACCCGGAACCCCGGCTGTTCTCGGAGGAATCGACGCAGCAGCCAATGGCCAAAACTTGGTCACGACCTACCTTTTCCGCAAGGATTTCACTCTTGATGCCGAACAATCGAATATCAAAAACTGGATACTAGATTATCTCTTTGATGACGGAGCTATCGTCTACATTAACGGAGCTGAGGTCTTTCGCAGCGCAGGAATACCCGATGGCCTAATCACTACGACCACCCTCTCAGGGCTCGGAGAAGAAACCAGCCGAAGCTCCAGCCAAGTCGATCTCTCAGGGTTTCTCGACGAGGGGCCAAACACGATTGCGGTGGAACTCCATCAAACCACACTCGACAGTAGCGACGCAGGATTTTCGCTCGATCTTCTGCCTGCTTCCAATTCTCCAACCGCCGGCTTTGCTTTTGTCGACGATACCTTTGAAGGAACCACCGATCCCGCATCAGCAAATGGAACACTTAATCCAAATGGTGGATTTTCGGGTGGAGGTATCGACGTTACGATTGGCGGCAAAAACTTTATCACAGGCTTTTTTAACCCAGCAAGTTCGGGTGGTTGGAAAAAGACCTTTACCGTTGCGGAAGCCAGTTCAATTGAGGTGAGTGTTCGCTACCGCATGCTTCTTGATTCTTCCTATGAAGGTGACGAATTCGGTCAGGCCTTACTTGAAATCGATGGAGTTCGCTACGGAAACGCAGCCAATAACTCTCTCAGCCAGTTGAATGGCGGAGCCGGAGTCAATCAAGATACCGGTTGGCGAGTTTACACCAACTCCATCTTTTTAGCTGCAGGCGAGCACGATATTGTATTAGGGGCCTACAATAACCAATCCAATTCCGGGACGGAGGTTACCCAAGTCTTTTTTGATGATATCCAAATCGGAACACCGGCACGACCTGCCGAGATCTGCGGACCGAACTCACAAATCGCCGGGAGAGATGTCCTTACCCTCACCGGTGGCGAACTCGCACCCGGTCAATCATGCTCCTTCCGGGTGGGAGTGAGCATTCCGGCCACAGCGTCCTTCGGAAACTACGACAATAGGACGAGCCTCATCTCCACCGTGGTTGGCGGGAGAACCCTACTCGG
>CESF01047062.1_pt1 | contig 13380 bp, 28 predicted proteins | sample 356331 | NCBI WGS metagenome assembly CESF01 (sample SAMEA2621779, study PRJEB7988) | marine metagenome | biome: marine biome (ENVO:00000447); feature: surface water layer (ENVO:00002042); material: "saline water (ENVO:00002010), including plankton (ENVO:xxxxxxxx)" | depth 5 m
CTTGAACCACTCATGTTACCAGCTCTTTCTACATATACATTTTTCATTGGTATGCCATGTGATTCAAATGTTTTTATAAAAAGTTTTTTATCATCCATGTCTGCTCTTGCAGTCACAATAATAACCTTTGAACCTTTCTTGGTTGCATTTTTAATTATTGCTTTTGCTTTTGCTACCATTCTTGCGATTGGTGTCGCAGTTTGATAAAAGATTTTAGCGGATTTAAATTCACCAAAATCATACTCTTCATTATCTCTTAGTTTATAAGAATTAAATTCCATTGGCGATAACTTTTTTTCACGACCAGTATTTTTATTCTTTACAATAATATTGGCCTTTGATACAAACATTGTATCGTCAATGTCAAAGATAGTTAAACCTTTGCCAGCTTTCTCTATTAAATAATCTCTAAAATTATGCATATACTATTATTATACCACATTTTTTGTAGTATGTAAATAGCTATTTATAACTCTTTTAACCTAAGTATTTGTTTATTGCTTCAATCTTGTCGTGTGCATCAGCTACTTTTTCAACTTCTTTTTCAATAGTTTCCACAATGTCTATGTGTTCGCCAATACCAGCTGCATTTCTTTGATATACCATAATGTTAGCTTTTGCAACTTCGATCTCGCCTTCTAATTTAGCAATTAATGCTTTTAATAAGTGATTCATTTTCTACCCCAAAACTTTCTCTTTTTATATTCAGATATAGTATTTATTAAGTCTTTTGTCCAGTTATCTCTATCTTCAACAAATATTTGTGGCCCAGCATCTCCAGCAATACAGATCACTAATTTCTTGATCGGCATTCCTGTACGCTCTTCCCACATTATTGCATAAGCTGAAGCTTGCATGAAATAACCTGAAATCCATTCTTTCTTTTTCCATTTGCGAGATGTTTTCCAGTCGATAATTGCATCGACTCCATCCCATTGACCCACGCAATCCACTCTACCCGCAACACCTAAATGTTTAGAATATAGAGCAGCTTCCTGAGCATATACTTTAGTAACTGATTTGTCTATATACGATTGTATATCTTGAAAGGTATGCATGTTAGGAAGATCCTTTTTATCTAAATAATCCGGATCATTCCCAACATACTTCTCAATTATATCATGTATCTTAGTCCCGCGCGTACTGGCTTGAGTGCTGATTCGATTTGCTTCTTCCTCACCAACTCTTGCTCTCCACTTTTGAATCGATTCTTCAGAGAGTATTGATAATACAGTAGTGATTGAAGGATACTTATTTCCTTCGGGATCGACATAATGACGACCACTATCACTAGTTACATTTTCTAAATCAAAATAACCTATATCAATAGGTTCATGTACAAAATTCATAATTGTATTATTAACCTCTAACTGCAGCAGGCTTTAAAATAGCTGGACAGACTCTTCTGTTCTTAAATATAATATAAGTAGCCTTTCTTGCTTCTCTTCTATTAAGAACATCGTCTCCATTTCTATCTGCACGATCAAACAATTTTGTTGTTCGAACGCAACCTACTTGAATTAACTCAGCTTCACTAATAACATTGTCATTGTTTAAATCAAATTTTCTCATTCTCCAATCATCTGCAAAAGCATCAGATACGAACATTGAGAAAATGATAACGCTTAGTATTTTTTTCATTTCATTTCTCCAATCCAAGTGAAATCATATAAAACGCGAATAACATAAAGCCTAAAGTTGCAAATTGTATTACCGACATCATCGCTACAAATTTCAACTGCATATCACCCAATGGTAAAAGTTCTTTTTCTAACCATTCTTGTGCTTCTTCAGGAGTAGCATCTTTAGTTTTATTAAGTTGTAATTCCATTTGCTCTGGATATCTTTCGTATTTCATTATATAATTCCACTATAAATAATATATATAACATTTTATAACTCTGAGTTATCATTTTGTTTTAATATTATCCCTCATTCTTGGTGGTAAGCCGCCTCTAATTTTATCTTGGACTTCTTTCCACCCATCGCCCGCACGTTTCAAAATACTTTGGCCTCCATCATAATCTATAGATGGAGCACTTAATATTACTTGTTTTAAATGCGGATTGTCTTCTTTAAATTGATCAAGTACAGTATAACTCATTATATGTTCTTCTATCTCGCCTGTTTTTTTATTTTCAAAATCGTAACTAGGCATATGTAAACCACCCAGGGACTTCCCTTTTTGACCAGACCATTTTAAATCTTGATTGTTTTGTTTGATAAAATGCACGATAGGATTTTATTGGATCCTCAAATATGCATTCTGGATTTGATGCCATTGCTAATTTAAATTGTGTCATACCTGTTTGTGGTATATTGTTTGGTGCTTGTGATAAAGCCTTTCGTAATTTAGCATCTGTTGCATGTAATTTACCATACCTATATGTGTATTCATCGCATAATGCAGCAAAATGATTGTAATGCCACATATAATTTTCTATTGATTCTCTGGTCCATACAGTACTAGGATGATTAAAGTGACATGCTTTATAGAGTATATTTTCTCTATCGTCTTTTAATTTCCAATATTGTACTCTTACTTTACCTGATTTAGATAGTCTTCTTTCCATTTTACCATCTAACATACGATGTACAGTCGATAACATTTGTCCTGATTCGACTACCATTTTTGGTACGTGTTTATCACATTGCATTTGAGCTGCGATCACTGGGTCATTGTCTAAAATAAAAATATTCATAATATATATTATACCACATCTTTGAGTAAATGTAAAGGAGGGAGCCGAAGCTCCCCTGCCTTAATTTGTAACATCAGCAAAAGTTGTTTCTAGCTGTTCAATCTTCTTACCCATTTTATATGCTAGCGTATGTTTTCCTTTTTCTAACAATCGCCTCTGATAGTTTGAAGCTTTGGATATATCTCTCCTCAGCTTGTTTATATTAACAAAATTCATAAGTATCTCCTTAATTATTTTGTATAAGTTAAATACTATCATCATATAAGTTTCTGCATAAACCTCCTATTTATTTTCGAATTAAATTTGGAAATGTTTCTTTTACCATTTTCTTGGTAATGCCTTTAACTTTTAATTTTTTGTCCTTTGCAAGTACTACTAACATTGCATCATCATAATGTACAGATTCTAATAGTTCTATAAAGAGATGTTCTCTCCTTGCTGGTAAGATACCATTTGCAGTTGGGCCTTTGAAAAAATATCCAAATTTTCTAAATCCTTTATGCAAGTTTGTATATTCGAATCCTTTAGGTAATTCCTTTTCTGTTCTAAATGGTGGTTCACCTTCAGGTAATAGTGATACGACGCTATCATCGAAATTAATTCTTAATATGTCGGTTAACGCTGGACATTTTTCTTTTCGCAGGTAGTCCATCCTGTCTGATTTTTTTACAATTTTAGAAGCTTCTTCTAAAATCTCAGATATTAATTTAAGTGCCATTGTAAAATTCCTCCACGACTTCAATCAATTGATTACATCTTTTCTTAATTAAATAATTTAGAACTTTCATACGCATAGCGATTGGTTGTTCTATAAAGTTATTTATAATAAGTTGTTGCAAGTTTTCTGGTATATCTGTTAAATCGATTAACTTTTTATTTCTTTGATAGTTGCGATATACCTCAGTGTCCATTACTTCTTTTAGGTTGTCTGATTGTTCTAACCAGTCATTTATTTTTGCCTGCCTGAGAGGTGTCTGTTGGCCCTCAGAGACAAAGATATCATCTGCTGACAATACATTAGGTATGCCATCACCACTATCGCCTCTCATAATATGGTTAAATAGATAGGTTCTAGGGTTTTCATCAGTTACCATTTTCTTTTGTATTGGACTAAATTGTTTAACATTTTTAAATTTTTGTAGTTGTATAAAGTCTTTATCTGATGATACAATCATTACTGGCTCATCATTACCAAACTCTTGTGTACGTAAAGCTAGTGTGCCAATAATATCATCAGCTTCAATACCTTCTTGATGTATTACTTTATACGGTAGATTGTCACGTATTTCGTCTCTTACTAGATGTAAGATTCTAAATATTTCATTCCAATCTTGACTTGATTCTTCTCTGTTCTTTCTTCTATGTGCTTTGTAATATGGATAATAGTCTTTACGCCAGGTATTCATACCATCGGCGCATATAACCATTTGGCCATACTCATCTCTATATCTCTTATTGTACATACGAATGCTATTTAGTATCATATGTCTTATCATTGACTCATCATTCAGTTTTTGAACGATAATGTTTGAAAGTGCTATTTGACTATAATCTAGTAGTATCATTTATTCCATCCTAATAAATCAGATATAATTTCTACAGTAAACACAGATAGTGCTGCTGCAATTAAAAAGAGTATTATATCAATTATCATTTTTTTTATATGTATATATTATACCATACTTTCAAGTAAATGTAAACTGTTATTTTAAGTTTTTTACTGATTGTGCACCAATACGACAGTTAATAATACCGTTATAATATTTATCAGATATAAGTACATCTCGAGTGAATTGCTCTTTGGCTTCCATGTACGCGCATTCGCCCTTTGTTTTACATAAGTGTAAAATTTCTCTATAGAAGATTTCATCTCCATGTGTGTTTACCTCTTCTTGTAAATGAACATTACTACCATAATAATTACGCCAATCAGATTCAACTAATAATCTTTTTCTTCTTTTCCTGGTTTTGGTAATTGGTAATGTTTTCTTGCTCCAAAAGAATTTCTTTCCGACATACATTCTTCCTGTAGCTCGATTTGTTATTAGATAAACAAACCCATAATAATCATCTGAACTAAAGTCTTCTGGTGGAATATATTCTTTCCCTTGATAATGCCATTGCATGTAATTATTTATACTAGTCAAAATCAAGTTCGTCGAAGTCATCTTCGACTGCTTCGCCACAGTGTGGGCAGAAGTTTACTTTCATTTCGCGATCATCGGGCTTTATGGCCATTGAATGGTAACAAAAATCGCAATCTAATATCATTGGTATTTCTCAACTAGGTTATCATAACCACCAATCTTTTCGCCTTTGTAAATAATCTGTGGAAATGTTCTCGCGCCTGGGAATGTTTCCATTAGGTCATCTCTTGTAAAGTCACGACCAAGTTTTTTATATTCGTATTGTTCGCCTTTTTGCTCTACTAAAGCTACTGCTTTATCGCAGTAAGGACAAAAGTCTTTTCCGTATATACTAATCATTCATTGTCTCCTCAATAAATTTTCCTATTGTTTCTATATCTTGTTCTGATAATACACTGGCTTGGCCCCACATAGTAGAACTCATGTTACCTACCTCGCCTCTGTTTTTATATGTTGTAAGTCTATCTATTATATATTCAGCATCTTGTCCCGCTAACTTAGGAAACATACCAATGCCTCCACCATTTTGTCCGTGACATGCTGCGCATCCTGCCCAAAGTCCTCTAATAGAACTAAATGGATCTTGTGCTGCTGCAGCTGCTTTTACTTGAAGTTGTTCGACCACATTACCATTCTTTTCTACATACTCTTCGTAACAAAGGCCTGAGCATCCTTGTACTCGTGAATATCCTTTGTAATCGAGATTAGAATATGTATGCATAATAATACCATACATGAATCCACATATACCTATTATTAAAATAAAACTATCTTTCATTATTCTGTTAACTCATCTAATTCTTCTTTAGTATAATATGTATCTACTATTACTTGAAATTTACTACCATCTTCGGTCACACGGTGATTGAGGTCAATACCTCTTTCTTTTAAAATATCTACTTTCTTTTTAAACTCAGCGTAGTCATGAGCATCTAATATTGCTTGCATTATAAACTTAATCCTTTAAATGTTTTATCATCGACGTCTTGTTTTACTCCGCCAACGACGTACGAGCTTATTTCAGTTTCTTGTGGAGCCACTTGTACGTTACCTCCACCAATCCATTTCTCTGTCCAAGGTAATGGATTCATCTGTGGAACATTGTACGGACAAGGTAAACCAATCGCTCTCATTCGTTTGCAACCTATCCATTCCACGTAATCTTTTAATATAGTTTCATTTAAACCGATCATTGAACCATCACGGAAAAGATATGTTGCCCATTCTTTTTCCTGTTCAATTACTTTAGTAAATAAATCAATACATTCTTGTTCTGTTTCTTTTGCAATCTTTTCATAACCTGGTTCTCTTCTTAATAGTTTAAGCATTGTTGTAGTACCAGCAAGGTGTGTATTCTCATCACGGGCAATAAATTTTATAATCTTTGCGTTGCCCTCCATCTTTTTAAGTTCAGCAAATGCCCAGCTGCAAGCGAATGAAACGTAAAAACGTACTCCTTCCAAAGCATTTGCTGATTGTATACACATCCATAAGTTCTTTTTACTTGGCTCTTGTATAAACCTATCATAGTATTCAGCAATATCATTACCACATTCTATAATCTCTTTAATATCTAACATCTTATCAAAAACACTTGATGGATCAGGATATATATTTCGTATAATATGTGTATATGATCTTGAATGTATTGTTTCAAAGAATGACCATGTTTCTATCCAGTTTTCTACTTCAGGTAAAGATACATGTGGTAGAAATGCTAGATTCGGCGCACGGCCTTGAACACTATCTAATAGTATTTGTCTTTTTAAATTTGACGTAAAGATATGTTGTTCATGTTCTGTTAGTTCATGAAAGTCTTTCTTATCTTTAGACACATCAACTTCTTCAGGTCTCCAAAAGAACCCTAATTGTTTTTCTGTTATTTTTTCAATTTGTGGATATTTGACTTGATCGTATCTTGCGACGTCAACTCCCTCATCGAAAAACATACCACGCGTTAGATGTGATTTGCTATTTTTCTTTAATACTGTCATCATATTCCTCTAATTTTTTTAATTCTCGTTTTACTATTCTTTCTAAGTCTTCGACATCAGGCATCATATCCCAGAAGTCTTCGTCAGATTTTACAGGATTCGCAATCTTCTTCTTCATTTACTATTGTTGTTCCTGTATCGTATGTGTGTAGTTCTTCAACCATTTCTCCTGCACCGTCATAAGTGTTTAGATAATATAATTGCTTAATACCATATTTATAAGCTGTAACAAGATCAGTTATCATTACAGACATTGGTACCTTATTATCCTCGAAATGTTCTGGATTATAAGATGTATTTACGGATATTCCTTGATCGATATATTTTTGTAATATACCACAGATCGCTAAATATCCTTCTGGTGATTTTTGATCCCATAGCAAATCGTACTTATTCTTTAAGTGGTGATAACCAGGTACGACTTGAGCCATCACTCCGTCTTTACTCTGTTTATAACTCACCAAAGCTCTTGGTGGTTCTATACCATTAGTACTATTACTAATTTGAGCGCTTGTTTCAGCCGGCATTAATGCCATTAAAGTCGAGTTTCGAATACCAGTTTCTACTAATTGCTTACGCAATTCTTTCCACGGTAGACGTTCTACGTTCTTTGTCAAATTATCTATCGCTCTTTTATATGTATCAATTGGCAGTTTTCCACGAGCATATTTTGTTTGATGATTGTATAAACATGCACCTTTTTCTTTTGCTAAATCGGCAGAAGCCTTGATTAGATAATAAGACCAAGCTTCAGCATATTCATCTACAATATCAAAAGCTGATTCATCATATTTTAAACCACGCTTTGCTAGGAAGTATGCTAAATTAATAATACCAATGCCTAAAGGTCTACGATTCATTGTTGATAATTCCGCAGCTTTGACAGGATATTGCTGATAATCTAATAAACTATCAAGAGCTCTAACTGCTAGGTTAGAGTATTTTTCAAACTCATGTGGTTCATTTATTAGACCCCAATTGATTGCTGATAATGTACAAAGAGATATCTCTCCGTTTTGATCATCGTATGATTCTAAGTTCTGTGTTGGTAAATCAATTTCACAACAAAGATTACTCATACGTATCGGTGCTACCTTTTCCTCGAATGCACCATGTTCGTTTGCATGATCTACATTCATTAAATATATTCTACCTGTATCTTTTCTTTCAGTTAAAAACTGTGTAAATACTTCGAGGGCAGGCAATGATTTCTTTCTTACAGAAGTTTTTCTTTCATACTTTTCATAAAGCTCTTGAAAGAGTTCTTGATCTGAAAAGAAAGCGTCATACAAGCCTGGTACATCGTTTGGATCAAAGAAAGTAATGTTACCACCTGTGAGTAACCTTTCATACATCAATTTATTAAATTGAAATGCATAATCCATGTGACGAACTCTTGTTTCGTCTGTACCTTTATTGTTCTTTAAAACAATTAAATCTTCAAATTCATAATGCCATACTGGCAAATATACTGTGGCCGCACCTCCGCGTACACCTCCTTGGGAGCATGACTTCACAGCCGATTGAAAATATTTTAAAAATGGAACTAAGCCTGTATGAACTACTGAACCATCACCGATTTTGGCGCCTAAAGCTCTAATAGCTCCGGCTCCAATACCAATACCTGCCTTTTTGCTTATATACTTAACGATGCTAGTAGCAGTAGCGTTAATGCTATCAAGGCTATCTCCGGATTCAATAAGCACACAAGAACTAAATTGTCTAGTAGGAGTTCTAACTCCCGCCATAATAGGCGTAGGTAATGATATATAAAATTGAGAAATTGCATCATAATACTCCTTTACATATTTCATTCTATTCTCTTCATAACCGCTAAATAACGTAGCGGCAACCATCATATATAAAACCTGTGGAGTTTCATAATGGATTTTATTCTTTCTATCTTGTACGAGATATTTACCTCTAAACTGTTCCATGCCAGCATAAGTAAATGTATCATCTCTATCGTGTTTAATATATTCGTTTAGTTCGTTTATTTCTTCTTCGCTATAGTTATCTAATATAGCTTTATCATATACACCTCTTTCAACATTTTTTTCTATTAGCTTTCTTAGATGCCATGGTTCATATTCACCATATACTTCTTTTCTTAATTTATATGATATTAGTCTGGCTGCAACGTATTGATAGTTCGGTGTATAATCTGATATTAGTTCTGATGCTGACTTAATAAGTAATTCATGGATATCATACGCATGAATTTTATCGAACAATTGTAGGTTTGCCTTGATTTCTATTTCAGACATTGAAACACCGCTAATATCTTCCACGGCCCATTCAAGTACTTTGTGTACTTTATCTAAATTGAATGGTTGCGCTGAACCATCTCTTTTGGTAACGTTTATAGACATATTGCTTTTTTCAATCATTTAATATTATATATTATACCACAAATCTAGTGATTTGTAAACTATTATTTTTCTAATTTTTCAATTCTTTTGACTATTTTTTTATAGCCATCGAATTGTTCGATAGATATCGGTGGATGAGAATCGTTTTCTAATTGTTGAATACGTTTCTCTATATTAGGCCACTTCTCTTTAAACTTAAGTTCTTGCTTGATTAGGTCTATGCCGATATGGCGTTCGCACCAAGCATCAAGTTTTAAAAGATGTGGATGAAGAAATTTAAGAACTGTATTACGTAAAGCTGCAGTGATAATAGTTTTAATTATGCCGAGAATAAATAACCACATTATTTCTTCTCAACTTCTACCGCAACGCCTTGATCACCATTTGGTAATGTAACGTTTCTATAATAAACTACTACTTCACCAAGTTCTCTTATATATCTTCTTATCTCTTGATTATTAGCTACCATGGTTTTATAATCACCTACAGTAGTTGCAACAAAAACGACGTCTCCACCATTTTGAGCTTTCATGTCATCAAGAAATCTGTCTAAATAGGTATATCCTTCAGGCCATTCAGGATGCTCTCTATCTTCGAGGGCGCATGTCTTTGGCCTTTTCTTTTCACCTTCTATCTTTTTGCAAAGGTTAGCAATTCTAGCTTCAGATACTACATACCATTTCGGAGTATCGAGTGATATTTCTCTTGGAAGAGTTGGTTGTATGATCTGTAACTCTACTGGTTTTGATACAACCTCTATTTTCTTTTCGCCTAATATTGAACAACCACTAATTAGGGTTATCGCTATCAAGGTCACTAATGATTTTAGTGTCATTCTCTATCTCCGCTAATACTTCTTCTGTGCCTTTATTAAATCTGATTTCCATTAATCCAGGCTTTGCTATTGCTAACTTTTCAAAATTATGTTTAGTTAGTATACTTAAATACTTATCTTTATCTGCTTCTATTTGAGCATTCTTACGAGCAAGGTTTGATAATTCTTTACCTTGTAACTCGTATGATTCTTTGATTGCATTCATTGCAACCTTTTGTTCTTCAACTGCGATTTCTAGCTTTGTATTGTTTTCTTTTAGTGTTTGATTCTCGTCATATATCCAATAACCACCGAAGCCTAAAGCTAAAATTAATCCTATTAAAACTTGATACATTATAATTCCTCTACTCTATAGTGTAAGCCAGATACGCTACGTACTTCTACAAGCTTTCCATTATTATCTATAAAGCTTATATGATTTTCTGATTGTCTTTTGAATTTTTTTACGATATATTCTTTGTCGTCTTGATCACCAAACTTGTCATTATAAGATACTGTGAGCTTATATCTAGTACGAAATAGGTCTAATATCCATTGCCATAGTTTATTCATAATTAATCTCTGTTTAAGACTTTGTCTTAATTGAATCAGCATTTATCTTTTGCTGATTGACTATCTTCTTTGCTTCTTTAGCTGCTCTTCTATCAAGAATTCTTCTAATGAATTGTTTACCTTCTTTGGTTCTACCATCATATTGTTGAACTCTCTTTTTATGTTTTTTCATTTGAGCACTGGTTAGTCCAGGTTCGCCATCAGGCCCTATTCCTATACCTGCTATTCCGCCGCCACCAGCAGAGTTTGCTGCGGCATCTTCCCACATTTTATTAAATTCTTTAAAACTTTTTTTCATCTTTCTAATATGTCTTGAGTTACGTATAACTCTTGATTTGTTATTTTATGTTTTACTCTGTATATATTTATATTCATGAAGTTTCCAATAGGGTCTTGAAAGTCTTCATTGACTACACAGTCTCCAATCTTACCAAGCTCGTCTCCAGTAACTGGATTACATGCATTCTTTTTCAAAAAGAAATTACCTGGTACTAAACTTTCTTCGCTGATATATTCAAATGACTCTTCAATAAATTCAGGTTCACCTGTTTCATTAATACATTTCATTATTACTTCATCACTTAAACCAGTTGATTCTCGTATCAGAAATAAAGCTGCTGCATATGAACCTAATCTCTTTCCTGGTATTAGTTTCTTTATATTAAATACCAACCTGTGAAACATAGTATAAGCATCTTTCTCTTCTGGTGTTTTTCTTTCAGCTGATTTCTTTAACACTTTACCTTTTTCATCAATAATACCAAGCTCAAAAGCTTTTGTTTTATTGAATGGTGTAACAAGTAACTTTAAAAATCTAAACGCATATACGATATCACCGGCTCTTGTCAGTCCTTCGTTTATTCCTATAGATTTTGTAATCATAGCTTTCTTAGTACCTCAACAATAAATGGGTCCATTGTAATTTCTAGTTTTTCCTGTTCTGGTAAATAGTGAAGATATACTAAAAACGGTTTGATATAATGCCAGTGCTCATCATTGATCTTATACCAGATCATTCTGTTGCCAGCTTCTATACCAAACACGTTATATAGAACAATAAGGTGATTGAGTATTAAACGCTCTTGCAAATCACCTGTTAGCTCATACCGCTTTAACAATCTTTTTAGATATTTAAATCTATTTAAGTCTTGTTGAAACTCTTCAACATCCACACATTCGGGATTATTATATTTAGCTGCAGCGTACAGCTTAAAATTCTTATTATTTAGTTCGTCAAATACCTTCATCATATATTATATATACCCCGTAGAGTATATTAATTAGTCAGTTTCGTTATCGCCTGCGTCATACTTGCTATCTACGAAATCAAAAAATTCTTTTTTCTTGTCTCCTTCTAGCTCAGCTGGAGATGAAACTCCAAACTTTTTCAATGCAGCATCGAATACTTTTTTATAAGCAGCTTGCTTCTTGGACATTTCGTCCATTTCTTTTTCTTCTTCTTTTTTCTCTTTAGTTACAGTGCCATCTGGATTTTCACCTGATTTCTTGACCTTATGCATATCTTTGAATTTCTTCTCGCCAGCTGGTCTTGGCTCTTCAACTTCTTTTACAGCTTTTTTCTTTTTGCCGTAAGTTTCTTTTTTAGCTTTCCCTTCCAACACGTCTTTAACGACGGATGCAATTTCTAGCCCTTCTTTATCCTGTAGTTTCATTTCGTTATCCTCCGTTAATTAAACCACTATGTATAACCATTTCCCAGGTAAATGCTGCAATAATTCCTGCAACTATTAACCAGAAAACTTTATTTATCAATGCGACAGTGTTGGAATTAGTATTAACCATTAATTCTACTCTGTCTATTCTATTTATAACATCTTGCACTCTCTCACCTTGCTGACGATTAAATTCATTTAATGTATTAATCTTCTCTTCAGCTCTTGCAAGAGATACAATAGCATCAGCCATTTGATCAATCTTTTCTTCCATTCGATCTAGCCTTTGCGCCTGTATAGTATATACTTGTCTTGCTTCTTCGTTATCCATTCTTTTTAATAATCCTGACTTTTAAATTGTTATATCCTTTTATTAACCTATGATATTCGCCCTTAGGAATCTCAAAGATCATACCCTTCTTTAACAAACATGGTAAACAGTTTTCATATTGAAACTGCCAACCTTCGCCTTCGAGAATCTCTACTTCTCGATGTTCAGCATCTCGATGCCAAACGAGTTCTTCGTTTTCTACTGTAGTATCAAACGACCTTATCTCTCCACCTACCTGATATTCAGATAGGAATGGATAATTACCAAAAATAGTTTCCGCCACCTTTTAATCCTAGTTCTTTAGCATATTGTGGTAACCTACATGACCAATACCCAGCCTTTGTCTTATCTTTTTTAGTATCACAGTTATGTCTAGCTGCAAAACTTCTAGCTGCGTCCTTATCATTTATATCTGATCGTAAGCCACCTTTTTCGTCTCCAAATTCAATCTTCTTTACATTACCAGTACTTGGATTCTTTACATATACAACATACTTTTTATTACCTGAGCTTCTGCTCGGCTTATTGAGTTCAACCTCTCTACCCTGATATTCAGCTTCGGTTAACTCAATCATTGGTTGATCTAAAGGAACCATTGAACCTTCATATAGACCAAACTTTTCTTGGTATTCTTTAAATTTAACCAAACTCATGACCTGCTACTCTTTTCATTTGCTTAGTAAATTCTTTATAATCTGGTTTATTTTTATAAAGCTTAATAGATATTTCATTTCTATCTTTACCTTTGATTCTCCAGTTATAACCTTTTTCTTT
>CESF01012037.1_pt1 | contig 13365 bp, 17 predicted proteins | sample 356331 | NCBI WGS metagenome assembly CESF01 (sample SAMEA2621779, study PRJEB7988) | marine metagenome | biome: marine biome (ENVO:00000447); feature: surface water layer (ENVO:00002042); material: "saline water (ENVO:00002010), including plankton (ENVO:xxxxxxxx)" | depth 5 m
GTGAATTATACGATTTGTTATATCACGCAATTTTGTTGTATAGTCTTGAAAAGGTTATGTAATATCTACTTAGATACATAAACGCATATTACTTAATGAGTCAACAAGAATATGCACCAAATCAACCAGAATATTTAATTTTTAATCCAGTATTTAATAGCTTTCCTAATAATTGGAAAAGTTATAATTACAGATATATAGAAACACCATATATAAAACTAGACGGCACTATTGGCTGGAAAAAAAAATATTCGTTTCAACCTGGACAACTTTTCATAAAATTAAGAGATGTTACAGATTACGAAGAATATCTTTTAGATAAGATTAGTAAATACACATAGTTTTTTCTAATAATATTTTAATCTTTTTAAATGAATGTATAATATAGCAAAATACAATATACTACTTAATACAACGGTTTGTATTGGATTAAAATAATTAAGATAAAGTAATCCAACTCCAAGAACCCATAATATGCCACCAAAAAACGCACCATTAATATATTTTACAGCATCGCCATTGTTATTTTTAGTATATAATGTATATAAATACAAGTAATACGCTCCCAATGGTAAAGAGCCATAAACGAAGCCACTAGCATAACTATCACGCGATTTAGTAATATACCCACATATAGAAATTAACAACCCACCTGCAATAAAATTAAATATTATATCTTTATCTAACATATATTATTTAAACAGATAATATATTTGCGGTTCTCTCCCTTTTACATCTAAACTATTAAAATAATAAATATATATATATATATGCCAAAAATATTACCCACTTGTAAAGATGGGTTTGAATTAAACCGTGAAAATGATGGTTGTAAATGCACGCGAAAAGTAATTAAAAATAAAAAACAAAAACCAAAGAAACAAGTACCCCCAAAGAAGACCGTAAAAAAATCAAGGAGTACATCACCACATTTGAGCGTTAATTCGCGCAGGCGCCATTCACAACGAAACAGACAGATAGAGAGAAAAAAGAAGACCGTAAAAAAATCAAGGAGTAGATCACCACATTTGAGCGTTAATTCGCGCAGGCGCAATTCACAACGAAACAGACAGACAGAGAGACAAAAGAAGATGAATCACATTTCAAAGTTCAACCAATATGTGAAAAGAATGAAAATCATAAAGAAACCACGAGTCGCTGCGGCAAAAAATAAACTGTCAAGAGACAATAAAACAAACAAAACAAGCCAAACAAGCCAAACAATGTCGCGATCAATAAATACATCAAAACAATTATTACAAGCTCAGAAAAATTACGAAGAATTAGGAATAAAAACGGGCGACTGGATGATGGATCCCTGCTATATACTTAAAAACATCAAAAAGAAATTGAAAGTAACACAATGGAGCGACCAATTATTGATGAATTTAAGCACTACAATTCCCAAATTGGAGCGCGTATTTATACCAACCAATACAAATGTAACATATCGGTATGGTAGCAATATTATAGAAATTCATGAAACAATAGGTAGGGGAGCATATGGAGACGTCAATCGTGCAACAATGATGGACGAAGCCACAAAAAATAAAAAAACCATCGTGGTAAAACAATTACAGCCAGATGCGTCCCGTTTGGAAGTATTTACCGAAGCAGTTCTCCAAATGGAATTATTCTGCGGTATGAGAGGCGAATATGGAACAGGTGCCCGTATACCAAAAATCGAATTTATTTCCAAGTTCAAAGATCGCTATATCATTGGAATGGAACAATTAGATGGAGAATTTGAAAAGATGTTTAAAGATAAAAAGATAACATGTCGCAATAAAATAAAAGCCATTAAAAGTCTTGCCCAATTCCTAATTCCTCTTCAAAAAAAATATAAATTCATGCACCGCGATTTTCACGCAGCCAACATTATGTATAAAAAAATGGGAACACCAGGCAAAGAAACATATAGAATGTATATAATTGATTTCGGATTGTCAACCGCAGTAATAAACAAACAACAACTAAATAAAACAAATGACATTTACACGAAAACATATAAATTCAATCCATCACATGATCTACGTTTATTATTCACACATTTTACTCGAATGATAACAAATCCCCCATGTTCATATTTATATATCGCCATTTTATTGTCATTGACTTCCATATTGCGGTATCAAACCATAAATATCGAGCCTTGGCATTGGAAGGTTTACGATGATGCTATTGAAAAGTTAGACGAAACATTTACTCCAGAAAATATAATAAAACTGTGTGAGTATTTACTTTCTTTAAACGCAGATATTTTAGAAAAATATAAATTTGATCTTAATGACATAGCATTTAATGATTTATTACCACGAATATGTAATAAAAATGTATATCATTTATCAACGAAATCTCCTAAAATACTTTTAAACAAAAACGAGCTTAAAATTACATCCGCTAGTCAATTTTATAAACATCTTGCATATTTATTAGAATATAGTAATATGGAGCGTGTTAAAGACCAGTATAAAAACGCCAATGTCAAAGTAGCAATATAAGCGCAAGTATAATACTAATGAAATATAATTAAAAAAAATTATATTTCAACCTTTTTATTTTTTGTTTTTAATTTTCCACTTTTTTATTTTGTTTTTAATTTTCCACTTTTTTATTTTGTTTTTAATTTTCCACTTTTTTATAATTAATTACATAATGTGCTTATATTCGCACAACCTATTGTAAAACGCTATATCAGCTTCAATATCGTCAACCTCACCTGAACTATCTACCTTATAAATCTCCCAAAACCGCTCGTGTCGAGGAGCACATTCATAAGATGCTTGTACACGCCCCCATTCCTGAAACCCCTTAGGAGTTGGTTTCCAAGAACACTTTTTTAAGGCTTTCTTGTAAGCTTTGATATCCTCTGCTAATTTCTTCTTTGCCTTTGCCTTCTCTTCCTTAATCTTTGCCTTCTCAGCCTTAGCTTCAGCCTTAACTTTCTCCTTCTCAGCCTTAATCTTCGCCTTCTCTTCCTTTGCCAATGCCTTCGCCGTATCATCAGCGGCTGATTTCTTTGGTTTCTTTTCCTTAATCACTTTATTTGCTCCCCCCTTTTTAGTAGCTCTGTCGTGCCACTTCTTTAAGGAAGTATATTTGTCACATCCAGCACTATGCCTAAGCGTATACTTACCGCTCAACTTCCAATCGGCGCCAACTGCCTTTTCGCTCATGATATACAAGTCACCATCATTCAGGCGTAAGTCAATGCTATTTCCAACAGGCATATTCCCCTTAAACCAATTGAAGCGCATAGGATAATTATCCCCACCCCCAATAGTAAGGCATATAACAACGACGCGCTCTGTATCTCCATGAAAGCCAATCCCAGTCTTTTTAAGGTCATAGTAGCGGTTTCCTTCAACGACATTGATTTCGACCTTACTCTCGCTATTCCCCCGTTCGAGGGCTTGTTTAAGTTCTTTTCGCAGAATACCGACTTCACCATTTAAGGCTGGCTTTTCATTAAGGTCAACGATACGCCCCTTTCCTTCAAGATATTCGGGTTCTTGCGTCATTCCAGCGACATAGCATAGGTTTGTCCGAGCGAGCTTGTTCATAACCTTACCTCGTATTCTTTTCTCTTCGCCATCTACGATTTCAGTCCTATATTTATTAGGATCCAAATACTTGCTATCCCAATGGTCTGCAGTGCATTCGTCGTAGATTCGCGCAGTAGTCTCTTTGCTCGCCCAATTCCTTACAATAAGGACACGCCCTTGGTCTTCATCGCCTAATTCCTTAATAGTCGCATTTCCACTCAGTTCGTTAAGATTTAATACTTCGACATCAAGGCATAGTTGTCGCATTTGGTCTGCCATAAGGTCAATATCGCCGTGCTTAAATCCCTCGCCCTTAACTGGCATACGCCCAATAAGTTGATTGCCCCTATGATTCTCTCCACCAGGAGCCATAGTCAATGATATTCGCTCGGTAAACATAGTCGCCATAATGTCAATTTGTTGTAATTATAGATGTAGTTGTAGAGAATAATGTGTTTGTAGCATACAATTGTTGGAGAAGTTCGTTGGCTTTTATTTGGTACAAAAGTTTTGTCAATTTTAATATTAATTTCAATTTCCATTTCAATAAATGTTGTATTGATTGATTATGAAGTAATATATAAACACATCATTGGCTAGACATAATTAAATATTAACATAAAAAAAGGTCAACATTTATACTTACAATTCTTTTATACTTACAATTCTTTTATACTTACAATTCTTTTATACTTACATTAAATTCTTGTATTGAGCAAGATGTATATAAAACCGCTTCTGCCTATCAAACTCCTTTGAATCCATCATATCTGCAAACCCTGGCGCCCGCCCTGTCCAGATTTCGTAAAATTCCTTAAGATATTCATGGTTCGGGGCACATTGATGAGTTGCCTGAACTGCTAACCAGTCATAAAACGACTGATCATCCTCGCTCCAAGACAACTTTTTTAAGGCGCGCTTATAATATTTAATTGGATTCGCAATCATATCCTTTGCCTTCTTTTCTTCCCTTATTCTCGCCTTCTCGGCCTTTGCTTTTGCCTTTTCTTCTCTTATTCTCGCCTTCTCGGCCTTTGCTTTTGCCTTAGTATTGGCCTCTTCTTTCGCGTGTTGCTTAGCCAACTCTGTTAAACAAACATCATTGCCACAGTATCGATAATCGCGAGTGATCCAATTGTCACACTGATCACAAGTATGGTAATCTGATTCTGACAATTGTCCGTCAGTATTATCATATATTTTAGGCCGTTCTGCGTTTGGGTCATAGTATACAATAGTTGATTGAGACATGATATTAGGATTTATGTATTGTGTTCGGGTTGCTGTTTGCTGTGTGTTTAATTATAGATACAGTTGTTGGAGAAGTGTATTGTTTTTTACGTAGTACAAAAAATTCATCAATTTCATTCCATAAAAAATATAGTATACTGTCTAATAATTATTTGTATGCGTCGCATATCAAATTTGTTTCTTGATAATATCTACCAATCCAATTTCCACTTTTGTCATATAGTAAATCTTGACAATCTATAAAGAGTTCAATGCACCGGTATTTTTGTTGATGACCGGTGTATTTAAATGGTTCTACTGGTATTTCATCATCGCTGTCGCAATCTGTATCGGATTCACTTTCTTCACATATATGCGTTTCATGGTTTGATGTCATATTACGAATCAAATCATCATTTGTTTTTTCATTAAATTTCTTTGGTCTCCCGCGTGGTCTTTTGTTCGGCAGTTCTTCTTCATCACTGGTGTCAGACACTACGGACACATCGATCGTGCGATTATTACATATTTCCTGCGACACTTCATTTATAAAGTCCATGTTAAGAGTTAATTTACGATTGTTCGCCTGTTTTTTTATTTTTGTAATTGTTAAGCCATGTTTTTTTAATATCTTCTTATAACATTGCATTTTACTAAAACACGAAGGTTTCTTATTTTTAAAACCGCCGACTACTCTATCATGAATAGTAATCTTGTTGAAGTTAAAAGAACATATCTTACAGTGTTGTGTTCCATCCACGCATTTTTTATTACATTGAACATATAGTCCAACTTTTTTTACAATAGCACAACAACCATCACCTTTTTCATTAACATATGGGTATTTTAGAAAATGATTGTTCATATTTGTATAAATCTTTAATTAAAAACTAATTATATTATTTGGTTGTACTTTTAAATCAATTTATAAAATGTGGCATTATTATATTGTAATTAATTGTATACTTAGATACGCGCAATTTCAGTTATAAGCATTTTTTCAATCGCAGATAAATGATCTTGAAACGATTCTTCAAATTCCCTTTCACCGTTTAAAGTTAATATATTTTTTTGACCGTTCAGCCATCTTTCATGCATTTCGTTGCATTTATACAAATAATCCAACGACATTACTTCACCGGGTCGCGCTCGTTTTAATACCCGTTCCATTGCTGTTTCTGGTCTTGTTTTTACATAAACAATACGATCCGTTTTTAAATTCATAGATAATTCATCGAACCAATTTAAATAAATATGATAAGATATATCATCCATAATGCCTTTTTCATACAACATCTTTGCAAAGACTTGCCTATCTGTTTCAACGCTTCTTTCCGTAATAATAATACATTTTCCATTATACATTTTTGAGGCTTTTCGCAATTCAGTTAATCTAGTTATATACGCCATCATTTGAAATTGAAACGCATATTTTGGTTGGTCTTCATAATACCGCGTGATAATGTCTTTTCCATATCTATCGCGAATGCCTGTCCATACCTTAACTGGCTCATCAATATAAATTATAGGATACACTTCTCCGTTGTAGGTTATTGTTTTTAATTTACTTTTAAGGGTATTAACAAGGGTGGATTTACCCGAACCGATGTTGCCTTCAATTGAGATAATTAACATTTTGATATTGATAATAATAATACAAGTAATATATTGTAATCAATTTACAATAAAAAACTCTAATCAATTTTATATTTTAATATCTCTCCCTTTTACAACCATTCTTGTATATTAATATCATCTATTAAGTATCTTTGTTTAACTTTTAAAGCGTGTAATTTTTCAATAATTCTACTTTTTATTTTAAAGAATTCATCTATTTCGTTTAAAATAAAGTCGAAATGATGAATTGGAGACCAATGTTCCCCACAAGTAACAGACTTACAGCATAAACAACGAATATTAAATTGGTCAAACAATATATCAGACATCGTTTTACTTGCAAAGTAAAGAGTTTTTTTGTAATATATAGTTTCACCGGTATCTTTTCGCTGCAATAAAACAGTTGGTTGGATAAACGGATATTCATTACCAAATTGAAATATTACATTTATATTATACTTTAACATCGGCATTACTAATGCAGATTTATATTTGCTACAAACATCTCTATTTAAATAATACACCTTAATTTTACTTGATATTATACCTATTTCCTCATCATCAGTTTTATTTAAAATCTTTATTTCATTGTACAATCGTCTTTTATAGCTTTGTTGTAAATTGCGATCGGAAAGTAAATTTTCTGCCGAACACAGCGTATAATTTTTAACATCAAATAGAGTTGTCATTGTATTTAAATACCATATAAAAAATAGTTTTAATTCATTTTTTATATTAACTATAAACACTGTCGTATAACAACTTACCTATTATTATATTTATATCATGTAATTTATTTATCTTCCTTATTGCGACAATTTAAATAATTTAAATAACTACGTTCTACTTCCATATTAAATAGTTTTTCTTCATACTCATTTATTGGAAGACGTATAATATTTCTACGCAATTTATCGGCACATTTACAATCAACCCCTTTTATTGCCTTACTGCAACTTTTAACATTCATCATATATAACCATCTCATTTTTGTATTTATTGTAGGAAGCATTTTTGTAATTATAATAGTTTTGATATATGTATGTTTAAATATTTAATAAAAATATAATTTTATATTCAATTTAATTAATGGAATGCATTTATTTAGTATGAAATATATTGAAGTTACATAAAAGATTTGATCCATTCTAACGTATTTCTTTCAGACTTCTCTTTATTGGGGTGTTTAAAATAGTCAGTACTGACACCTGTTTTAGATGTTTTCTGAACATACATAGGGCGATGGTATAATTCAAGCCCCCTGTCGAAATCATCCTCATCGTGTATTTTCTTGTTTTCCTCGTCACATATTTTCTTAATGATTGCGTTAACCTTTGAGAACAGGTCACGCTGGGCCTCAGACACAATATCACATCCTCTGTATATAGTAGATGCGTTATACTTTTTGCAGCAAAAGATATATATACATTTTCGTTTAAGCAAACAGCTATTAAACGTTGGATGTGTTGTTGTTTCAGATGATTTAGCTTCAATTGGTATAAGGACGTCGTTCCACTTTACGATAAAGTCTGGGTTTGCATTTTTACCAAACGGTTGCTCGATAAACGAATCATTTTCAAGGTTAATATTCCACTCTGTATCCAAATGCCTTTCCCAAAACATCAATGGATTAATTTTTTTGGAAACAGAAGTTGTCGTTTTAAAATAAGTATTATTTCGATTTACGCGAGAGAACCCATGCTTAGTCAAAAGGTTTGCGATCACATTCTCGTGCTTACACTCGTTATGGGCCGCACCAGACTCAGCTGCTTTATTTTTATAGTAGGGCATACGCAATACATCTAGAAAGAATTCGTATAATTTGTCATTTTTAGTAACAGTTGAAAACATGGTATCGTTGATGGCAATTGTTAGCAGGTTTGTAGCATACAATTGTTGGAGAAGTTCGTTGGCTTTTATTTGGTACAAAAGTTTTGTCAATTTTAATATTTCCATTAATTTTAAGTAATCATTTAAATTGATATGTTATAATACATTATTAATAATGTAATAAAACATATGAATAATTTAGACACAGAAAACATTAAAACAAACACTATGTCATCAATCGAAAACGCACAATCTGCAATTATTAAGGATGTTGACAAAAAAGAGAAAAAGGTAAAGAAATCAAAAAAGAAAAAAGGGAGAGATCGTTGTTGTTTTAAAGGATGTAAAAAAGCTTTAAATCTCGCTACAGTAACGTGTAAATGTAATAAACGGTTTTGTGCTTTGCACCGTCTTCAAGCACAGCACGATTGTGAAGTTATAAATAATATAGACAAAGACAAATTAATGCAAAAATTTGGATTAGGAGGGGGTGATTTTAAAAAGCTACAAGTAATATAACTTTGTATTATTAAGTTGGCATTAAGTATAAAAATACGGGTTGTTATATAAAGTGCATTTTTTACATACAAAACTACATAAATCATCATAATCAGAACATCTCTCCCATTCGTGTTTACAATCTTTCCAAACTTCTTTAGATATTTTATCTTGCTGTTCTTTATTGTCGCTTAATCTTTTTTTTAAAACATTTTCTTCATGTAACAATTTTAAATATAAATCAACAGACGCCATATATAAAAAAACATAATATTTTTATTACATTTTTAATTATTATTTACAAATGTGTATCATTTATATATATTTTAACATCTTAAGAACTTTATTAGAACCTCTTTCCATAAACAAGGTAAACCCTACTACTAACAACAATCCCAATACTACAAACATATTTTCATGCAGTGAAAAATTATAATAACTTAATATAAATCCAGAACATAAAAAAAATGATAGGTAACTTAAAACCAATGCCATTTTGACCGTTTTAGATATTATTAAAAATAAAATAATAGAAAAGTGAATTATAATTTGTAATATAAACGCGTTCCAATCTAAATTTTCCATTTTTTTAGATATGTAAAACGCATATAAATGAGATAAAGGGTCACTAAACATAAATGCTACTACAGCGCTTATAATAATTGATTTATTCGCACCAGACAAATACAATCCAGTTACAATTGACAACGCAACGATATAAGCAACAACTAATCCAAATACCTTTTCATTGTATTTATATTTTAAATTTTCGTTATCTAATAACATAATATAATATATAAATATATTATAATGTGGAAATTTATCATGGGGTTTACATCAGGAATATATGTTGGAACATATTACGACTGCAAACCAATTATAAATCAAATACAGCAAAAAATAAAGGAAATTATTCCTAATGAAAAATCTAAATAATTATAGTTGTTAATTGTTAATTGTTATAGATAGGATAATCAGCGTGTTATTTATAGGTAGTTGTAAAATGTTTGTGTATCTGTTTTTGCATGTTGAAATAAGTCAATGTTTCAGTGTCGTGTTGAAATAATGTATTTAATTTTACATCCGGAACTATACACTGATTATTATTAGGATTTTGCAAATTATTTGTTTTTATATAATCCATAATATATTTAGTCACCTCCATTCTAGCTACTTTTTGTCCTTCTTTTAAACCCATAAAACTACTAAGTTTTTCGGATACATCAATTGGGATCGCAAGGCTTGACTGTGATTTTCTTTTTTTCTTTTTCATCTTTTTTTCATTTTTATCCATCTCGCGTCTCTGTTGCTTTAGTTGTTTTTTTACGGATTTTTCAAGACCCTTAATTTGATTAATAACCGACGAAAAATGTAGTTTTAATCCATTTAATGACGCCAAAATCTCCGTAAACTCATCTTCAATAGTATCTGGTGTTTTTTCAACTTCCTTACTCATTTTATATTTGCCTATTTGTATAATAAATAGAATTATTTAAATCAATTTATTATATATTTAAATCGAACACACACTTTATTGAGAAGGTTGCGAAGCAGTGTATTTTTGTTCGCGCGGTGTTTTGTTTTTCTTTTGCTTTTTAGGACGCTCGTTCATTGTTTCACACATCAACTTTCCCCCCCACATACCCGTAACATGAGATGCTTGGTAAGGATATTTACTTTCTTCCGGCGTGCTCACCAACTTAAACTCCACATACTCCCCTTGAACCAAATAACGATATTGTTCTTCATTTACATTTACACCACTATGATGCACAAACACATCTTCATCTTTATTTTTGTCATCACACGATGTAATAAATCCATAACCACTTTTATTATTAAACCACTTTACCCTTCCCACATATTGATGTTCAGTATCAAAACTACCTTTATTTGCTGACATTTATAAATTATTCTTTTAATTATCTTTATATTATTTTCAAAAGTATTGTAAATATTGTTGTATTGTTAAAATGATAAATTGAATTTAAATATATAAATCTATTTAAGTTATAACACATATACACTATATTTAAAATGATCGAAATCTGCAATTCACAATTTAATGATGACGCATATCAAAGCGAATTTTATAAGTATCCATTTCCACTATCTGATTTTCAAAAATGGGCAATAAAAGGAATAAAAACGGATAAAAATGTTTTAATTACAGCACATACAGGTAGCGGCAAAACACTACCCGCCGAAAACGCTATTAACCATTTTGTTGGTTTAAATAAAAAAGTTATATATTGTTCCCCTTTAAAAGCACTAAGCAATGAAAAATTCAATGATTTCACCCATAAATTTCCAGATATAACATTTGGTATTTTAACTGGCGACATCAAATTTAACCCCGACGCAGATGTGCTAATAATGACCACTGAAATATTAAGAAATAACTTGTTTCAAATGAAAGAAAATAACACGGAAACTACAAACATGACATTGGATTTTGAAATGGATATTAAAAACGAGCTAGCATGCGTAATATATGATGAAATCCATTATATAAATGATGTAGACAGAGGTCATGTATGGGAAGAATCAATTATGTTATTGCCGGAAACAACACAAATCATGGGTTTATCGGCTACTATTCAAAATCCAGAAAAATTGTGTAATCTACTACATCAATCAAATAAAAAACCGGTGTATTTATGCAGTAATAAAAAACGCGTAGTTCCTTTAATCCATCATGTATACTATGCTATACCAGAAAACGCAAAAAAGAAACTAAAAGACAATACCTTAAAATTAATAGAAGGCGCAGTAAACAAGCCAATTATTTTAAAGCAAGACAGTGCATTTAACGACGATGCAGTTCATACTATTAAAAAGGTGGATGACGCACTATTTCAATATAAAAATGTTAAGGTAAATAAACATTTCATAATGAATAATATGGTTGAATATTTAAAAACACATGATTTACTACCCGGCATAGTGTTTGTATTTTCAAGAAAGCAATGTTATGATTATGCTAAGAAAATAACCATTCCTTTGTTTGAAAACAATGAAAACATGGCATCTATTATTAGAAAAGAATGTAAGGAAATTTTAATAAAAAAGTTATCCAACTGGAAGGAATATATTAACTTAAAAGAATATGTTGAATTGGTAAGTATGTTGGAAAAGGGGATCGCAGTCCATCATTCAGGTGTTACTCCCATCTTCAGAGAAATGATCGAATTGTTATTTAAAAAAGGGTATGTAAGATTACTATTTGCCACTGAAACATTTGCGGTTGGAATTAATATGCCTACCAGAAGTGTAGTATTTACTGCTCTTAAAAAATACACACAAAGTGGCTATCGATGTTTATTTCCACACGAATATACGCAAATGGCTGGTCGTGCTGGACGCAGAGGAATCGACACTGTTGGATACATATTTCATTTAAACAACTTTTACACTAATAAAAATACGGTTGAAGTAGATGAATACAGACATATTGTAAATGGCAATTCACAGGAAATACAATCTAAAATAAGCATTACTCCTGGTATGATTTTGCGATACCTTTATACCACAAACCACTGCAATATTGACGAATATTTAAAAAACAGTATGATTTACGATGAAACATCAAAACAGCAACAATATTTAAAACACCAGCAGGAACAAATGATGAAATACTATGACAAATGCGAACAAGAATTGGAAAAATATACATTTAAAACATCATATGAATCTGCTTTGGATTATTACAATTATATGGACGATTCAACCAGTAGTTTAAATGCTCTTGTATCTCAATCGGTCATCAAACGATATAGAAAAACGGTTAAAAAATGGGGAGAGAAAAACCTAGAACAAGACGCAAAGATTATTATTAAGTTGAAAAAAGCAGAATCACAGCTTATAAAACTAGACGAATGTATTATACCTCACGAATATTACTTTAGAAAAGATTTGGAAACGCAAGTGGAAATGTTATTGAAAAACCAATTTTTAGAGGGAAATAGCGTTGATTTTAAATTAACTACAAAAGGTACGATTGCTTCTATCGTTCAAGAAATGCCTGGACTTGCTATTGCTGAATATTTCACACAACACTTAGATTATATATCTAATATGTCATCGGTTGAATTAGTAGTTATACTAAGCATATTTACAAATATACGAGTAAGTGATGATGATTGTGTATATGACCCTACTATATTAGATATTCCTTATGTCTGTAAAAAAAATATGGATATGATAAAACATTATGTCAACAAGTATTTAGATATTGAAATATTCTACTGCAATTCATTGGCAAAAAAATATGAAATACAATATAACATATGTGAAACAGTGTATAAATGGTGTAATGCTTCCAGTGAAGAAGAGTGCGTTCGAGTGTTTAAGGAATTAGATAAATGGGGTATTTTCTTGGGAGATTTTGTGAAAGCCATACTTAAAATAAACAATATCGTAAACGAGTTGGAAAAGGTAGCGGAATTAACTGAAAACATGCAATTATTATCTGTTTTAACTAATATCCCAAAAATAACCCTTAAATCAGTAGTAACAAATAACTCATTATACTTATAATACAATACAACTTTATATAAATAACACAAATTTATATAAACAATACAAGTCGTATATACAAAACAATAATATAAATATAATATAATTATGAATACTTTTTATTTTG
>CESF01061837.1_pt1 | contig 13355 bp, 8 predicted proteins | sample 356331 | NCBI WGS metagenome assembly CESF01 (sample SAMEA2621779, study PRJEB7988) | marine metagenome | biome: marine biome (ENVO:00000447); feature: surface water layer (ENVO:00002042); material: "saline water (ENVO:00002010), including plankton (ENVO:xxxxxxxx)" | depth 5 m
CTGGAGGTGGGTCAACTTATATTCTTCAAGAATTACTTGAAAATCAACATATATACAAACATTTGGACAGTGAGCCATCACTATTAACCGCAAAAGATCACAGACCCCCGTATGGATCAGATGGAGACTATATTAGCAAACCTTCATTTGAAGATATCTTTGAAAAGATATATGCGATTATGAGGGAAGCAAACCCAAGTAAGTTTAATAAGTTAATTTGATTTAAAGATTTTAAAAATTAAATCGTTAATTATGCCTTCTTGATCATTATTATCAAAGTCAATTCCTTTTGACCTTTTATCAGCCTCTAAAAGGAACTCAAAAATTTTTGAGATTCTTTTCATTGGATAAAAAGTTGAAGCCTGGTGGTATTCATCAATAAAATAAGGGTTTATTCCTAGTATTTTTGAAGCCTCCTTCTTATTTTCAATTGAGTGATATACAAATAGCTTATTAAAAAAAGAGTAAATAGTTGCAACAATTAGAGGTACAGGATATTTTTTACTGTTTTTACTCATATAGGAGGCTATCTCAATTGTTTTATTAATATTGTTTTTTCCAATAACTTTAGTTAACTCAAAAAAATTATATTCTTTACTAAATCCAATGATACTCTCAACTTCATTTGGACTTATAGTTTGCCCTTTCTTTGAATTTAATTTTAATTTTTCCAACTCATTATCTATTTGAGATAAATCATTTCCAGTAAAATCAGAAATAATTTTAATTGAATTTGGATGGAGATCTAATGATTTATAAGAACATTGATTCTCAATCCATTTATATACTTGATTCTCATAGATTTTTTTTGACTCAAAAACAACTCCATTTTTTTGTGCAGACTTATAGATTTTTTTTCTTTTATCAATATTATCACTAAAAGCAAGAACTAGAATTGTCTTAGGATTTATATTATCTAAATATGAAATAATATTTTTAAAATCGTTTGATAAATTTTTTGCATCCTTAACTATTAGTAAATTATAGTCCCCACTTAAAGGGAATCTTTTAACAAAATCTATAACCTCACTTTCTTGATTTTCGTCAGATTTTTTTCCATAAATCTTTTTTAAATCAAAGTCTGCAGAATCCTCGTCAATTACATTAGATACAAGAAGTTTGATAATTTGATCAGAAAAATAATTTTCATCTCCATGTATAAGGTAGATAGGTAAAAAACTTCTATCATTTATATCATTAATTAATTTATTATATTCTGACATATTTATGTTGTGAGAAAGTTAAATTTACCTTTATTCAAATTTAAAATTAAAAAAGAAAACAAGAATAATATCATTTTTGATGAAATAAGAAAGAAGTGGATTGTTTTAACACCGGAGGAATGGGTAAGACAGAACTACATAAAATTTATTTTGTCTAAAAACTACCCTAAATCTCTAATTAATTGTGAGAAAGTATTCTATATTAATAAAGTTTTGAAAAGATATGATATTGTTGTTTATGACTCATCAGGAGATATTGACATATTAGTAGAATGTAAGTCTCATGACATAAAAATAAATCAAAATCATTTTGATCAAGTTATGAGATATAATTTAGAGTTAAAAAGTAAAAATATTATAGTTACCAATGGGATAAGCCATTTTTATTTTAATTATGATGATAGTGAGAAAGCATATAAGCAAAAAGAAAATTTAACTACTTATAATAAATGAAAATTGCGATAGTTGTTATAAACTGGAATGGACTAGAGCTTTTAAAAAAGTATCTTAAAAAAATAGTTGATAATTCTCCAGATCAAAATATTTACGTAATAGATAACAATTCTAAAGATGAATCACTGAATTACATAAGAGAGAATCATAATGATGTTAAGATAATAAGCCTAAACAAAAATTTCGGTTTTGCAGAGGGATATAATATTGGTATTCAAGAAGTTAAAGAAGACTATGTATGTATAGTAAATAATGATATAGAGGTTACAAAAGACTGGCTTGAACCAATTAAAGAGAGACTAATTAATTATCCTGACTCAATAATCCAACCCAAAATTCTTGATTTAAAGGATTCTAAGTACTTTGAATATGCTGGAGCAGCTGGAGGGTTTATAGATAAATATGGTTATCCTTTTTGCAGGGGTAGAATTTTTGATACTATTGAGGAAGATAAAAATCAATACAGCGATGACGAAATATTTTGGTCATCTGGGGCATGCATGTTTTTATCAAAAAAGATTTTTATTGACTTAGGTGGTTTTGATAAAACCTTTTTTGCACACATGGAAGAAATTGATTTTTGCTGGAGAGCATTTAACCACGGTTACCGTGTTTACTATATCTCTTCCTCAAAGGTTTATCATGAGGGGGCAGCAACAATTAAAATAAACTCAAAAAAAACCTTTCTAAACTATAGGAATTCATTGTTCATGCTCACTAAGAATCTTCCATTAAAAAGTCTTGTTAGTACCCTAATTGTTAGGTTAATGATGGATATTCTCTCATCATTCAGATTCCTTATTCGTGGGGAATCATCTAATTTCCTATCTATTTATAAAGCTCATTTAGACTACTATATTAATGTAAAAAAGCTTTTAAGAAACAGAAATAACTACATTAATAAAGCTAATTATTTCAAAATCAATAGTATAGTATATAAATATTTTATACTTGGTAAGAAAAAATTCTTTGATTTGTAGTGCAATATTTTAGTTTAAAAATATTAAGTTTGTAGCTGACTAATTAATAACCAATATTTTTGACATGAAAAAGAATATAATAATCGTAGGTTTTGTAGGATTACTTTTATCTTCTTGTGTTTCTCAAAAGAAATACTCAGATTTAGAAAGTCTACAACAAAATACAAAGGAACTATTAGATAGCGCAACTGCTAAACTTGGAGCTACAGAGACTCAACTATCTGCTACCTCAGAAAGATTAGCCGCTTTATCTGAACAAAATAAATTTTTAAGAGCTAACAATCAAGATTTAATTGATAACATTGGAAATCTAACAACTCTAACACAAAAAGGAGCTGAAAATCTTGAGAGATCTCTTGAAAGCATAAAAGAAAAAGATCTTATCATAACTAGAATGCAAGATGCTGTTACAAAAAGAGATTCAGTTACTCTAGCACTAGTTCAAAGCTTTAAGAGCTCTTTAGGTACTCTTAGTGATGATGATATAGAGATTAACGTAGAAAAAGGTGTTGTTTATGTATCTATTTCTGATAAATTACTATTCAATAGTGGAAGTTTTACAGTAACAACAAGAGCAAGAGGTGTCTTAGAAAAAATTGCTAAAGTAATAAGCGATAAGCCAGATCTTGAATTTATGGTAGAGGGTCATACTGACAACATGCCAATAGATCAGGAAAAAGCTGCTGAGACTATTCCAGGTGTGGTTGATAACTGGGATTTATCTGTTAAGAGAGCAACTTCTGTTGTAAGAATTCTTCAAAATAGCTATGGTGTAGATCCTACTAAATTAGTAGCAGCTGGAAGAAGTTTTTATATGCCTATAGCTGATAATGATTCTTCAGTTACAAGAGCGGTTAACAGAAGAACAAGAATAATCGTTCTTCCTAAGCTTGATCAATTTACTAAACTTATTGAGGAAGGTATGACTATGAATGTCCCTGCTACAGGTTCTAGTGATACTATTAGCTCTGACAACAAGCCTGACTAAATAAAGAATTAATTAGTTAAAAAAAAGCATAACAATAGTTATGCTTTTTTTTTACACCTTATTCAACTTAGCAAACCTAAGGAGTAAGTTTTTTAAACCAAATTTTTTAAAATTGACTGTAGCCTTTGAGTCATTTCCATTTCCTTCAATTTTAATTATCTCACCAATACCAAACTTTTCATGAGAAACACTATCTCCTTCAAATACATTTATCTTAATTGCAGGGATAGAGGTTGTTGTCTTTGGCAATCTTTTTAAATTAGGTTTTGATTTATAAATAATATTCTTTCTTGGAGATAAAGATACATTAGACTTAATAGGATTAGGTTTAATAATTTTTATATAATCCTTATCAATTTCATTTAGGAACCTACTCTCTTCGCAGTAGATTAATTTACCCCATCTATATCTTGAATTCGCATAGGATAGGTATAGGTTTTCCTTTGCTCTGGTAATTCCAACATAGAATAGCCTCCTCTCTTCTTCTAATTCTGACCTAGTATTATAGCTTAATGCAGAAGGGAATAGATCTTCTTCGAGACCTACAATAAATACATGTTTAAACTCAAGTCCTTTAGATAAGTGTAATGTCATTAATGAGACTTTGTCTTGGTCTTCGTTCTCTATATCAAAGTCAGTTGAGAGTGATACTGTAGAAAGAAACTCAGATAGTTTATCATTTGAATCTACGAGTTCTTTTTGATCCTCGATAAAATCTCTTATCCCATTTAATAATTCTTGAACATTTTCTACTCTAGATATTCCCTCAGGAGAATCATCTTTTTTCAAATCATCTATTATCCTAACTTTCTCAATCACTTCTTTTGTAAGATCAAGGGCATTTAACTTTTTATTCTCAATTTTAAATACATCAATAAGATCAATAAAATTCTGAAGTTTTATTAAAACTGAACCTGAAAGACCTATTGATAGTTCCTTATTTTTTTTAATTGTTTCATACAATGTCAAATTATACTTTTGTGCAGCTAGAATAATTTTATTTATTGTTACTTGCCCGATGCCTCTAGCAGGATAGTTAATTACTCTTTTTAAACTTTCTTCATCACTACTATTAACAATTAGCCTGAGATATGCTAATACATCTTTTATTTCTTTTCTATTGTAGAATGATACTCCACCAAAAATTTGATATGGAATCTTATTAAGTCTAAGAGAGTCTTCTATTGGCCTTGACTGAGCATTGGTTCTATAAAGAATAGCTATGTTTGAAAAGCTGGTATTGTTAAGGGATATTATCTTTTGACATAAGCCTCTAGCCTCACCAATATCAGAATCATTTGCTATTATTTCAACTCTATCACCAAAGTCATTATCAGTCCAAACTTCTTTATCGATTTTATTCTTGTTATGTTCGATTACAGAGTTTGCAGCATTGACTATATTTTTTGTAGATCTATAATTTTGCTCGAGCCTAAAAACCTCAACTTCTTCATAATCATTTCTAAAATTGATAATATTATTAATATTTGCTCCTCTAAATGAGTAAATACTTTGAGCATCGTCACCCACAACACAAATATTCTGATACTTATCTGAGAGTGATTTAACTATTAAATATTGTGAATTATTAGTATCCTGATATTCATCTACCAAAATATATTTGAATTTCTCTTGATATTTTGCTAGCACTTCAGGATAGTTATTAAGCAACTCATTGGTTTTCATCAATAAATCATCAAAATCCATAGAGTTTGACTTAATCAACCTCTCATTATATTCTTTATATATGTTACCAGTTTCTGGTTTTCTAGAAAGATTATCGGATTCAACCAACTCATTATTTGAGAAGTACCCATTAACTGTAATAAAATTATTTTTTAATGAAGAGATTCTATTTCTTATTGACTTTGATCTGTACACATCCTTATCAAGATTTTTTTCCTTAATTATAGATGATACAAGTCTTTCAGAATCTTGAGTATCATAAATTGTAAAATCAGATGTAAATCCAATTCTATGAGCCTCAAATCTCAAAATTTTTGCAAAAACTGAGTGGAAAGTCCCCATCCAAATATTTTTTGATTCACTCTCGCCTATCATTGATGAAATTCTTAACTTCATCTCTTTAGCAGCCTTGTTCGTAAAAGTTAATGCAAGTATTTCAAATGGATCAATTCCATTCTCTACAAGATGAACAATTTTATATGTCAATACTCTTGTTTTTCCTGATCCAGCACCTGCAATTACCATTGATGGTCCATCTGTTTTTAAAACAGCATTTAATTGTGCTTCATTAAGATCTTTTAGGTAAGATTTGTTATCTTCTAACATTATTATAAATTTAGGTAATTAATGAATTTTAATTACGGATAAATCATTTATTAAATCAATACTTATGAAGAATTTATCATTAGTCTTTCTCTTAATTATTTCTCAGGCAATATATTCACAATCAATTGATGATCAAATCAATAATATTGAAGAAAAATTAATTTCATGGAGACATGATTTCCATAAATTTCCAGAAGTTTCAAATAGAGAATTTAAAACCTCTGAAAAAATCGCAAAACACCTTGAATCATTGGGAATGAAAGTACAGAGAAATGTAGGAGTTAATGGAGTTGTTGGAATATTAAATGGAAAATCTGACGGAAAAGTTGTTGCTCTTAGAGCAGATATGGATGCATTGCCAATTAATGAGGTAAATTATCTTCCATTTATGTCAGTTAATGATGGTGTAATGCATGCTTGTGGTCATGATAGCCATATGTCAATACTCATGGCTACTGCTGAAATATTATCAAAAAATAAAGATTTTAAAGGAACAGTAAAATTTATTTTTCAAGGTGCAGAAGAAGGTCCACCTCCAGGTGAAGAAGGTGGAGCTAGGATGATGATTAAAGAGGGGGTTCTGAAAAACCCTAACGTAGATGCAATTTTTGGGTTACATATTAGCTCATTATTACCAATGAATAAGGTTTATTACAAACCTAGAGGTTTCTTTGCTTCTTCATCAAGATTTACCATTAAGGTTATTGGAAATCAAGCTCATGGTGGCACACCATGGTTAGGTGTAGACCCAATTGTTATATCTGCTCAAATTATCAATTCCGTCCAAACTATTATTTCTAGGGAAACTGAGTTAACTAAAGAACCTGCAGTTGTATCTTTTGGAAAAATTGAAGGTGGTAATAGGTTTAATATCATACCTAAAGAAGTTAATCTAGTTGGTACTATTAGATCACTTGATTACGATATGAGAGATTACATTAAAAAAAGAATTACTGAATTAGCTGAAGGGATTGCTAATTCTTATGGTGGATCAGCTATAGTAGAGATTGATGATGGGGCAGATATAACTTATAACGATCCATATATGATGGATAAGATGTTACCATCTTTGAGAAAATCTGCAGGTTTTGAAAATGTAATACTGAGCAATGCTAAAACAATTGCTGAGGATTATGCATATTATTTGAATGAAATTCCTGGATTTTTATTTGAGCTTGGGGGTTACAATACAAACGAAAAAAGAAAAGCTCCAGCTCACCATACTCCAGACTTCTTTATCGATGACAATGCAATGCTTCTTGGTGTTAAAGTTATGACCAATTTAGCATTAGATTTTTTAGATAGTGAATAGTGATTTCTTAAATCAATCGATTGAATTCATTAAAGGTGTTGGACCTACAAGATCTAAATTACTTAGTGAAGAATTAAACCTAAAAACCATTAAAGATCTTGTAGACTTTTATCCCTACAGATATATAGATAGATCTAGGTTTTATAAAATTCAAGAGATACCTAAGAATCAATCAGAGGTTCAAATAATAGGAAAGATTAAAAATGTCAGAAGGACTAAAGTCCGTTTTCGGGATCGACTAACTTGTGAGTTCTATGATAATACTGGTAAAATTGATTTAATCTGGTATCGTGGATTTAATTGGGTAGAAGAATCTTTGAAAATTAACGAAGACTATGTAGTGTATGGAAAGGTTTCGTGGTTTGGTAATAACCCTTCAATAGCACATCCTGAAATAAAAACAAAATCCAATTTTAATAGAAATGTTCCTAGAAGATTACATGGGATCTACTCATCGACTGAAAGGCTTGTTAATGAGGGAGTTACACAAAAATATTTTATTAAAATTGTTTATAATCTTTTAAATACAATACAAGATCATATCAAAGAAAATCTCTCATCACCTATTCTAAAAGAATTTAATCTTATTGATAGATATAAAGCAATTATTAACATTCATCTACCCGAATCACAAGAATTACTTTCGGAGTCCACAAGAAGATTAAAATTTGAAGAGCTCTTTTTTAATCAATTGGGATTTCAACTTACAAAGAATGATAGAGTTCAAAAGTTAAATGGTTTTAAGTTTGAAAAAGTTGGCAATAATTTAAATAAATTTTATAAAAATAGTTTACCCTTTGAATTAACCAGAGATCAAAAAAAGGTGATCAAAGAGATAAGAAATGATTTTCGTGATGGAAAACAAATGAACAGATTACTTCAAGGTGATGTTGGTTCAGGAAAGACTATAGTATCATTGATGGTTATGTTAATAGCTATTGATAATGGCTTTCAATCATGTATACTTGCTCCTACAGAGATTTTAGCAAACCAACACTTCAAGTCTCTTAGTGAACTATTAATTAATCTTGACATAAAAATTAATCTACTAACTGGATCTTCCAAAGTAAAAGAAAGAAAGTCGATTCATAAAGATCTTTTAAGTGGTAAAACAAATATCTTAGTTGGGACTCACGCAATTCTCGAGGATATTGTTCAGTTTAAAAATTTAGGGCTAAGTATTATTGACGAACAACATAGGTTTGGTGTTGCTCAAAGAGCTAAACTTTGGAAAAAAAATAATCCACCTCCACATATACTTGTTATGACAGCAACTCCAATCCCGAGAACACTGGCAATGAGTTTATACGGAGATTTAGACATATCATCAATAAAAGAATTACCGCCAGGTAGAATAACCACAAAAACCGTTCATAAATATGATAAAAATAGACTTAGTGTATTTAAATTTTTAAAAGATCAAATCAAAAAAGGGAGACAAGTTTATCTTGTTTATCCTCTAATAAATGAATCAGAGAAATTAGATTATAAAGATTTAATGGATGGCTATGAAAGTATTGTAAGAGAATTTCCACGTCCAGATTTTCAGGTAAGTATTGTACATGGAAAAATGAACGCGAAAGATAAAGACTATGAAATGAAAAGATTCGTTGAAAAAGAAACTCAAATTTTAGTTTCAACAACAGTAATTGAAGTTGGAGTTAATGTTCCAAATGCATCAGTTATGGTAATTGAGAGTGCAGAAAGATTTGGATTATCTCAATTACATCAATTAAGAGGGAGAGTTGGCAGAGGGAATGATGAAAGTTATTGTATTTTAATGACAAAAGATAAATTATCTGAAGACTCTAAACTTAGAATTGAAACAATGGTCAAGGTAAGTGATGGATTCAAGCTAGCAGAAGTAGATTTAAAACTTAGAGGTCCAGGAGATATGTTAGGGACAAGGCAGAGTGGAATGCTTAAGTTTAAACTAGCTGATATTATATATGATACAGAAATACTAAATAATGCTCGTAATTCTGCAATTAAAATATTAAGAGATGACCCTAGACTAAATAACAAAGAAAACTTTCCTATTAGAACTGAAATCTCATCATCTTCAAATTCTAAGAATTTGTGGAGATATATTAGTTGATTAAGTATATTTGTTTAATAAAGAAATCCTGTGAAAATATCGATAAACTGGCTTAAGGAATACATTCAAACTGAATTAAACCCAGTTGAAATTTCTGAAATATTAACAAATTTAGGACTAGAAGTAGAAAAGATCGATTCTTTTGAGTCAGTAAAAGGTGGTCTTGAAGGAGTAGTTGCAGGTAAAGTTATAAAATGTGAAAAGCATCCAAACGCAGATAGATTAAAGCTTACCTCTATAGATCTTGGAAACAATCAAGTTCTAGAAATAGTTTGTGGTGCACCAAATATTGAGAAAGGTCAAATAGTTCCTGTAGCAGTAGTTGGATCAAAAATCTACACTAATGATGGCACAGAGATAAAAATTAAAAAATCAAAGATTAGAGGAGTTGTCAGTAACGGTATGGTATGCGCTGAGGATGAGATTGGTCTTGGTGATTCTCATGATGGAATTATGGTATTAGATAAAAATATTAAACCAGGAACTCCAATTAGTGAAGTGTTTAATATTGAAAATGATAATATTCTAGAAATTGGATTAACTCCCAATAGATGTGATGCGATGTCGCATTATGGGGTAGCAAGAGATCTAAAAGCATATTATGATTACAAGTCAATTAAAAGTAGGATAAATCTTCCATCGATCAATTCTTTTGAGTCAGTTAATATTGAAGAAGATTTTAACCTTGATATAATAGACAAAGAAAAATGTCCTTTTTATTCAGGTTTGATTATAAAGGATATAAAAGTCAAAAAGTCCTCCGACAAACTGCAGAATAAATTAAAGTCAATAGGACTAAAACCAATAAACAACATAGTAGACATAACAAACTTTGTAATGCATGAAATTGGTCAACCACTTCATGCTTTTGACTTTGATAAACTAAAAAATATAAATGTTAAATCATTAAAATCTGGAACTAAATTTAAAACTTTAGATGACGAAATAATTGAACTCAATAGTGATGATTTAATGATTTGTTCCGAAAATAAACCCCTATGTATTGCAGGAATATATGGTGGTCTAGACTCTGGAATTTCAGACTCAACAAAAAATTTATTTTTAGAATCAGCTATATTTAATTCAGTAACAATAAGAAAGTCATCAAAAAGACATCAACTATTTACTGATGCATCATATAGATATGAAAGAGGTGTTGATCCTGAAAAAGTAATATATGCTTTAAAAAGAGCTGCAATTCTTATAAAAGACGATAATCCTGATTGTAAAACCTCAGAAGTTTTTGTAGAGGATAATAATAAATTAGAAAAAAAAGATATTTATCTAAGGTATAAGAGAATCGAAGATATATCTGGTCAAAAAATTGAAAATGAAGTTATTACTCAAATTTTAAGTTCTCTAGACTTTGAGATTTCGGGAATTACTGATGATGGTATTAATATTGTCTCACCATACTACAGACATGATGTCTACAGGGAGATTGATGTAATTGAAGAAATACTTAGAGTATATGGATTTGATAATATCAAAATAGAGAACAAAATTTCAATGACTATTCCAGATATTGGGAAAAATAAAATCAATGTTATTGAAACTATTATTAGTCAAAATCTTGTTGGAATCGGATTTAATGAAATTATAAATAATTCAATTTGTTCTCCATCAATAAATCAGAGATATAGTGATAACCCAATTAGTATTTTGAATCCACAAGGAACCGAATTATCTAATCTAAGAGCTTCGCTTATTCCAAACATGTTAGAAACTATTAAACACAATTCTAATAGGCAGAATAGAAATCTTAAATTATTTGAGTTTGGAAACAGTTACTCCCTAGATAAGGAGAATTATCATGAAAACAAAAGGCTAAATGTAGCTATTACCGGTGATGTATTTGAGGAAAACTGGATCACAGATTATAAAGAAAATAACTTTTATTATTTAAAAGGAGTTTCTAAAAATTTATTAGAAAAATTAAATATATCAAATGTTAAGTATGATCTAGTTGAAGATGATATTTTTGAATTCAAACTCAAAATTTTATATTCTAAAAAAGAAGTTGGTTTTATAGGAGAGCTTGATAAAGATTATATTCAAGAGTTTTCTATTGATCAAAAAATACATATTTTAAATTTAGATCTTGATAAAATAAGGCTAAAAACATTTAATAATAAATTTGAGGAATTATCTAAATTTCCCTCATCTCGTAGGGATCTGTCTATGATTTTAGATAACAATATAAAATTTGAAGAGATCGAATCCATAGCTTATAATTTAGAAGGTAAAATTCTAAAAGATGTTGTTCTTTTTGATGAATTCAAGGGTAAGAATATAGGTGACAACAAAAAATCCTTTGCTATAAGCTTTACATTTAATGATAGCAAAAAAACTCTTACCGATAAAATTATAGATAAGATTATGACTAGGTTCGCTGATGCCTATAAATTAGAACTTGGAGCAATAATTAGGGATAGATAACTTAGTAATAAAGTTTTTCTCTTTGAGCTAACACTTTTTCATTAATAATATATTCACTAAAAGGAAGATAGCTATCTATTATTCCATTTGGAGTTATCTCAATAACACGATTAGCAACAGATTCAGCAAAAGCCCTATCATTAGTACTTAAAAGTACAGTACCCTTAAAATTAGATAGCGAATTATTGAATGAAGTAATTGATTCAAGGTCAAGGTGATTAGTAGGTTCATCAATTAAAAGAACATTAGGTTTACCCATCATGATCTTAGAGAGCATACATCTAACCTTTTCACCTCCTGAAAGCACATTACATGATTTTAGTGCCTCGTCTCCACTAAAAAGCATTCTTCCAAGGAAACTTCTTATGAATAACTCTTCCCTTTCCTCCTCAGTATTAGCCCACTGTCTAAGCCAATCAACAAGGGAAATGTTTTTATCAAAAAAAGAATGATTATCCATTGGCAAATACCCTGAAGTTGTTGTAACTCCCCAGCTGTAGGATCCAGATGTTTGTTCGAGGTTTCCAGAAATACAATCATAGAAAAGATTAATAGATCTCGAATTCTTTGATATTATAAGAACCTTCTCACCCTTATTTAGGTTTAAACTGATATCTTTAAAATATACTTCTCCATCCTTCTCATATGAAAGTGATTTTAACTCAAGAATTTGATCACCTGCTTCTCTTTCTTGTTCAAAAATTATTGCAGGATATCTTCGACTAGATGGCTTAATTTCCTCGATGTTTAGTTTTTGAATCATTTTTTTTCTAGCAGTTGCCTGTTTAGATTTAGCAACATTTGCAGAGAACCTTGAAATAAATTCTTGTAATTCCTTTTTCTTTTCCTCAGCTTTCTTGTTTTGTTGTTGTTTTTGTTTGGAAGCTAATTCACTAGATTGTTGCCAAAAAGAGTAGTTACCTGAAAAATGATTGATTTTACTAAAATCTATATCTGAGGTATGTGTACAAACTGCATCAAGAAAATACCTGTCGTGAGATACAACTATAACAGTATTCTCAAATTCATTTATAAAATTTGTTAGCCATTCAACAGTATTATAGTCAAGATCATTGGTTGGCTCGTCCATGATTAAAACATCTGGATTTCCAAATAAACATTGAGCTAATAGTACCTTAACTTTTACCTTTTGGTCAATATTAGCCATTGTATAGTGATGTAATTCTTCAGTGATTCCAAGACTTGATAGTAAGAAAGCCGCATCTGCATCTGCATTCCATCCATTCATTTCCTCGAATGAAGCTTGAAGCTCACCTACCCTATCTGCATCTTTATCTGAAAAATCTTCTTTTGCATAAATCGAATCTATCTCACCTTTTAATTCAAATAGTTTTTGATTTCCAATAATTACTGTCTCTATTACTGTGTTTTCATCATACCTATTATGGTTCTGTTCAAGAACAGATAATCTCTTTCCTGGTTCAAGAAAAACAGAACCAGTATTTGGCTCTAAATCTTTAGATAAAATTTTGAGAAAAGTAGATTTACCCGCCCCATTAGCTCCTATAATTCCATAACAATTTCCAGGAGAAAAAGTTATATTTACTTC
>CESF01043615.1_pt1 | contig 13333 bp, 15 predicted proteins | sample 356331 | NCBI WGS metagenome assembly CESF01 (sample SAMEA2621779, study PRJEB7988) | marine metagenome | biome: marine biome (ENVO:00000447); feature: surface water layer (ENVO:00002042); material: "saline water (ENVO:00002010), including plankton (ENVO:xxxxxxxx)" | depth 5 m
GATTAAATGATAAATGGTTGGATAAATATTTATAAACCAAGCGGTTATAGCTCAACTTACTGTTTAAACCTATTAAAGAAAAAATTTAAACTAAACAAAATTGGTCATCTTGGAACATTAGATCCGATGGCACAAGGGGTACTACCTGTAGCTATAAATGAAGCGACAAAAACGGTAAGGCTTGTCAACAAATCAAAGAAAACATATTTGTTTGAGGTTGAATGGGGTAAACAGACAAGCACACTGGATACAGAAGGTGATGTGATAAATGAGTCAAATTATATTCCAACGCTTAATGAAATCAAAAATATAAAAAAAAATTTTGTTGGAGATATTGATCAAAGTCCACCTGCATTTTCAGCAAAAAAAATAAATGGAAAAAGGGCTTACGAACTAGCCAGAACTGGACTTAAATTTCAACTAAAAAAAGTCAAAAAAAAAATATATGGTCTAAGAATCTTGGATCATAACAAAGTAAGCAAAAAAACTACTTTTTTAGTAATTTGTAGCAGCGGTACATACGTAAGAAGTTTGGCAAATGATCTAGCTTTAAGTTTAAATACCTATTCTCATTGTACTAAAATTATCAGGTTGCGAGATGGAATTTTTAGTAAAAAAAATTCATATTCCTTAAAAAACCTTGTAAATAATAAAAATACCGAAGATTTTGAAAAATACTTACTTGATATTAAGTCGGTTTTATATCATATACCCACAATTAAAATTAACGATAAAAAATTGAAGCTTATTAAAAACGGTATGAAAGTAAGCATGTTGGAAGAGATTGGTTCTAAAGAGTATAAAGAAATTCTAGCAGATTATCATCAAAACGTTGTTGCTTTGGGTTCCATGAAAGATGGTATTTTTTATCCAAAAAGAATTTTAAATATTAATGATTAAAAAAGACTTAGATAAAAGCAAAGTAATAAAAGCACTTCAAAAATCCGATAAAGACGTCGGATCATCTGAAGTTCAAATTGGTATTTTAACTGAGCGAATTAAATATTTAACAGAACACTTTAAAAATAACAAAAAAGACAAGCACTCAAATACTGGACTAAGTAAGTTAATTATAAGAAGGAAAAAACTTTTAGATTACTTAAATAAAAGAGAACCAAACTTATATAAAAAAGTTATAGAGCAGCTTGGACTAAGAAAATAGTTGGAGCTAATTCATGTTTAACATTGTAAAAAAAGAAATTAATTGGTCAGGTAAAAAATTATCAATTGAAACAGGTAAAATTGCACGTCAAGCGGACGGTGCAGTAATTTTAAGATCAGGAGACACTGTAATTTTAGCAACAGCTGTTGCAGCAAAAAAATCTAATCCTGAAACTGATTTTTTTCCTCTAACAGTTAACTATCAGGAAAAATATTATGCAGCAGGAAAAATACCTGGGGGTTACTTTAAAAGAGAAGCAAGACCTACAGAAGCGGAAACATTAATATCAAGATTAATCGATAGACCAATAAGACCATTATTTCCAAACTCATTTAGAAATGAAACTCAAGTTTTAGCAACAGTAATTTCTTATGATAAAGAAAATGATCCAGAAGTATTAGCATTAATAGCAAGTTCAGCGGCACTGAGTATATCTGGCTTACCTTTTATGGGTCCAGTAGCAGCTTCTAAAGTTGGTTATATAAACAACGAGTTTGTTTTAAACCCAACAAAAGAAATGCTTGAAAATTCTTCCTTAGAATTAGTAGTTGCAGGAACAAAAGATGCTGTTTTAATGGTTGAGTCAGAAACTTCAGGATTGACCGAAGAACAAATGTTAGCTGCTGTAAAATTTGGACATGACGGTTTTAATCCAGTTATTAAGATGATTAATGAACTAAAAAAAGAAGTAAATAAAGAAGAAATTAAAATTGAAGAAAAGAATTTTAAGGACCTTAAAAATAAAATTTCGGATTTAGCTACAACTAAATTAGAAGAAGCTTTTTCAGAAAAAGACAAAAAAATTAGAGGAAGTGTAATTAATGAAGCCAGGGAAATAATCCAATCAAACTTTGAAGGTGATGAAACTTATACTAAAGTTGAAATTATGGACCAGTTCAAAAATTTAGAAAAAGATATCGTGAGAACTAAAATTTTAAAAAATAAAATAAGAATTGATGGGCGAAAATTAGATCAGGTTCGACCAATTCAGTGTGAAGTTGGGATTTTACCAAGAGTTCATGGATCGTCATTATTCACCAGAGGTGAGACTCAAGCAATCGTAGCAACAACATTAGCAACTGCTGATGATGAGCAAAGAACAGAAAGTCTTGAAGGTATGCAAAGATCCAGATTTATGTTGCATTATAATTTTCCTCCATTTTCAGTAGGAGAAGTTGGACGTATTGGAACAGGCAGACGTGAAATTGGGCATGGAAAACTTGCGTGGAGAGCAGTAAATGCAGCTTTACCAAAGAAAGAGGATTTTCCCTATACAATCAGGGTTGTTTCAGAAATAACAGAATCAAATGGCTCATCTTCAATGGCAACTGTTTGCGGAACTTCTATGTCACTAATGCATGCTGGTGTCCCAATAGAAAAGCCAATTGCAGGAATTGCAATGGGATTAATTAAAGAAGGTGATAATTTTTCAGTTTTAAGTGATATCTTAGGTGATGAAGATCATCTGGGTGATATGGACTTTAAAGTTGCTGGTACTAAAGATGGAATTACCTCTCTACAAATGGATATTAAGATCACAGGAATAACATTTGAGATTATGGAAAAGGCTTTAAGTCAAGCAAAGCAGGGAAGAATTGATATCCTAAATGAGATGAATAAGGCAATTAACAAATCTAACACAGAATTATCAGAGTACACCCCGAAAATGGAAAAGGTTAAAGTTGATAAAAAAGATATTGCTGCGGTAATTGGAAAAGGTGGAGCAACAATAAGAGAAATTGTAGAACTTTCTGGTGCAAAGGTTGATATTGATGATGAAGGAACAGTAACTGTTGCTGCTCCTGATGAAGAATCAAGAAACAAAGCAATGCAAATGATAAAAGACATAACAGCAAAACCAGAAATTGGAAAAATTTATCTTGGTAAAGTCGTTAAGATAATGGACTTTGGAGCATTTGTTAACTTTCTAGGTAAGCAAGACGGGTTAGTGCATATTTCACAATTAGCGGAAAAAAGAGTTGAAAAGGTATCTGACGCTGTCAAGGAAGGTGATGAGGTAAGTGTTAAGGTTATCGGTTTTGATAGAGGGAAAGTAAAACTTTCTATTAAAGAAGCTTTAAATTCTTAATAGTTAGCAGTATCGATTTTAAAACGCAACAAATAGCAAAATTGTACCACAAGAAATTGAACCAAAAAGTGATAAATATAAGTTTTTATTTATTTTAAATTTAGACTTATTCGCAAAAAATGCTGCAATAGCAGATCCTGCAAATACAGCAATTAAATTGCCTATACTAAAAGTAATTTGAAACACTAAACTACTACTATGTAAACTTGGATTTTTTTGCGCCAGAAACATTCCAAAAATAAAAAAAAATATAACTAAATAAATAATGTTTTGTTGTTTTGTAAAAATTCGATTAATTTCTTTAATTTTAGAAAAAACATGAATGCCTAGTAGTCCGAAAACACAATACAGAAGAATGCTTATAATTATATCAATCATAAATTTATATTAGTTTTTTTTTATTTTTTACAATTACCTCTTAAGACATATTTTTAGGATCAGGCATACCAACTTTATTATAACCTGCATCCACATAATGAATTTCGCCAGTAACACCACCAGCAAGATCGCTTAACAGATATAATGCTGAATTTCCAACATCATCAATATTTACATTACGTTTTAAAAAAGAATGATCTTCGTTCCATTTGTATAAAAATTTTGCGTCCCCAATTGCAGAAGCAGCGAGTGTTTTGATAGGTCCAGCACTTATAGCATTGACTCTAATACCCTTTTTACCAAGATCTCTTGCTAAATATTTAGTACTTGTCTCAAGTGCTGATTTACATACACCCATTACATTATAGTTTGGAATAGTTTTAGTCGATTCGTAGGTTAAGGTAATCATACTACTACCTTCTTTCATTAAAGGTGCAGCCTCCTGTGCAATTTCTGTGAAAGAAAAACACGATATCAACATACTTCTTAAGAAATTATCTCTTGTAGTACTTAAATATTCTCCGGACAATTCAGATTTGTCGGAAAAAGCTACAGCGTGAACTATAAAATCTAAGCCACTCCACTTGTTTTTAATTTCTTGAAAAGTATTTACGATTTGGTCTTTATTTTCGACATTACAATCTAGTGTAAACTTAGACCCCAAGGATTCAGCTAATGGGATTACCCTTTTTTTTAAAGCATCACCTACATATGTAAATGCTAATTCCGCACCATTTTCTGCAAGTTTTTTTGAAATACCCCATGCAATAGACCTGTCATTAGCAACACCCATGATCAAACCTTTTTTTCCCTTTAGAAGCATATTTATATTTTTTCAAAAACTAGAGTTGCATTTGTTCCACCAAACCCAAAGCTGTTTGACATTACTGCGTTAAGCTTGACATCTTTTTCAACTTTTTGAACGATTGGAAATTTTTTTGCTTCATCATCAATTTCCGAAATATTTATTGATGCGGATATAAAATTATTTTTCATCATTATTAAGCTATAAATTGCCTCATGTACCGACGTTGCACCTAAAGAATGTCCTGATAAAGATTTAGTTGAACTAATTTTTGGTACTTCATTTTTAAATACCTCGCCGACAGCCTTTAATTCTGTTATATCTCCTACAGGTGTAGATGTCCCGTGAGTATTTAAATAATCTATTTTCTTATTTGCAGTTTTTAAAGCCATTTGCATACATCTCATAGCCCCTTCACCAGATGGAGCGACCATATCATATCCATCTGATGTAGCTCCATATCCTGTTAACTCAGCATAAATTTTTGCCCCTCGTGCTTTTGCATGTTCATATTCTTCTAATACCAAGACACCACCTCCACCAGAAATAACAAATCCATCTCGATTCTTGTCATATGGCCTAGATGCCGATGTAGGGTTGTCATTATACTTCGATGATAAAGCGGTCATAGCGTCAAACATTGCTGTCATCGCAAAATGTACTTCATCACTACCGCCAGCAAATATTATATTTTGCTTACCAAGTTGTATGAGTTCCATTGCATTACCTATACAGTGCCCGCTAGTAGCACATGCAGAACTAATCGTATAATTTGTACCTTTGATTTTAAAAGGAGTTGCCAATGTTGCTGAAGCTGTACTAGCCATTGTTCTTGGAACTATAAATGGACCCATTTTTTTTGGATTTTTCTCTCTAGTTTTATCTGCAGCTAAAATTACATTTTCAATGGACGGTCCACCGGAACCCATTATCATACCGGTTTTAACATTACTTATCTGATCATTTTTTAATCCTGAGTCTTTAACTGCTTCAGACATCGCAACATAATTGTAGGCAGAACCAGCACCCATAAATCTCATAACTTTACGATCAATATGTTCTTCAAAATTAATTTTAGGCTTGCCATGTATATGACTTTTTAAGTTATACTCTTTATATTCTTCACTAAAACTAATACCTGAGTTTGAATTGATTAAAGAATTAAAAACTTCATCTTGATTATTACCCAAACATGAAACAATACCAAGACCTGTAACGACTACTCTTTTCATAATTTAACTTTTAAATAATCCCACTTTTAAATTTTTTGTACTATATATTTTTTTATCATCAATTAAAAGCGTGCCATCAGCCAGGCCTACAGAAGTTTCACCTTTTTTAATAATTCTTTTCATTTCTATAATATATTTTGCTAGTTTATTATTATTTAAAACTTCGCCAGTAAACTTCACCTCACCCACTCCCAAAGCACGTCCTTTGCCCGGATTCCCAATCCAGCCTAAAAAGAAGCCAACTAGTTGCCACATAGCATCTAGACCCAGACATCCAGGCATCACTGGGTCGGATTTAAAATGACAGTCAAAAAACCATAAATTTTTTTTTATGTCTAATTCTGCTTCGATATAACCTTTATTAAATGCACCTCCATTATCAGTAATTTTAGTAATACGATCAAACATAAGCATTGGTGGTGCTGGTAATCTAGCGTTTCCAGGCCCGAACAATTCGCCGTTAGCACAGGTTATCAGTTCATCGAAATCAAATGAGTTTTTATTTTTCATTAAAAAAAAAGTTATACTTTATGATCTTATTTAATAAAACAAAAATAAAATACTATTACTTCTTTATTCCGTGTTCTTTTATTCCCCAAAGTCGGTCTTTTTTAATCCAACCACTAATTTTAGAATTTTTAACCTCACACCACATATCATTACATTCTTTTATAATTAATACTTGATGAATTTCTAATTTTGCTTTTGGCTTAGAATAATGTGTTGGAGATGAAAAAATAATTTCATTATTTTTTGTTGTTACAGTTGTTTTTGTTTTCGATAATTGAGATACATGTATCCAGCCAGTATCGTTATCGTAATCTTTAGTTTTTCTCCAATTATAATGCTCATCAATAATTACAACTGGTAAATATTTTTTTTCATAGACAAATTTAATTGGATAGGTTTTTGATGGTCCTAGCCTTACGTTTACTTTAGGGTTTTTTAAACTTCTAATCTCTGCAGACACAGGGTTTATAACGAAAAAAAAAAAAAATATTATCAGAAATTTATTCATAATTTTTACAGTTTTTGCTTTCCTTGATTTTAATTTTTCTAAACATTAGATTTTCTAAATTTATTATAAGGGCCTCATTTTTTAAATTTGATGGAATACCAACTGCATCCTTAATCAGTTCATTAGAAATTATTGTTCCAGCTACACCTGTTACGGTGCCTAGTATCCCATCGTCTTGACACCGGGTAGTATTTTGTGGTTCTTTAGGCATAAAACATCTAAGACAAGGCCCACCTTTTGAAAAGTCGAAAAAAAAAACATGAGCATCAAATTGACTTACTGAGCCGATGAATAATTTCTTTTTTTGTTTTACACATTCATCGTTTATATTTAATTTTGATGTAAAATTATCAGTTCCATCTATGATATAATCATAATCTTTTATAATTTGTTTTAAATTGGTTTTATTAACCTTCGTATTATAAGTTTTAACATTAATTTTTTTATCAATTAGTTGAATTTTTTTTTTTGTTACTAATATTTTCTTTTTACCAATATCATTGTTATCAAACAAAACTTGCCGGTGAAGATTACTTTTACTAATTTTGTCAAAATCAACTAATCCAAATGTTAGGACACCTGCTCTAGAAAGAAATAGTATTACGGGGGAACCAATACCACCGGCACCAATAACAAGTACTTTTTGTTGTTTTAATTTTATTTGACCCTGAATATTAATTTTTTTTAAATTGATTTGGCCTCTGTATCTGTCGATTTGATCATTGGTTAATTTCATTAATTTTTCCCCGTTGATCCAAAACCGGATGTGCCCCTTAGAGTTTTAGGCAATTCATCTACTATTTCAAAATTTGCTTTGATTATTGGACAAACTACCATTTGAGCAATGCGGTCACCTTTTTTAATAGTAAAATTATCTTTTCCTAAATTAATTAAAATTACTTTTATTTCTCCCCTGTAATCTGCATCGATTGTCCCTGGTGTATTTAAAACTGAAATCATATTTTTTGCCGCTAGCCCAGACCTGGGTCTTATCTGAATCTCAAGACCATCTTCGATTGCAACAGATAGTCCCGTTGGAACCAATATTGTTTTATTCGGTTTTAACATTAAATCTTCTCCAATAAATGCCTCAAGATCAAGACCCGATGACCCAGACGTTTTATATGTTGGAATATTTACATCGCTGTAAAGTTTTTTAATTAAGACTTTTGTTTTCATTTACAGAGAACTTTTTTAAGATTTTTTTAACTAAGATTGAGGCAACCTCGGCTTTATCGCGCTTAGTAATTTTTTCTATATCATTGCCTTTTTGTATTATTGAAACTTCATTATTATGAGAGTTAAATCCTATTGACTTGTCAGATACATCATTCGCAATGATCCAGTCACAATGTTTTTTTTCCAGCTTATCTTTTGCAAATTTAATAATATCATTCGTTTCTGCTGCGAAACCAACGACCAATTTAGGTCTTAGTGAGTTATGTGTACTAACAAATTTTAAAATATCCTTATTTTCATGTAGTTTAATACTTAATTCATCATTATTTTTTTTTATTTTAAAGTCTTTTTGATTAGTTCTAAAATCTGCAACGGCTGCCGCAAAGATTGCAATATCGACAGGTAAATTTTCTTTCACAGCGTCTAACATTTCATTCGCGGTTGTAACTCTTACGATATCTATACCTTGATCAACTTTTATTTTTGAGGGTCCTAGTATCAGCTTAGTTTGTATACCAGCCTCATTCATTTTTTTGGCAAGCTGATAACCCTGAAGTCCAGAAGATTCATTTGAAATGTATCTCACAGGATCAATGTACTCTCTTGTCGGCCCTGCTGTTACCAAAGCTTTTAATTTTTTATTTTTGTTAAAATGATTTTTAATTGTAAACTCAATTTCATTAATACTTGCCATTCTTCCCTCACCATATTCACCACAAGCTAATTGACCAATTGATGGACCAATTAAAATAAAATTCCGAGACTCCAATTTTGTAACATTTATTTGTGTAGCTTCATTTTCCCACATTTTTACATTCATTGCAGGTGCTAAAAATATTTTTTTATTTGATGCCAAAATTATTGTATTAATGAAATCATTCGCTGATCCATTAGCAATATTTTCTATTATATTTGCGGTAGCTGGCGCTATAAGAATTAGATCTGCCCATCTGGATAAAGCGATGTGATCCATCTCCGCTTCTTCATTTATATCAAATTGATTTCGATAAACTTTATTTTTCGACAGAGATGAGATTGATAACGGTGTCACAAACTCTTCAGCAGTTTTCGTTAATATAGTTTTAACTTCAATATTTTGAGAAACAAAACTTCTAATTAAATCCAATATTTTATAAGCGGCAATTCCACCGGTAATAATTAATAAAATTTTTTTTGTCTTTTCCATAAATGATTTAATTAAATATTATTAATAAAGAAATTACTACCAATAAAATAAATATGATAATTTGATTTTGTTGATTTTTAATTTTTAATTTTTCATTTTCAAATTTTTTTGCGATTTCATTATTACTAGCGACTGTGCCTGCAGCTAGCAATTCTAGAGCTTTGGAAGCCCTATCCATCATGATGGGCAGCTCGGGTAATCTATCTATTACTTTAGTTGTGGTTTGAACAACTTGATTAAATTTGGCTTCAGGCCCAACTTCTTTCTTAAGCCATCCCTCTAATACAGGTTTTGAAATTTCCCAGATATTTGCATCTTCATCTAACGTCCTGGCAACCCCCTCTACAACAACCATAGTTTTTTGTAGAAGAAGAAGCTGTGGTTGTGTTGCCATATTAAATTGTTCAGTGATCTCAAACAATTGAGCCAAAAGTCTTCCCGCAGATATATTTTTGATTGACTGACCAAAAATTGGCTCACCGATTGATCTTAAAGCCTGTGAAAATGATTCCCTAGATTGATCTTGTGGCACTAAACCCGCAATAAAATGAACATCTGCTACTTTTTCATAATCTCTTTTAATAAAACCATAAAGGATTTCAGCAAGATATCTTCTATTGTCATTGTCTAATCTTCCCATAATTCCAAAATCTACAGGAATAATATTTCCTTCGTTATCAACAAAAAGATTACCTTGATGCATATCTCCATGAAAAAAACCATCTCCAACAGCTTGTCTGAGAAAATTTTGAATAATATTTTTCGCCAGCTCTTTTTTATCAATATTTTGTTTATCTATTTGGTCGATATCTTTAATACTTATTCCTTTTACCCTTTGGGAGGTTAAAATTCTTTTTGATGTAAAATCCCAATTGATTTCTGGCACCTTAAATTTTGGGTCCGAAATAGTATTTTTTTTAAGTTCACTTGCAGCAGATCCTTCAAACCTCAAGTCCATTTCAATTGTAGTAATTTCCTTTAGAAGATGAACAACTTCAATAAGTCTGAGCCGTCTAGTTTTTGGTAAAATTGACTCAACAATTGAAGCGAATAGCATCAAGGAGTCCAGTTCTTCATTGAATTTTTTTTCAATACCAGGTCTTAATATTTTAACTGCGAATTCCTCATTTTTAATTTTAGCAAAATGGACTTGAGCAATCGAAGCCGCAGCTATAGGTCGAGTAAAATCTTTGATTTGAAGAAATTTTTTCTCTCCAATTTCTTCCCTAATACTTTTCTCGGCTATAAGCATGTCAAATGGCGGAAGATCATCTTGAAGACTTTGCAATTCTATAGCTAAATCTTTACCAACTATATCTGGTCTAGTACCCAAGAATTGCCCAAGCTTGATAAAAGTTGGACCAAGATCCTTTAACGCGTTAGTCAATCTTAAACCAACGCTTTTACTATCTAAGCTCTTTTTTTTAAATGAAGAAAACCCAAATATCTTTATAAATACTCTGATAAAAATATTAGGTTTGTAGATTTCTTGAAAATAATCCAATGTAGATGATTTTGCTAATGCCCTACCTATTTTTAATAGAATAATTAATTTTTTAATCATTTAATTTCCATGCATAATGAATAGAAGCAATACCACCAAAAATATTTTTGAAATTAACATTTTTGAAACCAGCTTTGATTAGTTTTTTTGAAATTTCATGTTGAGGGTAAAAGTCTTCAATACTCTTTACTAAATATTTGTACGGATTAGAGTTTTGATTAAATATCTTACCAAATAGAGGAATGGTTTTGGAGTAAAGTTTATATAAATTGCTTATGACTGGCTTATCAACTTTATAGAATTCAAGACAGTAAAAGCCCCCCCCTTTATTTAAAATTCTAAATGATTCATTAAGCGCACGTTCTAAACTTGAAATATTACGTAAACCAAAACTAATTGTATAAGCATTAACAGCATTGTCCATCAATGGAATATTTTCAGCAAATCCACAAATGTTATAAACATTTTTGAAATTCTCAAATTTGGGTAAATCATACCTAAGCATATTTAAATTAGGTTCAACACGATAAATTTTTTGAACTTTATTTTTTTTTAGCAAAAGGTTGGCAATATCACCTGTTCCGGACGCCATATCAATAACAACATCCGATGCATTAAGATCTATACTTTTTACAAATTCTTGTTTCCATAACCTGTGAGCTCCAAAGGACATAATATCATTCATTAAATCATAATTTTCATAAACATTGTCGAAGACATTATTCACATAATCTTTGTTTTTGTAGTGATGAATATTTTTCATAATTTGTTAGATGTTTAGTTTATAAAAAAAAAAATTATATGCCAGAACTTCCAGAAGTCGAGATCACTAAAAGAAGCTTAGCGAAACAGATTTTGCTAAAAAAGGTTAATAGTGTGACAATTATTAATCCCAAGCTTAGATATAATCTCAAATATGAAAAACTAAATATTCTAAAAGGCAAAATTATAAAAAAAATTAAAAGACGTTCTAAGTATATTTTAATATTTTTTAGCGATGAGAGTATTTTGCTTGTACATCTAGGAATGACGGGACGGTTTTATTTTATAAAAAATAAAAGAAAGAAAATTGATACAAGTTTTTATAATAATACAGATATAATGCCACAACACGATCATTTGAAAATTGCATTCAAGAAATTTGATTTAATTTACAATGATATTAGAAAATTTGGATTTATTAAGAGGTTTAATAAAAAAAGTATAACGTCAAACAATCATCTTGCCAAACTTGGATGTGAACCATTGACAAGAAAATTTTGCTTTCATTATTTGAAAAGAAAAATTTATAAAAAAAAATCCTCAATTAAAAATTTATTAATGAACCAATCAATTATTTCAGGATTAGGTAATATTTATGTTAATGAAACTCTTTTTTTTTGTAAAATAAGACCTGATAAATTAGGATCTGATATTAAAGACAATGAAATAAGAAAAATAGTTCATTCTATTAAAAAAATACTCAAAAATGCAATTATAGCGGGTGGTTCTACGATTAATAATTATCACAACTCTGAAGGGAAGGTTGGTTCTTATCAAAAAAATTTTAAGGTTTACGACCGCGAAGGCAAAGGGTGCCTTCGAAATAGATGTAGAGGCAAAATTAGGCGCTTAAATCGCTCTGGAAGGTCTATTTTTTATTGTTCTATATGCCAAACATAGTATTGACCAGAATTGAAAAAATTATATAACCAGCCAATCGAATATAATGGCAAATACTTCATCAGCAAAGAAAAAAACTAGAGTTATTAAAATTAAAACTGCAGTTAACCGAATTAGACTCGGAAAATATCGAAGTGCTATAGCCGAAATAGAAAATGCAATCAAAAGTGGTGATAAAAAAAAGGCCACTAAACTTTTTGATAACTTTCAGTCTAAACTAATGAAAGTTTCCAAAAAAGGTTCTATAAGAAGGCAAACAGTTTCAAGAAAAATTTCGAGAACATCTAAAAAACTTCAATTAATGAAATAGGTTTACTTATAGTAAATATTTCATTAATTCAATTCAACTCAACGTTTTAAAATTCAATCTTAGATTTTAATTTAAATTTTCTAAAAAGCAAAAGCACAAAAGTTTTTTTATAAAATTTTTTAAGAATTTTTTTCACAATCTTAAGTTGATTATTTTTTTTTTTATTTTTTTTTAATCTTTTTTGTTGCTTCAGTTATTAGATTTTACTACAAGATAATTTCATGAAAAATTCCACAGCCTTACAAGTTAATGAAGATATAAAAAAAAATTGGGAAATAGTTCAGCTAAAATTAAAAGAAAATTATGGTTTAGATGTTTATAAGAGTTGGATACAAAATGTTGAAGCAAAAGGAATTGACTTTGCATCACTTATTTTAATTGTAAAAACAAGATTTGTTAGGGACTGGATAGTGTCTCACTATGCTGATAAAATTTTAGATCATTATCAAAAGTTAGATAATACAGTATCAAGAATACAGTTTGAAATTAATGAAATCTTTGATGAAAAAAGATCAACAAACATTCTAGATTTTGGATCAGGAACAAAAGTCATAGATTTAAAAGATACCAATTATGGAATAAATCGTATTGATCCAAGATTAAATTTTGAAACTTTTGTAACTGGTGAAAGTAATCAGCTAGCATTTTCAGCAGCTAAAAGAGTAACAGAAAGCTTAGGTCATTATAACCCGCTATATATTTACGGAGGTGTTGGATTAGGAAAAACTCACATTTTAAACGCTATTGGAAATCAGTTAAAACAACTTGAGAAGAAAGTAATTTATTTGTCAGCAGAAAGGTTCATGTA
>CESF01017079.1_pt1 | contig 13328 bp, 30 predicted proteins | sample 356331 | NCBI WGS metagenome assembly CESF01 (sample SAMEA2621779, study PRJEB7988) | marine metagenome | biome: marine biome (ENVO:00000447); feature: surface water layer (ENVO:00002042); material: "saline water (ENVO:00002010), including plankton (ENVO:xxxxxxxx)" | depth 5 m
TCATCCGTATGCAATACTATTTCGCTACAGATATTAGTCATATGTACTTTTAAACTGTTCTTTTTGTATGCTTCTGGATTATTTTTATTTGTGTTTCCCTTAAAAAGAATATAAGGTTCGCCAGTAGCTTTACGCTTTTGAAGGAGTTTGGACCATTTCCTCCGTGCTTCTTTATCTCCCGCTTCAAGTCTTCGCATAAACTTGTCACCGACCACAGCACACTGGTGGAGGTTGAGTGATTGTCTATTGACATCTCCTTTAGGTTCTCGGATTTCAACCCATTCATCAAAATCGGGATGTTCAATATTGATATTAACTGAAGCAGCTCCTCGTCTGACAGATCCTTGATTAGTGGCAAGTATTGTTGAATCGTATATCTTGCAAAACGGCACCACTCCATCACTTGTTCCATTGTTTGTTATTCTAGCCCCGGCAGGACGAATCATATTAATTCCGATACCAACACCCCCGCCGTGTTTTGCTAGTAACATCATTTCTAAATTTTTAGTACCAATATCATGAACGCTATCCGCTACATCAATACCAAAGCAACTAATAGGTAATCCGCGATCTGAGCCAGTATTAGATAGTACAGGTGAAGCCAAACACAGCCAGCCTTTCCATATATAATCAAAAAACTTTTCGGCTAGTTCTGGTTTGTATAAACGTTTTGCTATAGTTTTAGCAACCCGTTCGTATGCGTCTTTAGGAGATTCTCCATTAATCAAGTAGCCACCTGTAATTGTTTTTTTGTAAACATCGGTTTCTCCCCAAACAGGATAATCTTCACCTCTTTTCCAATCGCTATTCCACATTTAAATCTAATTTTTTTTCTTCTTTAGGTTTTTCTACAACTTCAGTCTTTAATTTTTCTAAAGCTTCATCATAACCATCCATAAGTTTTACTAGTTCTAATGTGCCTACACTTAATTCTCTAAGGTGTGCTATTTCATTTAATACTTGCTGTGTAACACGCTTAAGAGCCTCAACGCTTCTTTGCATGTCTACTAATTTACTTTCTTTCATATATTATATAAATAAATTAAATAACCAATAGTTACATTTAAATTAACTATCACTAAGTTCCATTGTTTTGCCACAAATACTTGGGGTAAAGATAATATACCCCCGGTTATATAGGTAACAGCTCCAATATTATCAGGTAATAAATAAGGCGAAATCATTATAAAAGCAGCACCCATATAACCTAATCTATTAGATAATCTTTCTAATGGTGTTAATTTTCTTTCTTTTACTAATGCTTTTAGCTTTACCATATATCTTCAAAATCTTCTCCTTCGTTAGCTTTTGAGTAATCAGTTGGACGAACAGCAAAAAAATCAGTATGAGTATGCCCCCCGGTAAGATGGTAGAACCAGTCAAGACTGCTTGCTGCTTTTTTGTCAAATTTAAAGTGTTCCCCACTGTACGCGTATCCAAGTTCGTGTAACTTTTCATTAAGTCTTTTTCTAATAAATTGTTTGAGATCGTTGGCTTTAAGGTTTTCAATGTCCCCAAGCTCGAACATTTTATCAATATATTTTTCTTCTGCATCTAATATTGTTTTAGCTGCATCAAATATTTCAGGTTTACATTTATTTAGCAGCTTAGGATCTTCTTCACACATATGCCTAAATAATTGGCACCCCATTTTACTATGTAACGATTCATCTCTTACTGACCACTTCATTTGTTGGCCAATACCTTTTAATAAATTTCTTAATTGAAAAGAATATAATACAGCAAAAGCAGAATAAAGACTAACTCCTTCAGCAAAAGCAGAAAAAATAGCCAGGGACTTTGCGATACCAACCAACTCATTTCCTTCATAAGCGACGAGGTTGTCAAATCTTTCCATAGTTGCTTCATCCTGTAAAAAAGCTTCAAAATTTTCAAGACCAAGTGTTTCATTCAAATAACTATATGCTACTGCGTGTATTGTTTCTTGGCTACCAAACATCATAGCCATTTGTTGTATTTCGTGTTTAGGAAACCACGCTACAACTTTTTGTGTCCAATAATCTGATACCGCACACTCTGTTTGGGCAAAACCTAATAGTATATTTCCTACTAAATTTTTTTCTTCTACAGTAAGTTTTTCATTCCAATCTTTTACATCGCCCGACATGGGTATTTCTGTATGTAACCAAAATGCCTGCGCTTGTTTTAGCCAACCTTCTGTGTAATATTCTGGAAATTCAAAAGGTTTATAAGGTACTCTTAAATCAAATAATCCCATTTATTATTTATCTACTATTAAACAAATATCTACGAACGGTAAATATACAACATGCTCATTATAATTTTCATTAATATATGATCTTATTCCTAACAATATACCAGGATACAAACCAATACTTAATTCCCAGCCTTTACCTTCCTTGTCCTCTATATTTTTTGGCATAATTTTTACTTTTTTTAAGTTTAGACGTTTTGCTTTTTGCGTGCACATTTGGACGCTTAACTTTATTTTTTTTGGTGTAATTATTAGATATAACTTTAGCCATAACATTTTATATTGTGTGTTTCTTGTATTTCAACTAATTCTTTATATAAAAGTCTTCCTCTTGTTTCTATACTCCATTTTATAAACTTATCTACTTGCCTGTCTGCATATTTAATGCGAGCTACTTTTTTAGCTTTTCTAGGATCAATTCTACCGTTCTGTCGCATTCTTTTTGATTCTGTGGTTTATATAGTGTATAATTAGGGAATTGGTTCATTACAAGTTGCTTAAATAGCTTCCAGCGCATTGGGAATGATTCATTAGCCCTGCCCTTTGTTTCAATTATAAAATTGTCTCCTATAAAATCTGGAGTATATTTAATTGGAAGTATTCTTTTGCAGCCTCGGTTTTTATAATCACCTTTGCCATTTGATTGTCTTTCATATACTTCGTTTTCAAAATGAAACCCATTTAATAAAACAAAAGTTTCCCCTTCATATTTTGATCGTATTTTAGCTTTTTTTAAAGCCATATACATATATCTTTCTAAGCCTGATGCAAAGTTAATATTATCGTACGATACTTTTTTAGAAACAACTGGACCACGTTTTCTTTTTTTATATGGTCGTCGTTTAATCATCACCAAATGTTTTATTTATATTTTTTAACATTACTTCTTGAAGTTCTTCAGTGGTGTTTTCTTTAAGCTTTTGAAGATATAATACAGCATCCATTAATTCTTCTTGCAAGTGATTCATCCAAATAAACATATCAGATGGATCTTTATCAAGTGTTATTTTATATTTTTCAAAGCCTACATCAGATCTATCTACAAATTTATCTACTACTCGCTCTACTACTGGATCTCTAAATTTTATTTCTTTCTTATTCATCTTTTACAAATGTTCCGTTAATCATTCTACCAGTTCTACTAGATATTTCATCATAAGCAGACTGAATACAAGTTTCAATATCGGTACCGACAAGATGGGCAAGATTAGTAAGAACAACAATGCTATCACCAATAGCATCAATAATATCTTCTTTATTATTTTTAAGTAAGGCTTGTGATAATTCTCCAGATTCTTCATATAATTTAATTAGCTGTGTTTTAGTATCTCCTTTTTCATACAAACCTCTTTCTTCAGCCCAACTTCTAATATTGTTAAATATTTCAATTGTTTCAACAATAGGCGTAAGATTGTTTTCAGGATTTAAAAAAGCTTCATAATAAGCTTTGTTATAAATATAACTGCGCTTGTCATTGTACATAGATTTTTTGCAGTTTAATAAAATCCAATTAATAGTTTCAGGATCTAATTTAAATTCTCCATGCGAAGTTTCCCAAGAAAAATCTAAATGATCTCTAAGCCAATTATTAAGCTGTAGCTTAGGAACTGGAAATGTTGTGGTTTGTTCGGTAACGTTTATTTTCATTTTATTTAATTTTTGATTACATAAATCTTTATACTTTTGCCTGTCAACTTTATAACCATAAGACTTTTGAAGTTCTATTTCCCGGTCAGATATATAATTTATATCATCACTAGAATCAAGAACTTCATATTCATCTAACTGATAACCCTGGACAGCCGTTACACGCTTATTAAGATTACGTGTAACCCCTATTTTTTTACCCGGTACGTGATAAATAAAATACATATTTTATGTTGCTAAAGGTGCTTTTATAACTGTTGCAGGATTGTAATCTATTAAAGTAATGTCTTCATGCTCAGGTATATCAACCTTGTGTGTTAAAGATAACCCTTTTTTTAATTTTACAGTAGGCAATTTACTATCAGCCCTATTTAAATATTGTGTAGCTTGTTTAATATGATTACTATATAAATGACAATCTCCTAAAAAACAAACAAGTTCTCCCAACTCATAGCCTGAACCTTTAGCTAACATAAGTAATAATAAGCCATACATTGCTAAATCATAAGGTAAACCTAAAAATACATCTACTGATCTTTGTGACCAAGCTAAACTTAATTTATTATCATTTATATATACTTGAAAGCCATAATGACAAGGAGGAAGTGCCATATCATCCAATTCAACGGGATTCCATAAGCTTGCCATAATGCGCCGCGAGCTCGGGTTTTGTTTAATTTGCTCGAGAATATACTTAAGCTGGTCAACACCATTAAAGTTGCGAAGCTGCTCGCCATAAACAGGACCAAGAGTGTTATCAGTCCTACCTGATTTTGTATAATTATCATCCCAATAAGAAATGCCGTGATGGCGTAAGTAATACATGTCAGTACGACCCTGTAGTATCCATAATAATTCCGTAATTGCATGATTAAAATATATTTTTTTAGCGGTTAATAATGGGAATCCATGAGCCATATCATGAGTAAGCATCCGTCCAAAGATAGCCTGTGTTCCTGTGTTAGTTCGATCTTCTTTAGGTAATCCTTCGTAGAGTATATCTGATAATAATCTTCTGTATTCATTTTGTACGTTTTTCATAATAATATTTTCTTGCTTTTTTTATTGCCGGCCATATTCCTTTATCATCATAAGATATAGGTGAAATATGTGCCTTCTCACCTTTTTTATACAACCCTAATCTAACTTCTACATACCAAGAATCTGGGAATAATCCCTTTGTAGCAGGTTTAGGAGATATACGATAATTATTATTAATACAATAATTAAAATGCAATTGTTCCTCATTATTTAAATTTTCATGATACTTATTTAACCCTTTATAATTTTTAGGTTTTTTTAACCCACTTCCCATGGCATTTCTTCTAAATGATTTGTTTCAGGATATATAGGTATAAAACAACCTGATTTATATTCCCATCTAAAATGTGCTTCTGCACCATTTTCGCCTAAGTTTTGGAATTTAACTTTGAGCACTTTGGCTTTAACAGTTTTATTATCATAATCGCGGTGAATGAGTAAACCATGATAAGATGCATCATACCACTCGCCACCGCCTTTAATATTATACATAGTTGGTTCTTCAATTTTGCCATCTTTATCTTTATACATTTTAGTAGGGTGAGCTACAACTATAACTAATACATCATATTTTTTAGCAAATATTTCAATCTTAGTAAGGTATTCCATTGTATACCTATTTACATCTTCTGTCTTGCAATTTACGTCCCTTATTTTATTAAATGGATCAATAACTAAACATTTAATTCCTTTTCTTTTAACAAGTTCAGCTCCTTTCTTTAAAACTGATTCTAAAGTATAGCGCTCCATATCTATAAAAAAGAAATTTTCATTAACATGCTTAGCTATTGATTGCCATTTTGCTCCACCAATGTCGGACTTTTGTGGCATGTCTTGCCACACTTTTCGCATTAGTTTGTGAGCATGTAAAAATGTTGGTGCATTTTCAGGTGATGCAAAAGCTGTTTTCCATTGATAATTTTGATTATATCCTACGACCATTTGGTCAACAAAATCAGACTTACCAGAAGAAGGTATACCAGTAACAGTAATAAACTGGCCGGTATACGTTGAAAATATTTCATCAAAATTTTGTAAACCAACTTGATAGCCTTTTTTAAATCCATTTTTAACAAAATCTGTAATTTCTCCTTCAATGTCATTGAACGTCGTGACGTTTTCGAGCGGTACGGCCTTCGCCTTTTGTACAAGCTTTGATAATCTTTCAGTTCCATATTTTAATAAATATTCGTTAGCGTCTTTGCAATCATCGAAGTCTATAATAAAACAAACCTCTGCACCAAGACGTCTAATTAATTCTTGTTGCAAGGCTTGTCCTGCTTCGTCTTTATCAACTGCTAAAATTATTTTTTCTTTATCATCAAAATAATCTATACAGTTATCTAAGTAATCTAAATTATTATTATTTATTGTAGCGCCGTTTGGGACAGAGACCACGTTTCGTATTCCAGCTTCATGAAAAGATAAAACATCCATCTCGCCTTCCACAATAATACAGCTGTTATACCCAACAATGCTGTTAATATTATAAAATACTTTTTCGGCTCCTTTAAATAATTTAAAGTTTTTTCTACCATCTCTATATTTTATGTTAATTAAATCATTACCAATAAAATAATTAAATTTAATAGTATTTTCTTCTTTACCTGTTTGTGGCATCCATTCAGGGCCTTCAGATATTTTTAAATTTTGTAACGTATTTTTATTAATACCACGCAGTTTAAACCAATCTTCAACCTTAGTGTTTTTAACAGGAGAAATATTTTCATTTACTGGTCGCACAAATTCCTTTGTGCTATCACCTTTTCTTTTATAAGTATGTAACTGAAATGTAGTATTGCAGTTGTGACAAGTACCAAGCCCGGTTTGCCAATCATACGATGCACACTTTAATTTTTGTTTAGATGACTTTCTATCAGATGAACACAGGGGACAAATCCCCTGCGTCTTTCCTTCTTCAAGATCATATTGGTTGAAGCTTTCTATTGCGTAACCATTTATTTCTTGAGTATTTATTTGCATTTAATTTTCGTCTTTTAGTACTGGTTCATTGTTTTCATCGTAATGAACATAAATCCATTTATCTTCGATCACGTCATAGTATTTATTAAAACGGTAAATCATCTGCTACAGGTTGAGGTTTAGGGGCTACAGGCGCCGACTGTATATTATCTCTGGGCGCAGGCTCTACATTTTGTCCATTAGTCCAAACAACATTTATATTGCCTAAGTAAACTTTAGGTTCTTTACTTTCGCGTTGTTCTTTTGTTTGTTGAACAGTAAGTGATCCTTGTTGACCAAATTGATCAATATCATCATTAATAGTAATTGTTACAGGTAAGTATTTTCCTTTCTTACCTTCAATAATTTTGTCCTTTGGGACTTTTGATAAATTAATACTTGTGTTTAAAATAGTTGCCATATAATAAAATTTAAAGTGTTTCGTTTATAAAATATTGGTTAGGGTCAAAGTTAGGTGTATTATAATGTAAATCAAACATTTCGCATGCTTTTATTACTTTATCTTCTCCTCTTTGTAAAAACTTTTCAGAACAATCACACAATTTAATTTTATGTGTGTTTTTATCCATAGCTATAAATACCATTTCAAATCCAAAAAGTTTATTGTAAATGTAAGCCTGGCTGTCATAATTAAATTTAGAAGCACTGAATCTAAAATTGTCAAGATTTGTTGTAGTTTTTAAATCAATGACTAAATGCTCATCATAATTAATTATATCAGCCTTAGCTTTCCATTTAACATCATTTATTATACCCATAGCAGGCTCTTCATAAATCATATTAGAGCCTGTAATTAAGCTTTCTATAAATTTGTTTTTAAGAAGTTTTTCAGTCATTGCTTCAACCATATCTGCTTCTTCTTGTAATAAACACATCTCACCATCTGATATTTCTTTATAGTGTTTTGTATTTCTACTAGAGCTTTCTATAATTCTAAACGATTTGACTTTTTCAGGTTCAAGTATAATAGTATGAAAATATCCACCTATAAGCATAGCAGGCGTTTTTGCTATGGGTTTATACAAATTTTCGGGCTCGCTTAACAGAGTTTTAATATTTGAATTGCTTAAATATTGTTGGCCAAACTTACCGTAGTAATGTTCATCCTCCCTGAGCTTATCTATTATCTCTTTATGATTCATTTAAAGTGTGCTTAATTCTTGTTCTAATTCAGGTGTAAGCTTATATTTTTTTTTAATTTTTTCTAATGATCCACCTTTTTTCAAATATTCTTTTGCTTCTGGAACCCAATTGTTATTTGAGTTTGTAGTAGCATCAGCGTCAGCAGTATCATCAATTAAAAATAAATTACCTAAAGCATATTTTTTAGCATAAGAGCTGGCTGTGCCATATCGCTGGGGCATTGCTTGCCCTTTAAACATAACATCAACGCCTACTACCGCAGTTGCTGAAAGCTCATTTAGATTATCTCTAATGGTTGCTGTTGATTGAATTACTGAAGGATCACTTGATATAAGTTCTTCTGTTGTAGTTACGGTTACATCTAGCTCTAGTAAGAACGGTTTTAAAGCTTCTAAGATGTCTTCGGCAGATCTATAATAATAATTACCGAATTTGTTGAAGCGACTTTTTTTTGCTTTCAACTTGGTTTGAATGGTTGCTAATTTTTGTGTCAATTCCATAAAAAAAATTAGATTGGTTAATAATATAATTACGCATCTCGTGTATTATTTACACGGAATCTCCTATTTAACTTACAGATAATCAAGCACTTGCGAGCTATCTACGTTGTCAATTAGTTTTTGTATCGCTGCCTTTTTTATTTCAGATATCCTTACGTAAGAGCTAGGCCCTTCAATACCTATAATCTTTGCAATATCATTGGCAGAATGCTTATCACAATCTAATCCGTAAGATAAGCGTAAAACTTCATACTCTTTTGGATTAAGATTCTTTTTTAATATACTTTTTAAATACATATTAAGCATACCTAAATTATATGGTTCAGATCTATCAGGCACTTGATCAAAATAACTTTCTTCATTATCAGCCTGTTCATCTATACTTAAAAATATACTATTAAAAAATATTTCAACTATTTTTTTATCTTGGGGGTTTTGGCGCATTTCATTTAATCTATGCTCTGGAATCCGTATATGTCCTCTTGTTATATCAATTGATCTTCTAATTGCACCTTTAATTCTTTTAGAAAGAAATGATTTAATTGTTTTTTCAGGGTCTTCTGATTCAACTATTTTGCTCATTTCTATTTTATCAACCGCTGCTATAAGACCTTTACTGCCTTCTTGTATAAGGTCAGTTATATCTAATATGCCTGATGCTTGTTGTGTGGTTGCAAATTTATGTGCCATATTTTCTACAAGTGGTAAAAACTTTATGATCAGCTCATCTCTAGTGTAAAGATCATACGTTCGTTTATTTTCTGGCATACTGTTTTGTAAATCAGTTTTATACCGAATGTAATTCTTTACATTATATTTTTTCATGTGCTTATATCATAGAGTTCAATAAATTTTTTTCGGTTTTTAATTGGTTATCGAGGTTTCTGTACACGGTCCGGGTTGAACAGCCAAGCATCCGCGCGATGGTTTGAACTGTTATGCATTCATGCATATCGTGTATAGCATTCATGCATTCATATATATTTTCTTTTGTTGCAATCTTAGATCTACCTATTAGCTTACCTACGATGCTCAACTTCTCTGATTTGGTTAGTCCAGTAATATCATTGAATATTATTTTACGCAATTTATTTTTTGGTGGTCGTTCCAAATCTAATTTATAAATGTCATTAATAATACTCATTAATATATCATCAGATATTTCAAAGGTAATAAAATTATTTGGTTTATATGTAATATGTTTACATAAACTTTTAAATCCTTGTTCTGATAAGGTAGGATTTAAATATGTTAATACAAGCAAATGCCATTTTAATGATCTATATGTATTGATCTTAGCTTTACTTCGGAATAGTTCATAGCACTGGTGTGTACCTTCTTTATAAAATCTACCCCATTGAAATACTTCAGAAGGTTCATCTGTAACTGGACCTCTCCGATATATTATTCTGTTATTATTTAAGTAGTCCATTCTGCGTGACATTAGCCTGCTACTCGTTATATATTAATTACCTTATGTCGCATCACATTTCTAAAAGTTTTAGCCTTTGGCTATACTTCTTAATAAGATCAGCTTTATGTTTTAATTTTTCTACCGGCATAATACCACTTCGGTTATAAGATAAAACATCTTCGATTATATCTTGTCTAAGCATATAAATGTTATTCCATATATAATCTTTATGATCTTTTGTTCGGCTAACCCAGATTACAATTTGTTTATTACCTATTTTAATTTTCATAATATATTATCTATTTTGCGTTGTATATGTTCAAGCCTTCGCTTAATTATACTTGCCCGCTCATACTGCTCATTCTCTTCACATTGTTCAAGTAATTCACTTAAGCGGCTATGTTCATCCAGCAATATTAAGAAATTATTTCCTTCACCGGTAATTTTTTTATATAATTTATCTGCAATCATTTTAGCAATTGCTTCTGCTTCGCGCTCAGTCATCAGTTGTTTCTATAATTTTATATATGTAATTCAACACATTAAGCTCTATCTTAGCACCTTCGACGAGACTTATCATTTCGTCATGCGTAATGCTGCCTCTATACTTGCCACTTTTAAGTTCTCGACGTAAGTCTTCAAGGTGAATACCTGCGTGCAATACTTTGGCATATATTTTATTGTTTGCTCGTTCTTTAATTGTCATTACTAAATTGTTTATCATCAACTATATTATCAAGTTTATTACGTAAAACATTTGTAAATTTGTGGCCCATCGATTCCATTTTATCTAAACATCCACGCGTAAAATTATACATTTGTTTATTTTGTAATAGTTTGACTCTGTATTTTTCTTTATAAAATCTATCTGGATCAAGACGTTTTACTTGCATTTTCATTTTAGTATCCATATGCTTCTGCAGTTTTAAATATTTTCGGTGGTAATCTTTTTCCCACAAAGGATTGATTACATTCTCGAATAGTTTAAGGCCGTGAATAACTGTTGCATGATCTTTATCCACAGCGTTGCCTATCTTAACTAATGATTCACCTGAATAATCTTGAGCTAATTTATAATAGATTGCTCTAGGGTATACCACATCGCGTCTGCGTGTGCGTTCTTGTATTTTTTTATTAAATGCGTTGTTTACTATGTTTCTAATAGCTATCGAGTTCATTACTTTTTATTTTTCCACGGGGGTTAATAATTGGTTGTTTCCATCTGTATCCTAATATGGGGTGCATCATGTAATCATACACATCCCAGATCATTTGTTCTTTATCTTTCATTATACTACTTCTAAATTAAGTTCGCGTGCTACATAGTTAATATGCTTAGATGTTGTTGGGCTTGATGTCATACCATATACATTCCATTTGAGCTTGTATAATTTACCATTTTTAATTTCAGCAACGTGTGTATCATATGAGTATATGTCATTGTTTATTTGTTTAAGGTTTTGTTTGTATCTGTTAAAGGTTTTCATAGTCTAATAAAGTTTAATGGTTTAATATATTTGTTAATGAATTTGCCAATTGATTCAGCATTGCGCATACCTTCGAACATGAATGGTTCAACACTTTTGTAGAGGTATTCTCGGTTGTTGGTGAATGTAAGCTTGAGCTCACTGGTTTCGTAGTTGTACTCTGCAAGTTTAATGGCTGCAGAATTTACATTGATTCGTTCTTTAATTAATTTTTTCATTGTTATTTAATTTTATTATATTATCAAGTGTCTTACGTGTTAGTTCTGCAGATGGTATTCCATCCACAATATCTGTTGTTACATCTTTAGGATAATGCTTTAATATGTTTTCAATTATTCCGTCTAGCACATGATCATCAAGCTCGTTGTTGAGTGTGTAGTGATCTGTCTTGTTTTTGTATGTGATTGATAGCTTACTCAGTCCCATCGTCATCTATATTTTCACTTAGCCATCTTTCAATTTCAGACTCGTCTATGTATTCATCTACATCATCCATAAGGATTCTAGCCTCAGGAATATCTTCAGCAACTTGTACTATGCGCTCCATGATGGTATCAAAATCAGGTTGATAATAGTATACATCATTTTCCCAGCTAAGACAGCCAGGGTCTTCGGTTAAGATATAAACGTTATATCCGTCTGCTGTCATGTACTCAGTTAATTGTAAATCATTATCACAATAGTTGTCAAAGTTTGTAATGGTTACATTTAGGTGTTTTTCTAGTCTTTCTAATGGTGTCATAATTTTTGGTTTTAAAGTTGTTGGTTTAATATATAATTTAATACTTGTTTAGTTGTTCCAGTCATGCTTTGCTCAACATTATTTTGGTCTTGAAACGAAAGTTTATAGAACTTAGGTTTGTGTATTTCAAACTCGGTGTTAAATTTATTTCCTGCCATAATTTTTGGTTTTAAGGTTTATAATATTGTACGGAGGAGGAGGAACATTACCCTCGCTTCATCTCGAGATTCTATCTGCCCGTCGGCAATCCCCCGTAGCTGATTACACATATATGCATGTGTATAGCATTTAGTCTTCGACCTGTTCAGGTGCTTTATATTTGTTATCAATGTAGTCAATCAATCTTACCGTGAAGTATTCGATTAAGTCATTGCCTTCAAAGCCATCATCAAGTAATGGTTTAAGCTTTTCAATGTTGTAGTCAAACGCCCAGTCGTCAACTAAACCTCTCATGCGTTCGTGCTTTCTTCTAAGTTCTAAATAGTTTTCTAGTTTGTTACTCATAATTATTATTTTTTAGATTCATATATATTATCAATAGCCTTGCGTATTTATTCTGTAAGCCCGTGAGCTATCTTAAGTAATTCAACCGTGCTTTCGTGTTCGGCTTCAACACGCCATGCATTCTTCTCCTTTACTTCTAATCTCCAGTTGTTCATATTGAATCCACCTCGTATCTGCCAATCTTGTATGTTTCTTTTCATCCTATATATTCTAATAAGTTTTTAATCTTCTTTAAATTCTTGTGTGCAATTTGTGCATTCATAAAGTGTGCATAGTCTGGGCCAAGTTCAACCAGGTCATCGACCGTTTGGCGTAGCTCGTAGAGTTTGTCTTTTGTTTTCATAATTGATTTACTATTTTAGTTTTTAATTCATTTATAAATTCTATATATCTATCACCTGATAAATGTTCAGTATACTCGTTGCCATCTGTTTGCCATGCAATTGCTTCTTGTATGTATTCAGTAACAATTGGTGTAATCTCATCGGCTAAATGTTCTAATGCTTTTTGTTTTATATCATTCATATTATTTATTTTTTAAATATATATTATAATCTTCTTTTACTTTATCTAATACTCTGCTTAAATCTTGGGGGTCATAATCAAAGGTTGAAACTTTCATCCAGTGTGC
>CESF01011317.1_pt1 | contig 13305 bp, 10 predicted proteins | sample 356331 | NCBI WGS metagenome assembly CESF01 (sample SAMEA2621779, study PRJEB7988) | marine metagenome | biome: marine biome (ENVO:00000447); feature: surface water layer (ENVO:00002042); material: "saline water (ENVO:00002010), including plankton (ENVO:xxxxxxxx)" | depth 5 m
TGTTTTTTAGATTCACCAAACACAACATCAGAAATAACTTATAAATTGTATATGAGAGGAAGTAGTGGTTCATATACTTATTACATTAATAGAAGAAGTAGTGATGATTTATTTAGAGGGTCAACAAGTTTAATTTGTATGGAGGTAAAAGGATGAGTTATACTAGACACGAAGCAATCAGAGAATTATATTCTAATGTCGTTACTGTTAGTGATAGTGCTGGTGCGTTTGATAAAGATGGAAAATTAGTTTCTGTTGATGAAGATAAAGTTAAAACAAAAATGGCAGAACTTAAAACTGCATATGATAAATTACAATACCAAAGGGATAGAAAAGATGACTATCCAAGTATAGAAGACCAATTAGATATGCAGTATCACGATTTGATAAATGACACCACAACTTGGAAAGATGCTATTAAATCTGTCAAAGTTAAATATCCTAAGAAATAATAAATAAATAAAAGGAATAAGAATGGTAACTAGAATCACAAAACAATCACCAACTGGTGGTGCAAAGTTAAAAAGACCAGATGGTTCTACTTATATAGAATTACCAAAAACACCTTTTGATGCAAACAAAGAAGGTGAAACTAGGAAAATTAATGAAACAACTGGTTACTTTGGAAAGAAGGTTTCATAAATGCCAATAAGTAAAATACCCGTAGGTGCAATACAATCTGGAACGATTGGAACTTCTCAAATTGCTGATGATGCTGTCACTACTGCAAAGATTTTAAACGATAATGTTACTTCTGCAAAAATTCCAAATGATGCAGTCGGTTCAACAGAAATTTCTTCTAATGCAGTCACTCGTGATGAGTTACAATCAGCTGCAGTAAATAATATTTCATCAGATTCTATTATTTTAAATTCTACTAATGGTACTGCTGATGCTGGTGATTTTTTAGTTTTAGATGGAACAGATAATTCTAGTACAAATGCAAATCACAGAATATTATATGATGAAACATTTAACCCATCAACATTTAATGTTAGTGGTACTGCAACAGCAGGAAATGCTATTAAAGTGAAGTCAGGCGGTGGGTTTGAATTTGGTGCAGCTGGTGGACTGGTTTTATTAGAAACAAAAACTGTTGCTTCTGGTTCTGCAGCTAATCAACCCTTTCATTTTCAAAACATATTTTCTTCTACATATAGAAACTATAAAGTAATATACAATGTAAAAGAAACAGAAAGTTCTGCAAATGCTGGTAGTGCTGGATTGATTGTAAGATTAGGTAATGCTGGTACATTATCAACTGGTACATCATCAACTTGCAAACATTCATTAATGTATTGTCAAGGTGATGCTACTGCTGATTCTATTGTTTATGGTGATTCTGATGATATATTTGTTTTATGTCAGAACTTTAGTAGTAATGAAGATATGACTACATCTGGAGAGTGTACTTTTATGAATATGTTAGATACTGATTTTCAAGGAAGTTGTATATCTAGTACAATGATGCACGGCGAGACAAATTCATATTATTATGAACACGGACTAAATATGATTATAAATAAGGCAACAACTTTTACTGATATATCATTTGAAATCAAAGTTACTGGTGGAGGTGGTGGTGGCAATATGGATTCTTCCACAGCTGGATATCCAGTATTTGGTGAAGTAAAAGTATATGGAATCATTTAGGAGATAAAAATGGCATACACACATAAAATGGTTAATGGTGAAAAAGTACCTTTGACCGATTCAGAAATAGAAGAACTTGAAGCAAGAGATGTAGAATGGGCAAAAGGTGCTTACGATAGAGCGATTGCTGGTTTAAGAATGGAAAGAGATAATAAACTTGCACAGTCAGATTGGATGGCTAACTCTGATGTGACAATGAGTTCTGATTGGAAAACTTATAGACAAGAGTTAAGAGACTTGACTAAAGGTTTAGATACTGAGGACAAAGTAAATAAAGTTACTTGGCCAAAAGAACCATCATAAGATGGACTAAATAGTAGAAGGAAATACAATGGCTGCAATTATTACAGAAAAATTTAGACAAACAAACGCTGCTCAGTTTGAGGAATCATTTTCTGAAACAAACGAAAACTATTATATGTTTGTAGGAAAATCAACTCCTTTTACTAGTGGAACTTCTGGTGGAAGTGATACTTCTCCACCAAGTCCAGTAGACGATATTACATCAGAGAATTATAGATGGGACTCAATGTTAGGTGCAAATGCGATTGCATCTTCTGATGTATCAAGAGGTGTTCCTAGAAGAACATATACATCTGGTACTACTTACGATATGTACGAACATAACATTAGTGCAGCTAATCCTTCAAATCAAACTGGTGCAAGTAATCTTGTTGATTCTACATATTTTTTCATAACTTCAGATTACAGAGTTTACAAAGTTTTATATAACTTAAATTCTTCTGGAGTAAAAATCGCACTTTCAACAGAACCTACTTTTACTTCCCCAGTAAAACAATTTGTTGGTGGTTATTATTTACAATATATGTACACATTGACAACCACTCAAGTAGACAAATTTTTAACAACTGACTTTATGGCAGTCGCAACAGACTCAACTGTATCATCTGGTGCAGTAACAACAAGTACAGACTCTGCACCTTTTAATGGTGCTCCTATTGATACTTTCTTGGTAACAAGTCAAGGTAGTGGATATCCAGACGGAACTTATTATGTTAAAGTTGCTGGAGACGGAACTGGTGGAATCTTAAAGGTTGTTGTGAGTTCAAATGTAATAACAAGATTTGGTGAAACTGGTGTATCATCAGTACAAGCTGGTGGTGCAAATTATACTTTTGCAACAGTAGATTTGGCAGGAACTAATGTTTATACAAATGCTGGTGCAACATCTTTAATAAGTGGAGGTACTTTATCAACTTGGAATTCAGCTAGTGCTGGAACTATAACTCCAATTATATCACCTCAAGTTGGTCACGGACACGATGCAGTTGAAGAATTAGGTGGACACTATGTAATTTTAAATACAAAGTTTGAACAAGAAGAAGGTAATGATATTACTGTTGCAAACGACTTTAGACAAGTAGGTATTATGAAAAATCCTACTCAATTTAACAGTTCGTCATTATTTACAGCATCTACTGCCAGACAAACATATGCAATTTATATTCCTTCACCAAGTGGAGATTTTGATGCAGATGAAAAAATAACTCAAGCAACTACTGGTGCAATCGGTAGAGTCGTTGAATGGGATGCAACAAATAAGATTTTATATTATCAACAAGAAAGATTTACAAATTATGGTGTTAATACTGCAAGTAACACAGTTTTATTTTCTGGTGCAAATGCAGTATCTGGTGCAGACTCTAGTGCATCTGGCACTCCATCATCAACTGGTTCTGAAACTGTTGATAGTATCGCATTTTCAAGTGGATATGCAAATCCAGAAATGCACCCAGATAGTGGGGACATAATTTATATAGAAAACAGAAGACCTATTTCACGAGCATCTGACCAAACAGAGGATGTTAAAATCATAGTTGAGTTTTAAGAATGGCACAAAAAACAAATCTAAATGTATCACCATATTATGATGATTTTGATACAAGTAAAAATTTTCATAAAGTATTATATAGACCTGGCTTTGCAGTACAGGCTAGAGAACTAACCACACAACAATCTATACTTCAAAATCAAGTTGAAGAAATGGGTAGAAACATCTTTAAAGAAGGTGCAATTATATCTGGTGGTGAAGTTGGAATGGACAAACAGTATTATGCTGTTAAAGTTCAAGGAACATTTAATACCACAGACATTACATCTAATATTTCATCTTATGTAGATAAAGTTATTACTGGTGCAACATCTGGAGTATCTGCAAAAGTTGTAGGAACTGCAGCTGCAAGTGGTGATGACCCAATCACTTTATTTGTAAAATATTTAAATCCAGATTTAACTGGTGAAACTTTTGTATTTTCTAATGGTGAAAACTTAACAGCTAACGGTGCAGTCGGTTCATTTATTGCTGGACAAGAATCATTAACTTGTCAATCAACAGATGCAACTGCAATAGGTTCAGCAGTAACAGTTGCGGCTGGAACATATTTTGTTAGAGGTATTTTTGTAAATGTTACAGAACAAACATTAGTTTTAGATAAGTATGGAAACACACCATCATATAGAATAGGTTTTACAGTTACAGAAGATTTAGTAACTCCAGAAGAAGATAGTACATTATATGATAATGCAACTGGTACATCAAACGAAAACGCAGCTGGTGCTCATAGATTAAAAATTTCATTAACACTTTCTAAATTATCTTTAACAGATACTAATGATACAAATTTTGTAGAAATAATGAGAGTAAATCTTGGTAATGTTTTATCTGCATCAAGAAATACTGAATATGCAGTATTAGGTGAAACACTTGCAAGAAGAACTTATGACGAATCTGGACACTATATTGTTAGAGATTTTAAACCAGATGCAAGAGAAACTTTAGCTGATGGTATTAATAATGGAATATTTGAATCTGGTGCTACTACTGATAGTGGAAATACAGCATCTGAAGATTTACTTACTTTACATCTAACGCCGGGTAAGGCATATGTTGCTGGTTATGAAATAGAAAAAAGTCACCCAACATTTATAGATATTAGAAAACCAAGAACAACTGATAATGTTGATAACGCAATCACACCAGTTGAAGTTGGTAATACAATCGTAGTAGAAAATGCATTTGGTTCTCCAGACATATCTCCAGAAACGCCTGGTTCTATTGATGAACCATTTATGGAAGTTTCACTTCACGATAATTTTACAGCATCTAAAGTAACTGGAACAACTGGTGGGCCAGGAAGAGGAATAGAAACAGATAGTATTTTAACAGAAGACGGTGGAAAAATTGGTGTTGCAAGAGTAAGAAGTTTTGACTCATCTGCAAACAATTCCACAGTAACTGACTTTTTATCAAATAGTGCAGATAATGATTCAACATTTAATCTTGGATTATTTGATATTAAAATGTTTACAGAGATTGATTTTAGTGGAGTAGTAACTTCATCTGAATTTGCTGCTGGGGCAAAAATAACTGGTGCAAATTCTGGTGCAACTGGATTTGTTCACTCTGTCAGTTCAGATGCAGTTTATCTTACAAATGTAAATGGTATATTCTCAAGTGGTGAAAAAACAAAATCAAGTGCATCAACTCAATCAGATGAATTCGTACACCAAAATGGTACAACAACAGATTTAACAATTAGTGCAATAGAGTCATTTGACATTAGTCAAGTCAGACAAGTCTTTATGAATGATGATGATTCTAATCAAGCAAACTTTAGTGCTGATTGTACTATGCAAAATAGATTCACTCTTACTGGTACAGTATCTCTTACAAGAAACACAAATACTTTAGTTGGACAAAATACTTTATTTAATACCGAATTAAAAGCTGGTGATGTTTTAGAAGTTCCAACTGGTGCTGCTAGTGCAACAGAAAAAATTGTTATTGAAAGTGTAACAAATAATACTTCTGCAACTTATTTCTGTATTCAAGGTGGTGCAGTTGTAAACACATCTAATACTACTCGTTCTAGTGGTACTGCAACATTTACTGCAACTGGAGCGTTCACTGCAACTACTGGTTCAGTATTAAGTGGTTCTGGAAGTAGAACTGTTGTATTTAAAGACCACGCAGTTAATGGATATAATGGTAAAGCTACTATTACATTTGCATCAAATAATACAGCTACATTTCCAGTAAACTCTGGTATTACAACTCCAGATACTGCTGGTACTGGTAATTCAGATATAGTTTTAATTTCTACTGATGTAACAAGTGTTGGTGCAATTAGAACAAGAACAAAAATTAATGATGTAAACAAAAATATTCTTTTAAGAAAAACAGTTAAGAAATATGCAAAAACAATGTTGACTACGGACAACAATGGTGTATCACAAACTTCTTATACATTTAAGAAACAATTTATTGTTACATCAAATGCATCTGGACAGATAGTAATAACTGCTGGAACTAACGAAACATTTAATGCACTATCTAATACAAATTATGCAATTACTATTTTAGATGATGGTTCTGGTGGGTGTAATGATGGAGATATTATTGATATTGATGATATGACTTCTGCTGTATTGGCTGGTGATTCTAAAACTGCAACAATTACTGATACAACTGTTTTCGGAACATCTTCAGATTGTGTAGTTAAAGTGACTGCAACAATTTCAAAAACTACTGCACAACAAAAAAACAAAACAAACAATCCTGCTCATTTAGTTATTGTAGATAACAATGGTGTAGGTGGTGGTGTACAATATGGTACATCTGCACATCACAAAGAGATTTCTTTAGGTAGAACTGATGTATATAAAATAAGAGCAATATACGAATCTGCAAACGCATCTACCGACCCATTAGTTCCACAATTTACTGGAACAGTTTCAAGTGGAACATTTACTAAAGGTGAAAGAATAAAAGGTACAACTAGTGGTGCAATAGGTTCTCTTATTAACACAGGCCCAACTACTTTCTTTTATGTTTTATTATCTAATAAAAACTTTTCAGACGGCGAAACATTTACTGGTTTAACAAGTGGTGCAACTGGTACAACTACTGTTGTTACTGCTAGTGATACAGTAGTAACTAGTAATTATGTATTAGATGATGGTATGAGAGATTCATATTATGATATTTCTAGAATAATCAGAAAAACAAATGTTGATGTTCCTATTGGTAAATTATTAATTGTATGCGACCACTTTACTCACGGTACTGGTGATTTCTTCAATGTAGATTCATATTCAAACATAGATTATAAAGAAATTCCTACATACCTTGCAACAAGAGTAGACACAGAACAAAGACAACCTAGAGGTAGATTCCTATTACACGACTCAATAGATTTTAGACCTACTGTTGCAAATGATGATACAATATCTACTGTAACAACATCATCACAAAGTTTATCTACTGAAAGAGTAAATGATTATACATTTAACTTTGCACAAAGAAACTTCTCTGCAGCTGGTTCAATAGTTTCAAATATACCACAAGATAATTCTAACTTCCAATATGATTTAGATTTTTATGTAGGTAGAACAGATAGTGTTTTCTTAACTAAAGATAAACAGTTTGTTGTTAAAGAAGGTTTAGATGTTGAAACAGAAATAACAGAACCACCTAAACCATTATCTGAAAATGAAGCTATGAAAATAGTTGATGTATTAATGCAACCTTATGTCAAAGAACCAGAACAAGATATATTTTTAAGAATACAAAAAAATAACAGATTTACAATGAGAGATATTGGTCGTTTAGAAAATAGAATAGAACGACTAGAAGATTATACAACTCTTAACTTATTAGAAGCAGAAACAGAAAACTTCCAAGTATTAGATGCAAACGGATTTGATAGATTTAAATCTGGTTTTGTTGTTGATAATTTTACTGGACATAAAACTGGTGATGTATCTCACCAAGATTATAGTTGTGCAATAGATTATGAAAACAGAACACTAAGACCAAAATACTCTATGAAGAATGTTGCACTTATAGAACAAAACGAAGATTCTACTGCAAGAGCAAATGATGGTTATTCTAAAATTGGTGACCAATGTATGCTACCATTTACTTCTGTTGAAACTGTTGGAAACAAGTTTGCAACTAGAGTAGAAAGTGCTCAAGCTGCATACTTCTTTGCTTGGGTTGGTGTATTAGAATTAGACCCATCTGGTGATGAATGGTTTGAAGTAAATAAACTTCCACAAATTGTAATTAACTTAGAGGGTAACTTTGACCAGATATTACAAGCCGCTGGTGGTGAAGATGCATTAGGTACTATATGGAATGCTTGGGAAACTATTTCATCTGGTGTTATCGGACAAACTAGTAATGGTTGGGGACGAGGTGGTCTTTGGGAATTAGTTTTAACAGACCAAGTTAGAAATGGTACAAGAACTTTTGTAACTGAAGTTAATGACCATAAACCTATCGGTAATGAATTAATTAGACAAGATGTAGTTCCATTTATTCGTTCTAGAAATGTTACATTTAGAGCATCTAAAATGAAACCTAAAACAAGAGTTTATCCTTTCTTTGATAGACAATATATTGGTGATTTTTGTGTTCCAGACGGTGGTAAGCCTGGTGGAACATTAACAACAATCACTTTACCAGAAACTCCAAACTGGACTGCCATAGGTAAAATTAGATTTGGTTACGATAATAACGATACTGCACACGATTATGTTGCAAAAATTATGAGTTCTGATTCTGAATATGGATTTAATACAGTAGGACAGTTCTCATTACATACAACAATAAACATCTCAAGAAATAGTAATGCATTTTATACTTATGACTTTACAACTGCAGCTGAGGGTGTAGTTGGCCCTAACATTCAAGGTGAAAAGTTTTGGAGAATTCAGATTGAAAGAGCAGAAGACCCTATTCATACTTGTGCTGGACATAGATTATATGGTGTAGAATTTTTCAATGCAGATGCAACAACTAATATTGATTTAACACAATTCTGTTCTGTTGTACAATTCCAGAATTTAACAAATCCAAGTGCAACTATTGACGGAATAGTACCACCAGTTGGTGCAGAAACTCCAGGCACTCCTAGAGATTCTGTTCTTCAGATTACATATAATTTATTTACTGGAACAAGAACACAGACTCCAGAAAGTGGAACTGTACAAAAACTATTACCGCCAGGTGAAGATGGTAATAATTTCATAACAGGCCCTACTGGTTCAATAAGTGGTGTCTTTAGTATTCCAGACCCTAACGCTCCAGGCAACCCAGCATTTAAAACTGGCGAAAGACAATTCAGATTAACATCTTCTAGAATTAATGAAGCAGATGATGTCAATTTAGAAGGTGTAGAAACATATGCAGAGGGTATCTATACTGCAAGAGGTTTCTTAAACACTATTGAAGAAACTGTTACAAGAACAAGAAACGGACAATTATTCCAAGAGGAAGTTTTTGAATCAAGAAGTTTCCAACATAGAGGTAGAACTTTAATACAGCCATGGGATCCGCTTGCACAATCATTTATTGTTGATAGTGTTGGTGGTGAGTTTATTACAAAAGTAGATTTATATTTTCAAGAAAAAGATGAAAGAGTTCCAGTAACTGTTCAAATCAGAGAGATGAGAGATGGTTATCCAACTGAAAAATTATTACCACTTGCATCTAAAACACTAGAGTCTTCTGAAATATTATTATCAGATAACGCAACTACTGCTACAACATTTGAATTTGAATCACCAATTTATGTTGCAGACCATAGTGAATATGCATTAGTTATCAAAACAGACTCAAGAGATTATAAACTTTGGATTTCTAAATTAGGTGATGCAGATATTGATACTGGAACGATTGTTAATGACCAACCATATCTTGGTGTGTTATTTAAATCTCAAAACAATAGAACTTGGAACGCATATCAAGATGAAGATATTAAGTTCTCACTTTATCGTGCAAAATTTGATACAAGTAAAACATCAAATCTAGTATTAACAAATGATTCAGTAGAAACTAGAACATTAAAACAAAATTCATTAGAATCACTTGCAAGTTCTGGTGTAGTAAAAGTTACACATAGAAACCACCATATGTATGCAACAACAAATAATGTTGCAATTAGTGGTGTATCGTCTGGAGTTTCAACTACTCTTAACGGTGCTTTTGGTGCCTCTGATACTTCACTAACATTAACTAGTAATACTGGTTTCCCAGGCAGTGGTTCAGTAAGATTAAAAATTACAGTTCCAAGAGATTCAACTACTGGTGATATTAGAGAAGATGAAATCTTTAGTGGTACTATTTCTGGTTCTTCTGTAACCAGTATAACAAGACCTACTGGTGCGATTGCACATAGTTCTGGTGCTGGTATAGAATTATATGAAGTAGATGGAATACCATTAGACCAAATTAATAGAACTCATACATCAGTCGGAAATGTAGGAATTGATTCGTATACAATTACAACTGCAAATACACTTGCAACCCAGACTGCAACTGCAACAACAGCTTCAAATGCAACCTCTGGTATTAAATTTGGTGATTCAACAACTGTTGTAACTGAAAATGCAATGATGGATGTTATGAAACCACTTGTAAGTAATGTTGAATATCCAAATACAAAAATTACTGCAAACATTAGAACAACAACTGCAACATCTGTTGACGGTACACAAACATCATTTAATTTACAATCTACTAGTGCATCTAGACCAATAGTATTAGGTAGAAACTATTATTTTGATGTACCAAGAATGATTACATCAACAATTAATGAAACAAACGAATTGAATTCATCTAAATCATTCTTCTTAACTTTGACTATGTCTTCAGAGTTTGATAACTTAACACCAGTTATTGATTTAGATAGAGCATCAATCGCAGCTATAACTCATAGACTAAACAATGTTCAAAGTTCATCTGATGTATATCCGACTGCATTGTTTGTTCCAGCAACTGAACCAGAAGGTGATAGTTTAGAAGCAATTTATCTGACACGACAAGTTCAAATGAAGAGTGCAGCCAATCAGATTAATGTAAAATTTGATGCAGTCAGACCAGCAACATCAACTATTGATGTAATGTTTAAAACATTAAGAACTGATGATTCATCAGACTTTAATGATGTTGGTTATACTTTCTTTAATACAAATGGACAACCAGATATTACTACTAACTCATCTACTACAAGAGATGACTTTATAGAACACGAATATTCTGCGAAAGACCTTGCAGACTTTAATGCGTTCCAAATCAAAATAAGAATGAGAGGAACAGATTCAACTAACCCACCAATTATAAAAAGATTAAGGGTTGTTGCAACTGGATAGAATATGTCAGAAATATCAGAATTGAAAGTAAAGGATAAAGACCATTTAGTAAGAGATACTTACTCTGGTGCAATATTAAATACAGATGAAAGTGCATTTAATAAAATTAGAAAAAGAAGAATGGAAGCACAAAGACAAAGAGATGAATTAAGAAACGCAGTTCGTGAGATAAATACTATTAAGTCAGAAATGCACGAAATGAAAAGTATGATGAAACAAATGTTAGAGAAGAGCAATGGCAGATAGAAGCGTATTAGCATCAAATTCGTTTGAAACTTTTAGAACGACATTTAACTCAACTGCGAGTGATGTTGGTGATATCGCAAACTTACTAGCTGCAACTGGTACTATTGCATCTTCAACAGATGTAGTAGAAGCGATAGTAGCACTAAATGCTGTTGCCTTTGATGCAACTGCAAATATTTCTTTTAGTGGTAATAATACATTTTCTGGTAGTAGCACTTTTGCTGGTGTAACATTAAGTTCTGGTGCATTAACATTTGCTGATGGAACTTCACAATCAACAGCTGCAACAACACAAGGGTTTGCGATTGCAGTCGCAGTTGCACTTGGATAAATAATAGAGAGAAATACATATGGCAAATAATTTTAAAAATTCATTCGTAAGTGTAACTACTGCTGGAGAATTTTATCAGTCTGATGCATCTGATTCTTTGACAGGCCCACAAACAGTTTATACTGCAAACAATGGTTCTGGAGTAAATTCAATTCTTATTGAGTTAGATGCCGCCAATACTGGTGGTAGTGCAATAACAGCAACTGCATATCTTCAAGACACTAGTGCAACATTAGGTACAATTTCAAGTGTGGTATCAACAAGTGATACTGCAACGGTTACTTGTGGTACTGCACACGGATTACAAACTGGTATGTATGTTAATGTAACTGGTTCTACAACAAACTATGTTAATGGAATTTACAAGATTACAAAAACTGGTGCAACTACATTTACATATGCACAAAATACAAGTGCATCAAATGGAACTGCAGCTGGTACGATTGTAATTTATAAAGCATTTCATATTGTAAAAGATGCACCTATTCCACCACAATCAACTTTAAAAATTGTGTCTGGACAAAAAGTAGTTTTAAATAATGACGATAAAGTTTTAGTTTATGGTAGTGCAGCTACATTAGATGTTGTTGCATCAATACTTGAAGATGTAACTTAATGGAGTTTGTAAATGGCATATATAGGTAGTCCATTTTTAAATATTCCAGCAAACACATTTGCAAAAGAAGACTTTGTAGGTTCTGATGCTGGTACAAATAATAGCATTGCAAATTCAGTTGTTCTTTCACGAGAAGTGCCTGGACTTAACGCATCTAATGTAGAAGTATTTGTAAACAATATTAGACAAGAACCAGATGTTGCATATTTTATCAAAGATGATGCAAACGGTGTTCCAAAGATTTTAGAATTTTCTGAAGCATTAGCTGGAAGTGATGAAGTTTATATTATTCATAAAGGTTTAGGGCCTGGTACAGAAAAAAGTGCTATTGCAGCTGGTTCTATTACTGCATCTCTTTTAAACGACACTTTAAAAACATTTACACTAGATACTTTCACTGGTGATAATTCAACAACTGCATTTGTAACATCATCAACAATTTCATCTGCAAATTCTTTATTAGTAACGATTGATGGTATTGTTCAAAAACCGTCAACAAACTATTCTACTTCTGGTGCAACTGTTACATTTACATCTGCCCCAGCTGCATCTGCTGAAATAGAAGTTAGAGATTTAGGAATTAAAACATCAGTAAGAAGAGGAACTGGTTTTAATTTAGACACACTTACTGTAAGTGGCAGTTCAACAACCACTATGACATTATCACACGAAGTTTTAGTGAATGATGTATTTATTTTTATCAATGGAGTTTGTCAAATTCCAACATCTGCTTATTCTGTAAGTGGTACAACCGTAACATTTGCATCTGCATTATCTGACGGTGATGTTGTAGTTGCAAGATACCAGAGATAAATATGCCATTAACAACTATCAAATCATCAAACATAAAAGACGCTGAAGTAAAAAATGCAGACATTAGTCCAACTGCTGGTATTGCAGAATCTAAAGTTGCTGGATTAGATGCAGCTCAAATTAGTACAAACGCATTTAATATTGGTGTCTTAGGTTTTAAGATGGCAGTAAGTGAAGGACTTACTGTTTTCAATTTAATTGATGGTATTGTTGATGAATTCAACAATGAAAGTGGTATAGACACATCAGAAAATGTAACTTCTAGTTATGATTCTAGTTCAGATTTCTATTCAAATTTAGATGGCCCTAATCCTATTCCAACTCCACAAGCATCTTTGACTCAAATTACATCAAGTGGGCCTGGTACATATAGTGTTGAACCCACAACAACTGTCGTTAAAGTTTTTGCTGTTGGTGGTGGAGGTGCTGGTGGTGGTTCTGGGCCTGGTAATGGAGGCGGTGGCGGCGG
>CESF01312504.1_pt1 | contig 13268 bp, 11 predicted proteins | sample 356331 | NCBI WGS metagenome assembly CESF01 (sample SAMEA2621779, study PRJEB7988) | marine metagenome | biome: marine biome (ENVO:00000447); feature: surface water layer (ENVO:00002042); material: "saline water (ENVO:00002010), including plankton (ENVO:xxxxxxxx)" | depth 5 m
TGCTTCAATAATAGCAACAAATTCTTTACCTTTTCTATCTTTACTAATGCCAACATTTTTATAGAAAGCATTAACTCTTTTATTTTTTTTCATTTTTTCAGGTGTAATACCTAATTTATGGTTATTCATAGTGCATTTTGTATTTTTTAATTTTTTAAAACTTTTTTCGCCGATACCTCTAACGAAACGAGAGTGTTTTCCTTCTTCTGTGAATTTGATAGGAAGTAAAAGATTATTATAGGAGTCAAATTTTTGCAAAAAGTTATCAACATCATCATTACCGTCAGCAAGAATAAGCATTTGTTGAAAACCCATGCAGCATCCCCATACTGGGAAATGGCAACCTTTATCGTTTTCTTTCATAGCCATCATAAGTAATTTTTTACAGATATTGTAATATTTCATTTGGGTACCAGCAAAAGCTCCACCGCTAGGAAGATAAAGACCGTGAATACGGTTAAAATAATATTTTAAATTTTTTGTAGTATATGGAATAATTAAAACTTCAATATTTTGTCTTTTAAGCCAAGTAATATGAGAGGAAGCAATATAAGAGTCACCGCATACCTTGAAAAATTTTTTATTGGGAGAGAGAGGAACAGAAACGATGCCAACAACGTATTTATTTTTTTTTCTTTTTTTTCTTTTTTTTCTTGTCTTATTTTTTTTTGTCTTTTTTCTAGTGCTAGGCATTAATATATTATATGTATATTTAAATAAATTTACATATAAAAGAATTAGTTATAGTTGAATTTTTGAAGCATTTGGTCTTGTGTAAGGATAGGTGCGTGTAATCTACTTTCTAAAGCTTGTCTGGATAAATATGCAGATTTAAGGTCAGATTGTTCATAGCCGAAAGGAACGGATTTATCTGCACAAGATTTGTATAAATATTTATCATTAGTTCTTGTTTTACTAGAAAGATGTGATTGACATGTTCCGCAGTTATTGCAAGCACTAAATTGATTTTGAAGAATAAGAGAATCAGCATTTTTTTGAAGAAATTGTCTGTAGTCGTAGTTATTAACGATACCGTTTTGTCTTTTTAATCTGTTATTATTTGCACATGCGGTATGCCAATTAGTAGAAAGTTTTCCATCGCTCATAAGCGCAGGATAATTAAAATGGATATTATTAGAACCGTTGTAACAGAAAGCCCAACTCATTATATATAAGAAATAATATTTTTTTTACATATTATTATCTAAAAGTTCAACAAGTTTATCTTTTCTAAGTCCTCTGTATCTAAGGTTTTTTGATTTTGCTAAAGCCTTAAGTTGTGCGACTGTGGTTTTGGGATTGTGAATATCAACATCAGCTTCAATATTACTAGCGGTAACATTAGAAATTTCGCTCGCAGTTTCATTTTCAATATCATTTTCAATATCATTAATAACAGGTTCTTCTATAGGGAGCTCATTATGTAATTGAACATTTTCTTCGCTTAAAGTTTCTTGGATAATTTCAGTAGTTTCAAGATTTTCAATATTATTTTCCTCATGAGTATCTTCACTTACATATTCAATTTCAACCTGATCATTATTTTCTTCTGTGTTCTCAAAAAGATTTTGACCTAGTTGAATACTACCCATCATCATCATCATAGCTTCACTTGTATTAGTAGAATCTGCGCCATTAATATTAAAAGGAAGTTCTTGTAAATTTAAGGTATCTTGTTGTAAGTTTTCTTCATTTTTAATTTTTAAACTTTTAATAGATTCGTTGTCACTAACAACTTCGCTGTCTGTATAGTCACTTTCATCGTCAGTTTCGTCATCAACAGCTTCTGTATTTTGTTGATTTCCGGAGTTGTGATTTGGTTCTGTGTCAGAGACATTTATAAGTCCGTTATTATTACCGTTACTATGTGGTACATTATTTAATCTTTCATAAATAATTTCAGTAGTTTTTTTGTGTTCTTGAATAATATCAAAGATAAGATCCATTTTTTGTTCATTTTTTTTTATTCTTTGTGTGAAGTAAAAATAAATAGCGATACTGGCTAAACTAGTAATCCCTAAACTCAACAATAAACTTTTAGAAAACATCATATTATAAGTTGAATATATTTTTTTAATACATATTTTGACGAAATTATATATTTTATAGTTTTTTAATAATTTTTTTAGTTTCAGTTATAATTTTGTCAGGAAATTCTAGTTGTTTTAATACACACACTCCGCCTTTAATATAAGAGATACCTTGATTAATTTTGTATTTATAATTTGGAATATCATTTTTAAGTTCACAATCCATTTTCATATTTATAAAAGATTCATTTTTATTAAGCATTTCACATAATTTATTAAAATGTGTTGTAAGTAAGAATTTAACATTATTATTTTTGGAAATATAATTAAGGTATGAATAGGCGCTAGAGATGGCTTCATAAGGGTTGGTTCCGGAGAATAGTTCATCAAAGATACAAAAGTGTGTTTGTTTTTTAGTTTTATTAATTTTATTTAATATATTAATGCATCTTCTGGCTTCAGCTTGAAATAAACTATCTCTTGAATTAGTATCGGGAATATTGAGATAACAATATAAGTTATCAAATGGTTTTATTTTACCGCTTTCAAAAAATCCATAACCGGTTTGTTGAACTAAAAGTAAATTGAGTAATGTAGCTTTTATTAGTGTAGTTTTACCAGAAGCGTTGGGTCCTGTAATAATAATATTTTTATCAATTTTAATAGAGTTTTGAACACAATTATTTTCAATACTTGGATGATAAAAATTATTAAATTCAACATAAGTATTTGATTTATTAGAGATAGCACATTTTAAAACCTTTTTATTTTTAACAAGAGTACTGAAATTATAAATATTATCAAGGAATCCGTGGAATACAAAAGTATCTTGTAAGAGTTGATTTATATCTGTGAGTGAATAAAGAAGATAATATTGTTTTAATGTCATACCAGAGCGAATAAGGTTTAATGGGTTAATACTAAATCTAGGAGTATCATTTAAAGATTTTTTAAAGTTAGAAAGTTTAAATTTTAGTTCTTTTAATTGTTTTTTGAAAGGTTGATAAGATTTAAGTTTTTTACAATTATTAATAGTGATATTTAATTTATCAATTGTGTAGTCGCAATATGTATCAAATGTTTTGAAATTTTTATTAATGGCTTTTGTATTTTTGTAGAAATCAATACATGAAAGTATATTTTGATAAATATTGTAAATGTACATACCGAAACAAAATAGATAGTATGCTTTAGCTTGATATGTGGCATTAGATTCAGTAAAGAATTTGAAGAAGCTAAATTTTTTAAGTTGTTCGTAAAGTATATTTACGTAATTAGTAACATTAATATCGTGTCCCATAATTTTAAGTAAAATAAAAGGAATAATAAGTATAACAAGAGGGCTAATAAGATTAATAACGGGTGAGAAGATAGAATAAAATGTAATAATAGAAAGAAGTGGAGCAAACTCATTTAAAAACTGAACAGGTTCCCAAGAAATAAAAGAGAATTTATCTAGAAATTGGTCATCATTTTTAATACTATTCCATACTTCTATTGTTTTATTAATAGTTTTAATATTATTTTTATTTGTTTTATTGTTTTTAATGAATGTTTGTGTATCTTTTATGAATTGGGGGTCGCTAGTATATTTTTTAGTAAGTATTTTAAGAGTGTGAATGGAATATTTATTGTTAGGTTTAAATAATTTATTATAGACGCCATTATTATTATTATTTTCTAAGAGTTCTAAATCATTATAGAAATTATCATCGATATCTTTATTATTTTTGAGAAGTTGAATAGGCAAAAAAAAATTATCCATTAATAAATGAATAATATATTTTAAAGAAAAGTAAAATACGAATTAAAGTTTAAAAGTTAAGATGCTCTGTAAAATTAGAAGGCATTTCTTCAATTTGAGTGTTATAAACCTGTTCGAAGTGTCTTAGTCGATTGGCATCGTGTTTGCTAATAAAGTTAATAGCGATACCTTTTCGTCCCCAACGTCCAGAGCGACCAATACGATGAATGTAAGTTCTTTCGCACTTAGGAACATCAAAGTTAATAACGATACTAACTTGTTGAACATCAATACCACGAGCGAATAGGTCAGATGTAATAAGAACACGACAGCCGCCATCTTTAAAGGCTTTAAATACAGTTTCTCTTTCTCCTTCACTCATTTTTCCGTGGATTTTTCTAACAGGATATTGGTCTGCTTTCATAGCTTCCTCGAGGTCATCGACACGTTTAGTGCTGTTGCAATAAATAATAGCCTGTGCAATATTAAGGCTAGAGAATAGATCTTTAATTGTTAGGAATTTTTGAGCGTCACCATCAATACGAACATAATATTGTGCAATACCTTGTAGTGTCAATTCTTCAGTCTTAACAAGAATTTTGCTAGGAGTTCTCATAAATTTTTTAGTGAGATTTTCAAGCTCAGGGGGCATAGTAGCAGAGAATAAACAAATTTGAACATCATTAGGCATAAATTGAAAGATTTTGTAAACTTGTTCTTTAAAGCCAGCGGATAACATTTCATCAGCTTCATCAAGAATAATAGCTTTAATATTATCAGTTTTAAGATATTTCCTGCGGATCATGTCATGAACTCTTCCTGGAGTTCCAATTGCGATATGAGGAGGGTCGTTATCAAGATGTTCTCTATCTTTATCAACAGATGTTCCTCCAATTAAAAGCTTTGTTTTAATTTTCAAAAATTTACCAATAGAATCAGCAACATTTAAAATTTGAGTTGCAAGTTCGTGTGTAGGAGCAAGAATAAGAATTTGAGTTACATTTTTATCATTTATTTTAAATTCAGTATCAATAATTTGAAGTGAACCAGTAACAAAACAACCAGTTTTACCGGTTCCTGATTGTGCTTGAGCGATTAGATCTTTTCCGTTATTATCATGGTCTCTCCATACCATAGGAAGAAGACCTTTTTGTTGAATACTAGAGGGTTTCTCAAAACCATAGGCGTAAATTCCTCTTAGTAATTTTGTTTTTAAATTTAGTGTAGGGTCGTCCCAATCAACTATTCTGTGATTGAGATCCGGTCTTTTGCTTTCAGAAATGCTGTCTGTCATATTAGTATAGTATAGATTTTATTTTTTAAATGTATTAAATAAAGATATAATAAAGTCAATTTATTTATTTTATATTAAATTGATATAAATAAAAGAGGTTGTTATTATAGTAATAGCATAATGGCAAGCATAGCAACGGAAAAAAAAATATATGATTTAAATGATTTTCAAAGAATAAAAGATGATGGGTTTGATTTAGTATTAGATGAGTTAACACTATTAACAATAAATACTTTGGCACAACGAGTAGGAGCTCCAAGTTATCAAAAAACACCAGTATTTAAAAAAAAACATAAACCAAAGAAACAAATAACAGATGATGATTGGGAAATAATGAGAAATTTTAAAAATACAGAATTAAATAGAAATGAAGAAGGAATAGAATTAGAGATGGACAAGATAAGGATTCATTTAAATCAAATAACAAAAGAAAATTATGATGAAATGAAGACACACATAGTAAATATTTTAAAACAAATTTTAAAGAATAAATTTGAGATGGAAGATTTAATAAAGGTAGGAAAATCAATATTTGAAGTAGGAAGTTTAAATCAATTTTGGTCAAAATTATATGCAGCATTATACAAGGATTTAGCGAGTGAGTTTCCTTTGATGATGAATATTTGTGAAAAGAATTTTGAGTCTTTTATGGATTTATTTGAAACAATAAGATATGTTTCATCAGATGAGGATTACAATTTATTTTGTGATATAAACAAAGAAAATAGTAAAAGGCAAGCTTTGAGTTCATTCTTTGTGAATTTGATGAATGAAAAGTTAATTTCAACAGAAAAAGTAAAGGATTTGTTATTAAGTTTAAAGAGTTTGCTTGATGAGAAAATAAATGAAGAAGGTAATCAAGATGTGGTAAATGAGATTATAGAAAATATAGTAATTATAGTTGCAAATGGAAGTAAAAATTTGGAATTAAATGAGGAAAATTTTTGGGAGGAATTTTACAATTATATTGAGGAAATGTCAGAGAGTGAGAGAAGTGATTATAAAAGTTTAACGAGTAAAAGTTTATTTAAGTTAATGGATTTGATAGAAGAGCTATAAATGAATATAAAAAATATATAAATAGATTTTAAGATTATATTTAATATGACAGAAAAATTAAATATAATTTTTTCTTTGAAAGAAAAAAAAGATGAACCAGTAAAAGAGGTGAATGAAGAAGCTTTATATGAGGAAATATTAGGTTCTGTAAATACGATAAGTGAATGTATAGATGAAGATGAGAGTTATTTAAATGAAATAGGAGATTATTTGGCTGAACAGATAAATTATTCGACAAATTATACAAAGAAAGAATTAGAAAGAATAGCAGATTATTATGAAATACCAAAGAGAAGAAAAAGGAAAGATATGTTGATAGAAGAAATATTAATGTATGAATATGAACCGGAAAATGTTTGTGAGGTATTTCAAAGAAAGAAGTTATGGGGTTATATAAAAGAATTAAAGGAAGATAAGTATTTAAGACAATTTATTATATTTGATTAAAATATATGGTAGCTTCAAGATTGGAATCAAGTATAGAATATCCAGAAATAAAAAAATTAAGTGAAAACGACAAAGGTTATGATGCCACATTATATCAGGTGGAATTATATCCAACGTTGGAATGTATAATAGCAGTAGGAAATGTAAATATGAAACATAAAGAAAAAGGAGTGGTATTTATGAGTGTATATTTAGTTGTAGATGATGGGTTAGGGGATCAAATAGGAATTTATGAATGTTTAGATGCGAATTACAAAAACTTATTAGATGACGATAATGATTTTGATTTGGATAAGTTAGATGACCCAGTTCCATTATTATTTTCTTTTGTAAGTCCTGCATATTTGAGAAGAGTATTAAAATTAAAGAGACCTATGGAGTTGTTTGATGAAGATGCTGTAAGTGATGAAGATGAAGATGAAGATGAAGATGAAGAAGTAAGTGATCCAGAGATGAAAAGTTCAAGATTAGATTTAGATGATTTGGTTCAAATAGATACGATGGATGTGGTTGAAGGCATAGAAAAGAAGATGATGGAAGAGTCTATGGAAGAAAGAAGAAATTACAAACAAAAAGGAAACCATAATTGGTTGCAGAAATTTATGAGAAATAAAAAATATTCTTTATTAGATAATGAAGGAAGTGGAGATTGTTTTTTTGCTGTTTTGAGGGATGCTTTTAAGGGATTAAATAAAGACATAACAGTTAACCAAATAAGGAATGAGTTAAGTGAAAATGCGACGCAAGAAGTTTATGAAAATTTTAAAGAGCAATATGATATGTATAATAGTGCTTTACAACAAAGTAATAGTGAGTTAATTCAGTTAAGAGAAAGTATATCAAAAATAAGAGAGGAACAAAAATCAATTAAGGATCGTTCAAAAAAAAGAGAATTTGTGGAGCAAGGAAAAAAATTAATTAGAGATTTTCGAAGAGTAAAAAATGAAAAAGAGATGAGTAAAAAGATAGGACAGGAATACGCTTTTATGACAGGAATAGAAAGTTTAAATGATTTTAAAGCAAAAATAAGAACCTGTGATTTTTGGGCAGAGATGTGGAGTATAAACGTATTGGAGAAAATATTAAATATAAAAACAATAATATTATCAAGTGAAAATTATGATGCAAGTGATATTGATAATATATTATTGTGTATGGATTTAAAAGACGATAATGAAGAGTTATTTAAGCCTAAATATTATATTATAATGGATTATACGGGAGACCATTATAAGTTAGTTCTTTACGGCGGAAAAAGAATATTTACATTTGAAACTATGCCTCACGATGTAAAGTACATGATAGTAGAGAAATGTATGGAAAGTAAAAATAGTAAATATAATATAATTCCAAAATTTAAAAAATTGAAAAGAATTATACTAGATAAAAAAAATCAAACAGAAGGACAGGAAAAAAAAGAAATCGAAAAAGAGCAAGAAGAAATGGAAGCTAAAAATAACGGAGAATTGAATTATGATGAGAATACTGTATTTCAATTTTATAGTAAATCAGCAGATAAACCACCAGGAAAAGGAGCAGGAGAAAAGATTCCAGAAGCTGATAAATATAAATATAAAGAGTTGCAGCAAATACCAAACTGGAGAAAGATTTTATCAAATTTTGCAGTAACACCATTTGAATTAGATGGACATAGATGGAAAGGTGTGGAATGGTTTTATCATGCATCAAAGTTTAAGAAAGATAATCCGGAGTTTTATTTGCAATTTAGTTTAGATTCAGGTTCTGAGATTTCAGAGGATGCTGTAATGGCAAAGGGAGCGGGAGGTAAAACTGGAAAGAGTAGAGGAAAGCAGCTACGTCCAAAGAGTGTTGTGATGGATTCAGATTTCTTTACAAGTAAACGAAATGAGGTAGAGATGGAAAGAGGTCAAATGGCAAAATATAGTCAAAATTCTTTGGCAAAAAGGGTTTTACTAGCAACGCAAAATGCAAAACTAGTTCATTATGTTAGAGCTGCTCCGCCGATTGTGTTTTATGATACGATGAGAGTTAGAGAAAAATTAAAAAAATAAATTAAAACAATATCATTATATAATATATATTATTAATGTCGTTATCAAATATGTCAGAGAAATTAATAAATTTTTTAACGAGCAATTTAAACAATTGTGAAGTACTAATGAAAAGTGTGAGTAGTAGAGATTCAAGAAAATTGGATAGTATAAAAAGAAGTTTATATAATGATATAAAAAATGCTGAAATGTTTGTAGATAAGCTAATAAATAGAAATCAGTTAAAAACAGAAGTAAAAGAAACAGATAGATTTTTATCAACACCTCAGTGTTCTCATTTGGAAAGTTCGCATGTTCCATTAAATATAAAGAAATATGTGAAAAATAGTACAAAAGGGTATGTAAAATATACGATGAAATTAGAAAATAGATTAGTTGAAATAATATTTTTATTTTTTAATGAAAAAGATTTAATAAAGATAAAGGTATATGAAGAGCTTGCAAAAAAAATGTTTGTATGGTTAAAAATATTGAATTTTTACAGTAGTCAAAGTTGTTCAAAAAAAATAAAGATATTTTGTTATTTGACTCCATTTAAAAAGATTTTACCAGATAATCAATTAGTTGTATTGGATCAAAATAATTGTAATACAGCGGTAACAACAGGTTGTACAAATAATGGAGAAATATTATTATATAGAAAAGAAGAATTTTTCAAGGTTTTTATTCATGAGACATTTCATGTTTATGGATTAGATTTTTCAAATTTGCCAACAAATATTTTTAAAAAGAAAATGTCAAAGTTATTTCCTGTGAAAAGTGAATTTTTAATATTTGAGTCTTATACAGAATTCTGGGCTAATTTTATAAATATATTATTTTGTACTTATGAATTAGTGGATGATAAAAATGATGTAGATCAATTTATTTTATATTCAGGTTATTGTAGTAGGTTAGAAAAGATTTTTTCTTTGTATCAAATGGTAAAGGTTCTTGGTTATATGGGTTTGCAATATGAGAATTTATTTAAAAATGATGAGGCAAGTGTTTTAATGAGGCGTTCTTTATATAAAGAAGATACAAATGTATTAGCTTACTATGTAATAAAAACGATATTATTGTATAATGATACGTTGATGATACGATGGTGTTTAAAAGAAAACATAAATTTATTAAATTTTAGAAAAGCAACTGGGTCAATATTATCTTTTGTAGACTTTATAAAGAAGCATCATAATGATACTCAGTTTTTATATGATATTAAATGTTTAGAGGGTTTTAATAATGAAATGAATGAGGGAAGGATGTCGAAAATGAAAATAGAAACGAGAAAGACACTAAGAATGAGTATAATTGAATTACTTGTTTAAATAAAAAAATTGAAGTACATAATAAGTTTATTTATATAGTCAATCCACTATATAAACAAGCAAAGTAGAAATATGGGTATCAAGCTTTTAAACAAGTTGTTAGAAGAGAAGTATTCTAAGTCAACCAAAACAAGAAAACATTTATCTTACTTTAAAGGAAAAAAGATTGCGATTGATATAAGTATTTATTTATATAATTTTAAGCGTTCAAGTGACAATTGGCCGAGAGAGTTGTATAGGATGTGTATAATTTTGAGGCACTATAAAATTGATGCATTATTTGTGTATGATGGAGAAACAAGGGATGAAAAGAAAAAGACTATTGAGATAAGGCAACAAAAAAAGGAGGATGTATGGCAGGAGATAGTAAAGTTGGAGGAGGATTTAAAGGAAATAGAGGATGAGGAGAAGAGAAGGATTTTAGAAAATAAAATAAAGTTAATGAAGAGAGGTATTAAAGGAGTAACACGTGATGATTTAATATTATCGAAACAGTTGCTTAAGTATTGTGGAATGAATTATATTGAGTCAGAGAGGGAAGCTGATGATGTATGTGCTGCTTTATGTAAAAAAAACATAGTGTATGGTGTAATGTCAAATGATACGGATATGTTTGCTTTTGGTTGCGGCAGAATATTAAAAAATTTGAATTTAACAACACATCATGTAGAGTTTTATAATTTAGATGATGTATTGGTTAAGTTAAGGATGGGTTATGAGGATTTTAAGAGTTTATGTATATTGTCAGGAACAGATTATAATTTTACGGATAGGAACATCTTTTACTTTTATTACAGGTATGGTCGTTATTTGACAAGTCGTGACAATATAGATTTTGTGGGTTGGTTAATGAAAAATAGAAATATTAATTCAATAGTTTATAATGAATTAATGAAGGTTCGTGATTTATATGATGTAAATAAGACTAGGCCATTATCAAAGATGAAGTTTATTAGAATTAAAAATAAAAAAATGGATGTAGAGATGGTAAATAGGATGTTATTTGGAGATGAGTAAACTAGTTAGTAAGTATTAATGAAATAAAAAAAGCTGTAATGAAGAGCATTTTTATTTTTTTATTTAAGAAAAAATTGAAATAAAAAAAGAGATAATATGTATACTATATTTAATAATGGAACTACCAACAATACAAAGTCCATATGATATATTGAAAAATTATTATGATGAAAATTTAAATAAAAATAAAAAACTAGTAAAGACGAGTAATGATGAACCAACGCCAATAACTTGTGTGGAAGAAATGGTAAATAAAATGCCGAATAATTTTTGGAAGAGAAAAGATATAAAAATATTAGATCCATGTTGCGGTTGTGGTAATTTTCCTTTTGTTATATATCATAAGTTAAAGAAATATCATACGAAAGAATATATTATGAATAACATTTTATATTTTAATGATATTAATGAGGATAGATTAGCTGTTTTGAAGAGTATATTTAACAGTGATGATATAAATATTTATAAGAAAGATTTTACAACATTTTCTGTAGATATAAAGTTTGATTTGGTAGTAGCGAATCCTCCGTATGCTAAGTTATTGCCAAGTGGTAAACGAGCATCAAAAAATCATAATTTAATAGGAATATTTATACAAAAGTCTTTGGAGCATTTAAATAAAGGTGGTTATTTGCTTTATATTACACCAGATAATTGGATGTCTTATGCTGATAGAAATACATTAATTTTGGAATTAACAGAATTACAGATTCACTATATTAATATCCACATTGCTAAGAAATATTTTAAGAAAGTAGGTTCTTCATTTACTTGGTATTTAATAGAAAATACTAAAAGTTATAAAGATATAGAAATAGAAGGTATTTGGAAAAAAAAGTTATATAAAAGTGTGGTAAGAAGTGAGAAACGTCACTTTATACCATTATATTATAATAATTTGATTCAAAATATAATAAATAAGACAATAAATAATTCAGGAACAAAGTTTGTAGTGGAGACAAGTAGTGATCTTCATAAATATACGAAAAGGAAGTTTATATCAAGTGAAAGAAATGATGTATATAAATATAAATTAATTCATACGCCCAATCAAACAGTATGGAGTAGTAAGCCTCATAAATATCAGGAAGGTTATAAGGTATTTATATCAACGACATCGTATTATAGTACTTTTGTGGATAATTGTGGAATGACTCAATCTGTAGCTTTTATAAGATGTAGTAATAAGGAAAAGGCTGAGAGTATAAGTAGTGTTTTGAATCATCCATTATATACATTTATAAACAACATTTGCAGGTATGGTAATTTTAATAACATAAGGATAATGCAAAAATTTCCTTATTGTGATGATTATGATAATGTATATAAAAAATTTGGGATAACTCAAGAAGAGATTGAATTTATTGAATCAAGTGATTAAATTTTAATATTATTTCCCTTTTTGGACGCAGAGAACAGGTTTATGTTTGTATGTATCAACGAATTTCTCTGTGAGCATAGTTTCTTCATCGCGAACAGTTGAACTTCTGCACATTTTTGTTATACCGAATCTTGATTTTTTTGTTAATGTTGGAGGACAAGGAATTCCATATATTTTTACATTTATTCCTAGTCTTAGTGCCATATAGTTACATTCACTAATGATGAAGTTAGTGGTTGAACAAGAACCCTTTTTCATAGCACGTGTGGTTCCGCATGAATAAGAACCATAACGGTCTTCTAATGAAGTAATTGTCATACCAATTTTAACTACGTGTCCGTTATATGTCAACAAATATAACCAATCGATGTCGTCTTGTTTCCATTCAGGACTAACTCCTTTATAATCTATTTTTTTTCCTTCATAATTTGGTTCATCTTCTAAATATTCTCTCTGTGTTTTGTATGGTTCTCCATTCTTTTTAATTTTAAGAGGGAAGTGCTCTGGTGTATTTAGAACACAATTTGCGACATGAATAGGTTCTTCATCAATAAGATTAGCAAATTCATCAATCAAAGGCTCGTTATCAATATTGAATGCAAAACCTTGTTCTTTTATGTATAGTGACAACTTTTCGTAGGTTTCTTCTGTTTTTTCGCTGACTTCACGAGTATCGACTTTGGATTCTTTAGATTCTCCGTTCATTATGAATAGTAGGTAGGTTGTTTTTCTAAGTTATTATTTAACAAGTGTTATCGTTTGTGGTGAAAGTAGTTTTCATAAAAATTATAATAAGTACTTCAATTTATTATAATTAAATTAAAAGAATTTCATTCTGGATCTTCTTCTGGGTCTTTGTGCTGCTGTTCTTTGTGCTGCAGCTCTGCGTTGAGCTATGATTCTTTGTTCTTCAGCTTTTTTGGCGACGGCTGCTTCGGCAGCTAATCTTTCTT
>CESF01049640.1_pt1 | contig 13261 bp, 10 predicted proteins | sample 356331 | NCBI WGS metagenome assembly CESF01 (sample SAMEA2621779, study PRJEB7988) | marine metagenome | biome: marine biome (ENVO:00000447); feature: surface water layer (ENVO:00002042); material: "saline water (ENVO:00002010), including plankton (ENVO:xxxxxxxx)" | depth 5 m
GGGTCTCAAGATTAATGTTAGTGGCAAATCTTTCATAATGTCAACAAAGCATATGCAAAAAGCAATTATTATAGCATTCTTATTTAACGGAAGAAAAATTTTTCTAAAAAACTGCAAAGGTTTCAATCCAAGACTCGTTCCTGTATCGTCAAGTTTTTTTGGATGTTTATTAAAACTTGATAAAATTGGGGAAACTGCAACAGCCATATACCTAATAAAATATGCATATACCAAAACAGGTATTGATCCAATTAATAAAAACCCAAAAAAATCATTGATAGGAGCAAATAAAACAATGAGAGAAATACCTATTACAGCGCCAGGAAGAGCATAAGTAAGTGAAATAATTTCACTGATAAAATTTAAAAACTTTGAATTAGAGATTCTTTTAATGTATTGAATAATTAATACCACAATAATAATTAAAACAGATGCTATCAATGAAATCAATATTGTGTTTTTGCTCAGATTGAAAACATCAAAAAAGTCAATATTATTAAAATCAATTACAATATTATTAAACATATAAAGTATTGGAATTACAAAAGCTGTCAAAACAATTATTGAACATATAAAATGAGTAAATATTAATTTTCCATGTTTATTTTTGAAATTTGGTGATAAGTCTGAATTAGATTTAAAATTATAATTATACTTTGAAGTAATCCATCTTTCTAGACCAAAAAAGAAAGAAACAACTAAAAAAAGTAAGATAGCTAATAAGGATGCTGTTTCCATATCAGCCATTGAACCCCAAGCTCTAAAAATACCACTTGTATAAGTGTTTATTCCAAAGTAACTAACAGCCCCATATTCATTTAATACTTCCATTGATATTAAAAAAATAGCAGAAAAAATGGCAGGTCTTGATAAAGGAATTCCAACCTTAAAAAAAGTTTTTAGTTCATTTAATCCTAAATTTTTTGAAAGACTTATATAGTTGTTTCCTATCAGAGAAAATGAAATTCTACATGCTGCGTATAAATATGGATAAAGACAAAATGAAAGTAAGAGTGCTAAAACTTCTATTTGCAAATAATCCTGATTGAACATATTTGTTAATGATGGAACAAATTCTCTTATAAATATTTGAAGAGGACCTGAAAAACTCAAAATATCTCCATAAGAAAAAGCCATTATATAGGTTGGTATTGCTAGTGGTAAGTACAATAACAGATCATATATTCTTCTTCCTTTAAATTTACTTGTACTAATAAGCCAAGCTGGAATTATTCCAAAAATCATTGAAAAAAATAATGTTAGAGTTAAAAGATAAATGGTATTTATCGTATAATCTAAGAGTAGATAATCAATTAAATAAAAAAAATTTGATGCATCAACTCCAATACTTCCAATAATTAAAGCTATAATTGGAAGAACTATTAGTGTAGACAATAGAACAACCGAAAATAAACTTTTGTTCCACTTTTTTATTTGAATTGACTTTATTTCCAACCTGTTTTGTCAAATATACGAATAGCTTCGTTTCTTTTGACTCCCAGCATATTTAAGTCTAAATTATCCTTTTTAAAGTCTCCCCATTGTTTTACAATTTCATTAGGTTCAATATCAGGATTAATTGAATATTCATATGTGTTATCTACATATGTTTTCTGAGCAGCTGAGGAGGTGAGATAGGCTATTAATTTAATTGCATTGTCTTTATTTGGTGAATTTTTAGTCAATGCAATACCTGAGACGTTTATATGTGCTCCTCTTTGCCCCTCCCCTTGATTTGGAAAAAAAACACCAACAGATTTTCCTGCTTTTAATTCTTCTTCTTTTTCAGATGACAACAAAAGTCCTATATAGTATGAATTAACCACTGCTAAATCACCTTGCCCCGAAGCAATAGCTTTAACTTGATCTCTATCATTTCCTTTTGGATCTCTAGCTAAATTTGACACAACTTTACTTGACCATTCCTCTGCAGCTGTCGAACCATTATTTGCTATAATAGATGACATTAATGCTTGGTTGTATGAGTTCGATGAAGATCTAATTAACAACCTATTCTTCCATTTTTCATTAGCTAAACTCTCATAACTGTCTAATTCATCTTTATTCACTCTGTCTTTACTATATACTATGATTCTAGATCTGTATGTTATCGGAACCCAAAAATTATTAGGATCTAAAAATTCCTTTTTTATACTGGTTTTAATTGTTTCATCTTCAAATTTTTGAAGTAAATCCATATCACCAGCTTGCCATAACTTACCAACATCCACTGTTATGAACAAATCAGCTGGACTTGAGCTACCCTCAATTTTTAATCTTTGAATTAATTCATCAGCATTTGCTTTTGTTACATTAACTTTAATCCCAGTTTTTTTAGTAAAATTTTCGTACTGTAATTCATCAACAGCATAATGTCTCTGGCTATAAATATTAATCTCATTAGTTTTTTTATCATTAGTTTGGCAAGACGATAAAATAGCTAGAGCTAATATTATTACAATTTTAGATATATATTTATTCATAATTCAAATTTAAAATTTTAAGAAGGAATCTATAATTGAACTTATAGATTTATTGTCGGAATATTTTTTATTAAATAAATATTCATAAAGTTTTTTACCATCTACATTGCTTTTTAGAGAAAGTTTTTGATTTTTAGAATAAATTTGATTCCATTTTTTTCTAACTAATAACCATTTTTCTTTATTATCAATCCACCATTTTTGAGCAGCGAAACATTCTTTATCATCTACTCTTTTATATTTATTAATTCCTTTTTCTAAAGCTACTAGATTTTGTATTCTATCATTGTCTATATTAATTTTCTCATTGTCCTGATCGTGTAACCAACCGTAACTGGTTATTTCATGTCTGTTTCCTCTCTTTGTCATATTATAGTCATCCCTTTTAGTATATTCTCTTCTTGGAAGGGGCGCAGGTGTAGAATTTTCCCAAAAACTTTTTCCATCAACATGAACCCAACTAGCTGAACCTTCGTATCTTGGACTGTCATCTACTTGAAAAACCTTTTGAGTCCATTGTTTTTTTACATTATTTTTGTTCATCTTTTTATAAATCCATGAATTATTAACATCATACAAATAAAGATCAGTATTTTGATAAATCCAGTCTTGTCTCCAATGTTTTATGACGGTCGGAAATCTTTTACTCCCAACAATTAATAAATGCTGGATTGATAATTTATTATTATCCTCGTAAACTAATTGTGCCCATTCTAATGCTTTAGACTTATAATTATCTGACTTCTTAGAATTTGTATAAGAAAAAGTTTCACTAAAATTAAATTCAATTTCAAAACAACCACACATTGACTTAATTGCTTCGACGTCTTTTTTTTTCTGTCCAACAGATGTTAAACAATACAAAAAAGACAAAATTAAAATGGCACGACATTTGAACATTGTGTAAAAATAAAAAAATTATTTTTATTTAGACTAATTCTAAATAATAATTATATTTGCATAAAATTTATAAAAAATGAAATCACAAAATTACTTAATTAAATTAATATTATTAGTCATTCCTATGTTATTCATCTCTTGTGATAACGATGATGATGATATTGCAATACCTGTTGTTGCGCCTGATAACTACGAATTTCTTAGAGATGGTGCTTCTACTGTATCTTTTTCTGGTCAATCGGCTAGATTAAATATGGCAGATGAAATTCACGCTGCATTAAATAAAAACACTTTCACAAAATCACAGTTATTAACTATGTTTAATGATGGGACTGGTTTTGCTGGAGCTGGTCTTGATGCTTCTGGAAAAAATGTTGGAGGAAAAACTGCTTCTGGATGTTTACACGGAGCTATGGCGGTAACTAAATCAAGATTCACTGACATGCTTACTGATTTTGCTGATAATGTAGTTCCAACATGGAGCGGTACAGCTGCAAATGGTACATCAGGTTTACTTACCGACAGCAAAAGGTCAATTAATGTAAATGCAATGGGATGGGAAGTTGATCAAACTTGGACAAAAGGAATTATTGGTGCTATGTGTGTAGATCAAATAGTTAACAATTATTTAGACCCATGTCAACTGGACTCAGGTACAAGAAAAGATGATAATACAAATGGTGTTTTATCCGGAACTAAAAATTATACTGATATGGAACACAAATGGGATGAAGCTTTCGGTTACTTATACGGACAAGAAGCTGATCCAAAAAGATCTGACTTAGGTTCTGCTCCAGGTGGGGATGGTACAACATTGATGAAATATTTTAAAAAAATCAATGACAGTAATGAGCCAGGGCTAGCTGTAGCAGTATTTGATGCATTTAAATTGGGGAGAGCTGCAATCGTTGCTGGAGATTATAATGTTAGAGATGCTCAAGCAAAAATCATAATGATTCATCTATCAAAAGTTGTTGGATATAAAGCAGTCGATTATTTAAACTCTTACATGTCTAAAAAGGCGGCTACACCAGCTGATGCAATTCATGCTTTATCTGAAGGATATGGTTTTGTTTTAAGCTTAATGTTTACTAATGACGGAACAGGAAAGCCATATTTTAGCGAAGCTGAAGTTAATTCTATGTTATCCAAAATGTCAAACTTTTGGACTGTTAAAGACTCTGATCTTACAACGATGGTTAATGATATTAAGTCAAAATTTAACATTTAGAACTAGACTAAATAAAAATAATTTTATTTAATTTTACATTATATTCAGTGGGAGATTATACTCCCACTGTTTTTTTAAATATGAAACACATACATTACACATTTGCCTTTTTTCTTTTAATTTTTATTTCTTGTTCCACTGATAATGATGTCGATGAAGAGCAAGTAGCCGATTTTGATCGGGGAGCAGTTATGGAAAATTATGCTAATAACATTATAATACCAAGGTATAATGATTTTAAATTAAGTTTAGATAATTTAAAATCAAGTGTTGACTCTTATGTGGCAAACCCTACATTTTCAACTCATGAAGAAGCACACAATATGTGGTTAGAAAGCTATAAAAAATGGCAATACGTTGAAATGTTTAATATTGGTAAGGCTGAGGAAATTATGTTTTTCAATAGTATTAATACATATCCTGTTAACCAGGATAGAATTAATGACAACATTGATAATGGTAATTATACCTTAAGTAATCCAAATGATTGGTCTTGTCAAGGTTTTCCGGGACTTGATTATCTATTACATGGAATTGGAGAAGACATAATTGAAATTAACGGTCTTTTCAAACAACAAAATAAATATGGAACTTACATTAAAGTTGTTGTTTCCAAAATGATTGAAAATACAAATTTAGTTTTAGAAAACTGGACTACTTATAAGTCGGATTTTATCTCTTCAACAGATAACACTGCTACGTCTGATTTTAATATGTTAACTAACGATTTTGTTTATTACTTTGAAAAGGGGCTTAGAACTAATAAAGTTGGAATTCCAGCTGGTGTTTTTTCAAATATTCCGTTAGATATAAATATTGAAGCATATTTCTCATCTATAAATGCAATCGATAATGTTTCAAAAGATTTATTAATCGAAGCGCTAAATGCAGTAAAATTAATGTTTACTGGAACATCTAAATCTGGAACATCAGGACCAAGTTTTAAATCATACCTTGATTACACTAAGACAATTAATAATAATGGAGTTGATATTGGAGCTGAAATTGTTTCTAAAATTTCAACTGCAGAACAAAAAATTGGTGAATTGAACGACGATTTTATTTATCAAATTAACACTGACAATACTAAAATGCTTGCCACGTTCGATGCTCTTCAAACAATTGTGGTAAATTTGAAAACCGATATGTTATCCTTATTCAATGTTGCAGTTGACTACCAGGATGCTGATGGGGATTAATTAAAAAAGTATTTTGAACACAATAAGTTCATACTTAAAAAAAACACAAGATTCATCAAGTCTAGCCTTTTTTAGGATAGGATTTGGGCTTTTAATGACCTTTAGTATTCTAAGGTTTTGGCTGAAAGGCTGGATCGAAACTACATATATTGACCCATCGTTTCATTTTTCATATTACCTTTTCGACTGGGTAAAACCAATTGGTGATTTCACTTATCTAATATTTCTTATATGTGGATTATCTGCTTTTTTTGTTGCACTGGGATACAAATACACCTATTCTATAATTATTTTCTTTTTATCATTCACATACATTGAATTGATGGATAAAACAACTTATTTAAATCACTATTACTTCATTAGTGTATTGAGTTTTATTATGCTTTTTCTTCCTGCAAATAGTTCATATTCAATTGATGCAATCCAGAAAAAAAAATATTTCAACAAAGTTTATAAATGGAATATTGATGTTATAAAACTTCTACTTTTCATTGTTTATTTCTATTCTGGTCTTGCTAAAATAAATAGTGACTGGTTAATTGAGGCTCAACCTTTAAAAATATGGCTGACATCAAATTATGATCTTCCAATAATCGGTGGATTAATGCAAAAAACATGGGTTCATTATTTTATGAGCTGGGGAGGCATGATATATGATTTGTCCATTGCTTTTTTACTTTTGTACAATAAAACAAGAATATTTGCTTTTATTCTTGTAATTTTTTTTCACTTATTTACTGCCGTACTTTTTCCGATAGGAATGTTCCCATACATTATGATAATGGGATCAGTTGTTTTTTTTAACGGTACAACACACAAAAAAATATTAGATTATTTGTCAAGATTTATCAATTTAAAAAAAACAATAAGTTCAAAGAAAAAAATAATTGAAGAACCTAGAACTTTTAAAAATAAAAAATTTGTTATTGGTGTTCTATCTGTTTTCTTCATAATTCAAATTTTATTTCCTTTTAGGTATTTTTTATATCCTGGTGAACTCTTTTGGAATGAGCAAGGTTATCGTTTTTCATGGAGAGTTATGCTTATAGAAAAGAAAGGTTATACAAATTTTAAGGTTGTTGATAAAATAAATAATACTAGTTTCTACATAAAAAATGAAGATTTTTTGACTGAATTTCAAGAAAGACAAATGAGTTTCCAACCAGATTTTATATTAGAATTTGCACATTTTATTGGAAATTATTATAAAAATAAAGGAATAAAGAATATTGAGATATATGCAGATAGTTATGTCACATTAAATGGAAGAATGAGTAAACAATTTATAGATCCTAAAGCAAATCTATATAACGAAAAAAGAGGATTTAACCACAAAAAATGGATATTACCAACAGATGAGGATATTAAAGGTTTTTAGTTTTATTTTAATTACAACTTTACAGTCATATAGCCAAGATAAAGTTCAAGGTATAGTAATTGAATCCAGCTCTGATATAGCACTTGCAAATGCTAGTATTTATAACTCCTCTGATGATATAATTAGCAACACTAATAAAGATGGTTTTTTTGAAATTGAAATAATTAACTACCCAGCTGAGATTATTTTTTACCAAGAAGGATTTAATTTAAAAACAATTTTTGTTGAAAAAAAGATAAGTGAAGAATTATTAATTAAGCTTGAGTCAAAAATTGAAGAACTCGATGAAGTTATAGTTAGAGCAAATAGAAAAAAAATTTTTCAAATTAAAAGAATGAAAGATTACGAGGAAACAAGAGTTTTTGCTGGTAAAAAGAATGAAGTTATTCTTCTAGAGCTTTCGATGGCTAATTTAGCATCCAATAATGCCAGACAAGTATATAGTCAAATACCTGGATTAAATATTTATCAAAATGATGATGCTGGATTACAACTTAATATTGGTGGAAGGGGTTTAAACCCAAACAGAACAGCAAATTTCAACACCCGACAAAATGGATATGACATTAGCGCTGATGCACTTGGTTATCCTGAAAGTTATTATACTCCACCCACTGAAGCTTTAAGTGAAATTGAAATTTTAAGAGGTGCTGCATCTCTTCAGTATGGAACTCAATTTGGTGGATTAATAAATTTTGTAATAAAAAAGCCTAACCTAAATAAAAATCTTGAACTAATAACAAGGAATACCGTTGGGTCAAAAAATTTATTTACAAACTTTACAAGTATCAGTATTAATAAAAAGAAGTTAAGTTTTTATGGTTTTTCCAACTATAAGAATGGTGATGGTTTCAGGAAAAATTCTGAATTTGAGTCATTTAATAGTTATGGATTCATAAATTATAACATAAACAACAAAAGCAGTCTTTCTCTTGAGACAACTTATTTAAATTATTTAGCTCATCAAGCAGGTGGACTTAGTGATAAAATGTTTAAAAACAATCCTTACCAAAGCAATAGAGAACGTAACTGGTTTGAAGTTGGATGGTTTCTTTATAATCTTAAATATAAATTGAAATTAAACAACAAAACAAATATTAGTTTTAGCTTATTTGGATTAGAAGCAAGAAGAAATGCACTTGGTTTTAGGACCAATAGAGTTGATCAAATAGATAATGGAGAAGAAAGAGACTTAATAAAAGGGGAATTCTCCAATATAGGTTTTGAAAAAAGACTACTTAAAGAGTATAAAATTAAGAATATGAAAAGTATATTTTTAATTGGTGTTAAATACTATAACTCTAATTCAAAAAGTCAACAAGGTCCAGGTTCAGCTAATGATGACCCTAATTTTACATTTGATTATGATGCATTCCCTGACTATGTAAATCAATCTCAATATGAATATCCAAATTCAAATTTTGCTGTATTTGGAGAAAATATAATTTACTTAAACGATACTTTCTCATTAACACCAGGCTTTAGATTTGAAAATATTAAGACAGAAAGCCATGGATTTTATAGAAAAATAAATCTTGATGCTGCTGGAAACACTATTTTTAACGAAAGGTTTGATGAAAATGATACAAAAAAGAGAAAATTTATTTTACTCGGTGTTGGATTAAATTATAAGCTTAAGGAAAATATGGAATTTTATGGGAATATTAGCCAAAACTACAGGTCAGTAACTTTCGCAGATATCAGCATAACAAATCCAGCGTATGCAATAAATCCAAATATTGATGATGAAAAAGGGTATACAGCTGACATAGGTTTAAGAGGCAATATTCAAAATAAAATCTCTTTTGATTCAAGTATTTTTGCTTTAAGCTATAGAGACCGAATCGGCTTTGTTCAAAAAGTCTATAATGGTAATGTAAAAAGTGAAAGAGGTAATGTCGGAAATGCAATAATTTATGGCATAGAAACATTATTTGATTTCAATTTGAATAAATTAATTTTTGAAAGAGATGGGTTAGATTTTAACTTCTTTATAAACTATTCATTTATAAAATCAGAATATTTAAAGTCTGATGAAGTTGGTATTGAAGGAAAATCAGTTGAATTTGTTCCAGAACACAATCTAAAAAGTGGATTTAAATTAGGTTTAAAGAATTTTTCAATAAACTGGCAAACATCATTACTATCAAGTCAGTTTACAGATTCTTCAAATGCTATTGATGGAAATCTAAGTGGTGTAATAGGTCAAATACCATCATATTCAATTTCAGATTTTTCAGCATCAATAAAATTTAAGAATTGGAGAATTGAATCAGGTGTAAATAATATTTTTAATGAAATATATTTCACAAGAAGAGCAACAGGTTATCCTGGACCAGGTATTATACCTTCACCGCCAAGGAACTTATACGCAACAGTAGAACTGAAATTTTAGTTATGGAAAAAGATATTATAGTTTTTGATGGTGTTTGTGTGTTATGTAATAGCTTTTATAAATGGGTTTTGAAAAATGATAAGGAAAATAAATTTAATTTTTCTAACATTCAATCTAAATATTATGCCGAAAATAAAAAAATTGATAAGTCCATAGATTCAATATTAGTTGTTAATAATAAAACAGTACTATATGAAAGTGATGCTGTAAATTATATTTTGAGGAAATTAAATAAATTATTAATAATTAGGTTGTTTATAATTGTAACTCCAAAATTAATTTCAAACTTTTTTTATAGAATAATAGCAAAAAACAGATACAAAGTTTTTGGAAAAAAGAGAGAATGCTTCGTGCCTTCAGGTGAAGAATTGCGTAAGTTTATAAAATGAACTTTATTTGATACTTTTATTTAGTAACATTCTAAATAACAGATTGAACCTGTCGAGATACTTTTTGAACCTATAGCGTTATTTCCGTATTAAATAACAATGTATTTTTGATAAAAATTTTCTATTGGTTGGGTTAATAAGTTTAAATTACAAAGCTGCACCGATTGAAATCCGGGAAAGATTTCATTTTGAAGACTCAGAGAAGCTTGTATTTAATAATTTACTAAAAAAAAATGTTGGAGTTGAAGGCTTAATGATTATATCAACATGTAATCGAACAGAGATATATTTTGAATTTGAAAACCATATTGGTCAAGAAAAGAAATTCCTTCACAATGTTATCAAAGAATTAGTCGAATTTAAAAAATATAGAGACAGCTTATCCCCATTTCTAATAAACTATACTAGCTCTCTTCAAGTAGCAAATCATCTTTTTAGATTAGTTTCAGGTCTTGAATCCATGATAATTGGTGAATTTCAGATTGTTGAACAATTAAAAAACGCATATTACTATGCATCAAAAAGAAAAATGCTTGGTCCTATTTTAAAGAGAATGATTCAAAAAGCTTTAGAAACTGGTAAATACATAAGAACAAATACAGGCATTGATAAAGGAGCTGTTTCTGTAAGTTACGCAGCAGTTGAGCAGATTACAAAAAAACATAAACTAACAAATTCAAAATTTTTATGTGTTGGTTTAGGTGAAACCTCAAAACTTTCACTTAAACATTTACATCAAAAAAAGATTAAAAACATTAAAATTTCAAACAGGAGTAAAGAAAAAGGAACTAAGTTTTGTAAAGAACTAGGTTATGAATTTATAGATTTTAATGAATTTAAAAATGAAATAAATAATTCTGATGTTGTCTTTTTTTCAACAAGTTCAAATAAAAAACTGTTAAGTAAAAAAGATCTTTCTCAAATAATGAACAAAAGAGATAAAACCTTATTAATAGTTGATTTATCTGTTCCGAGAAATATTCCAAGTAATATTAAAATTAAAAATCTTGAAATTGTCAATATTGACAATCTAAAGGATGCAGTAAACGAAAATTATAAAAAAAGAAAAAAAGAAATAATTAGAGCTGAAGAATTTATCGATGAGTTTCTAGTTGAATTTGATGACTGGACCAACTCAAGAACATTAAGACCTTCCATTTTATCCATTAAAAAGGAGATTAGAGAAGTTTTTGTTAATGAAACACTAAATAAAATTGATCATTACAAATGTGGATGTGATGATATTGAAGATTCAAATCTTATTAATGAAAAACTAAATAAGGTTTATAACAAATTTACAAATTCATTAGTTAAAAAAATTAGAAAAGCTAGTAATAATGGAAAAGATGAAAAGGCTATCAAAGTCATAAATCAAATTTTCTTAAATGATTAAGACATTTACTATAGGGACCAGAGGAAGTAAATTAGCATTGTTTCAATCAAATCTTGTAAAAGAATTGCTTGAAAAAAACCATCCTGAACATAATTATGTTCTTAAAAAAATAAAAACCAAAGGTGATATACTTATTGACAAAGCACTTGATAGAAAAATTGATAAAGGATTCTTTGTTAATGAAATACAAAAAATGCTTATAAATGAAAAAATTCACATAGCTGTTCATAGTTTAAAAGATTTACCTGTTGACAATAATAAAAATTTATCTATAAGCGCAATATTAAAAAGAGCTAATCCGCAGGACGTATTTATTAGTAATAACAAAAAAAGACTCAAAGATTTTACAAATAATGAAGTAATTGGGTCGTCTTCATTGAGAAGGAAAGCTCAATTATTAAAACTTAATCCAAAATTAAATATAGTTGATATAAGAGGTAATATTGATACAAGAATAAAAAAAATGGAAAGTGGTGAATATGATGGTCTAGTTTTAGCAGCTGCTGGAGTTGAAAGATTAGGCTTAGAGAAATACATTACGGAGTTTATATCAGAATTGAACATGTTAAATGCACCAGGACAAGGTGCAATTGCAGTTGAAATAAAAAAAAATAATCAGGAATTAAAGAATATAACAACTTCAATTAATGATGAGTTTTCAAAAATCACAACATCAATAGAAAGATCATTTATGAAACTGATGGGAGGTGGCTGCAACTATCCGATAGCAGCTCTTTCAAAAATAAAAAATAATAAAATTTCAATTGAAGGATTAGTTATTAGTCTTGACGGAACTAAACACTTAAGATCCTTTGCTGAGCAAGATATAAACAACTGGCACGATTTAGGCTTAGTATTATCGAAATCTCTTTACAATAAAGGTGCTCAAGAAATCTTAAATGAAATTGATAATGAAAATTCTTAAAAATTGCTCTGTAGTAACAACAAATGAGTTACACTCAGAAGGTTTTTCAAAACTTTACGAGAATGGGGCTGATGTGTATCACTTTCCGATGATAAAAACAGAAAGTTTGAACATAAAAGTGAATTTGAAAAATTATTCTTGTTTAATTTTTACATCAAAGAATGGAGTCAAGTTTTTTTTTCAAAACAACAACCTTAAGGAATATAAAAAAATTATTACAATTGGAAAGAAAACAGCTGATGAATTAAAAAATTATGATATTGAAGCCAACTATATTTGTTCAAGAAATTATTCAAATGAAATGGCCCATGAATTAGAAAAAAACAAGATATTAAAAGGTGAAAAATCCTTATTGATTCAAGGTGATCTTGCTAATAATTCATTATTCAAGTCATTATCAGAGTTCAGTAACATCAAAAGATTAAATATTTATAAAACAATACTTGTAAAAAAAAGTGAATCTAAACTAAAGGAATTGTTGGAGATTAATCCATATATTATTTTCACTAGCCCTTCTTGTTTTGAATCATTTAACAATCTTTATCAAACAAGTAAAGCAAAACTAATTAGTATAGGAAAAACTACAACTTCCTACATTGAAAGTAAAGGGTTTAAAACAACAACGACTGCAAAAATGCAAACCTATGAGGGAATTTCTCAAGCCATCATAGATTTTTTTAAAAAAGAAAGATATAATGAATTATCCTGAATCAAGACTAAGAAGGCTTAGACATAATAAAATCATCAGAGAAATGTTTGAAGATATTAAAATATTTCCTCAGGACTTGATATATCCAATTTTTGTATGCGAGGGAAAAAATATTAAAAATAAAATAAATTCATTAGAGGGACAATTTCAAATTTCTATAGACAATGTTATAAAACTCTGTAAAAAACTTATTGACTTGAAAATTAATAAAATTTTATTATTTGGGGTTGTGAGTAAGAAGGATATTAGCGGAGAGATT
>CESF01138245.1_pt1 | contig 13253 bp, 11 predicted proteins | sample 356331 | NCBI WGS metagenome assembly CESF01 (sample SAMEA2621779, study PRJEB7988) | marine metagenome | biome: marine biome (ENVO:00000447); feature: surface water layer (ENVO:00002042); material: "saline water (ENVO:00002010), including plankton (ENVO:xxxxxxxx)" | depth 5 m
TCCTCTGATTAGGTATGATCCCAGTATAGTCCCCTCCATCCGTTCGATAATGACAGTAAGTACACAATTATCTAGTTTAATTCATTAAGATGATACTTACTGTATGTTCCAGTTTTCTTTGGAAAATATTCCGTTTAACAGGCTCTATAACCTCGCTTATCTCAACCACGATTTAACTAAAGCAAAAATCCACCTTTTGGCTTTCAAGCATCAATCCCTATCGAGACCTAATTCTCTCTATTTTTGTGCAAGAAAATTGGATACCGACCACAATTTCAAACACAGATATTTTCACATAAACCTCAAAAGTGATATCAATATCAATATTGACCGATAATAATACAAAAGAGATATTTTTGATGAATAAGACCCTACTCGCTTGCTACGCCCTTCTTGCTTTTTCTTCTGCGGCAACGGCTAATGTTCAGTTTTCGAACCCAGAAGGAGCTTTAGGCGAACCTTCTAATTACTCTCAATACCAAAATGTTTTGTCAGAATCTGAACTTCAAATTTCAGATCCTAACGGAAAGAAAGGCAACAAAGGCTATTTTGCACTCGATAATAACTACGACGGCATAGTGAACAACAATTTCTATGTCGACAAAGAAAGTGAAGCGCTAGTCTTTACCATGAAAAATGACCACCTGCGTAACGAGCTACGCGTTCAGGAGAACTTCCGCACAGACTTAGCAAATGAAACATACATATTGAGTTCGGAAGTGGAGATCATAAACCCTGAAGAGTCGATGAAGAACTCAGACTCTAAACAAGACGAGATTACTTTTCTACAAGTACACAACAAAGGCCTAGATAACCTCGGTACTCACAATGTCCCTCACCCTTTGCTGCGTGTTGTGTGGAAACGTGACAATAATGGTATTGAAGGGCATTTCTGGGCAATCGTTAAAAACAACGCTGTCATTTGTAAAGGAACGTTTGGTAAGAAGAACAAAGATAAGGAAATGTGCAAATCAGACGTAGCATATTCTCAGTTCGACTTAGGTAAAGCGCCAGAAGGCAAACCAACAGCATTTGACCTAATCGTTGGTGATAAGAAACTCATTGTTGACGTAAACGGTGAACGTAAAGTTGAGCAGGATATTGATTATTGGCGCCACCTATTAAGCTACTTCAAAGCTGGCGTATATAACCAATTTACAAATGGACAAAGTGAAGCTCACTTCTACAAGCTAGAGTACACAGAGAAAAAGAGCTAATTTAAAATTTGGCTTACAACCACATTGAGTCATCAGAAACAGAAAAACGGACTTGTTAGAAAGTTCGTTTTTCTGTGAGCGCTGTTGAGCATTGTTAATGAGTTAACCCGAATATCTAGATAGCTAGAGTTAAGCAGCCGATTACTTTTGTTGCTTCCAATACAATATGCCTTTATTCAGTTCTTTCGTTAACTCTATTTTGAAAGGCTGTTAATAGGTAATCGATAAAGACTTTCTTGCGTTTTGGCATCAACTGCCTGTCTGCATACACCAAACTCACGGATACCTCAGGCATGTCATACTCAGGCAATAGTCGTACTAATTTGCCTGTTTGAAAGTGATCTCGACAGATGAACTCCGGTAAAACGGCTATCCCCAACCCATCGACACAAGCAGTAAGGCAGGCTGTAATCGTGTTTACCCTCAACTGACACGGCAACTCTATCAAAATCGACTCTCCATCCTCCAGCTGCAAATGCCATTTAGGTAAGCGTGCTGCTTTGTTAACGACTTCAATCAACCTAAATGGTGATTTTAGATCTGTAGGAGTTTTGATATCACCAAACTGTTCTAAATATTCAGGACTCGCTACCAGTACACGTTTTGATGTTGTCAGATATCGAGAAACCAAACTTGAATCCACTAGCTCACCAATTTGCGCGTAAAGGTCGATACCTTCCGAAATGATATCAACTTCGCGATTCGTCAGCTCTAAATTCAATGTGACATTTGGATGTTCTTTCAAGAAACTGTGTATATATTTAGCCAACACTTGGTGACCTAGTTCGACGGGGAGTACCACATTTAAAGGGCCACGAATCAGATCTTGATTTGCGGATACTTCGAGTTCGGCTTGGCTCATGATTTCATGCATTTGAATACTTGATTGATAAAATCGTTCTCCCTCTGGTGTTAGCAGCAAACTTCTGGTCGATCGAGTGATCAACCTCACACCTAAATGCTGTTCTAACTCTGCCAATTTTCGGCTTACGGTCGACTTAGTCATGTTAAGTGTTTCAGCAGCCTGCGTAAAACTCCCACAATCAACAACTTGTGTAAAAACAGTTACAGCATTTAAGTCCATCACGTATTCCTAAAACTATCATTAGTAAAATTTTTGCAACAGTGTTTCTCTTTTTTCCTATCTTATCAATTAATGATATTCATTTACAATTCGTTACATCTAAATAAAAACAAAATGAGAAAAAGAAATGACAGAGAAAAACAACGCTTCGCACACAGTAAGCAAAACAAGACGTAAAAAAGCTCCGCTTATTGCCACTGCGATCATGCTGTCATTGGGTTTAGCAGGCGCGGGATATTGGTACGGTTATGGTCAGTACTTTGAATCAACCGACAATGCCTACCTTCAAGGCGACATTACTAACATTAGCCCTAAAGTCTCAGGCTATATTGTAAAGTCTTACGTGAGTGACAACCAATCGGTAAAAGCTGGTGATTTGTTGGTGCAAATTGATGACCGTGATTACCAATCGGCTCTTGCTCAGGCCAGTGCCCATTTATCTGTCGTTCAATCCGATGTGAAAAACCTTGTAGCACAACAGACGTTACAACGTAGCAAAATAAACCAAGCTGAAAGCCGTGTTGATTCCGCACAAGCTGAATACGAACGTGCGACTCAACAAGTAGTTCGTTCTCGTAGCCTATTAAAACGCAATTACGCCTCTCAAGATGAAGTCGACAGCATGGTAGCACAACAAAAAGTGACCCAAGCCGATTTGGAAGAAGCAAAAGCTAATCTCGTTGCGACCAATGATCAGTTAATTGTAATTGCGAGTGAGATAGAGCAAGCCAATGCATCGGTAACAGAAGCTCAAGCACAAAGAGAACAAGCACAGTTAAACCTTGATTATACTAAAGTGTACGCTCCTACCGACGGTGTTATTGGTAAACGCAGTGTGCGTGAAGGTTTGTTGATTCAAGCTGGAGCACCGTTGATGAGTTTAGTGCCAAATAATCAAGTGTGGATTGAAGCCAACTTCAAAGAGACACAACTCAGTGGTATACACAAAGGTCAAACAGTTGAAGTAGAGCTAGACGCTTTTCCGGGTCAGCCGCTTGAGGGCGTGGTCGATAGCTTCTCCCCTGCTACTGGTGCTAAATTCGCGCTGCTTCCACCAGAGAATGCAACGGGTAACTTCACCAAGATTGTTCAACGTGTCCCAGTAAAAATTACGATTCCAGATCAGCAAGGGTTAAAAGGTCGTCTTCTTCCTGGTTTATCTGTGGTAGCGACCATAGACAAACGAGGCTAGACCATGAGCAACGCTGGTGTTGTCACCCAAACTAATGATGATCACGAGGTATCCACTCGCCATTGGATTGCCCTATTTGGCGGGCTAGTTGGCGCGTTCATGGCGATCTTAGATATTCAGATCACCAACTCGTCTCTTAAAGACATTCAAGGCGCACTATCTGCCACTTTGGATGAAAGCTCTTGGATCTCTACGTCTTACCTAGTTGCAGAGATGATCGCTATCCCACTCAGTGGTTGGCTTTCTAAAGCGCTCGGTAAACGCCGTTACATAACGTGGACGACGGCTATCTTCACCATTTCATCTTTGCTGTGTTCATTTTCTTGGAATATGACCTCGATGATCGTGTTCCGTGCGATGCAAGGCTTCAGTGGTGGTGCTTTAATCCCGCTCGCATTCTCATTGGTGATTCAGTTACTGCCGGTTAACAAACGGGCTGTGGGTATGGCATTATTTGGTGTAACCGCGACCTTTGCTCCATCGATCGGCCCGACATTTGGTGGTTGGCTGACGGAGAACTTCTCTTGGCACTATATTTTCTACATCAACATTCCGCCAGCCCTACTCGTGATCACCATGATCCGCTATGGCTTAGACGATGAAAAACTCGATCTTGGTACCCTTAAAAAGGCCGATTGGTTTGGTATCGCCACCATGGCACTCGGATTGGGTTGCTTAGAAGTGGTGCTGGAAGAAGGTAACCGCGAGGAGTGGTTCAGCTCAAGTTTCATCATTGGCTTGAGTATTGTGTCGGCGGTGAGTCTGGTTTACTTCGTGATAAACGAACTCCAACACAAAAAGCCCTTGGTTAATTTGCGGCTATTGCGGGATGCTCAATTTGCCATGTCGTGTATCGCCTACCTGATTTTAGGAATGGCGTTACTCGGGTCCATTTATGTTTTGCCATTGTACTTAACACAAATACAACAGTATAACGCGATGGAAATTGGTCAGGTGCTCATGTGGATGGGGTTTCCACAGCTACTGATTTTCCCGATTGTACCTAAGCTCACACAGATAATTAAACCTAAATACCTAGTGACCTTCGGTTTCGCAATGTTTGGTTTAAGTTGTTACGTAAACACACACATGACAATCGATTTTGGTGGTCAGCAGCTGATTCTATCGATGGTTCTACGCGCGATTGGCAGCCCATTTATTATGGTTCCACTGTCTTTGGTTGCGATGAAGAACATCAGTAAAATGGATACACCTGATGCTTCGACCTTAACCAATGTGATGCGTAACTTAGGTGGTGCTTTTAGTATCGCGATTATTGCGACGCTACTTGATAATAAAACACGTGAGCATTTGGCTCATATTAAGGAATCACTGCCTTCTGTTAGTCAATTAGGTTGGCAAACACTCAAAGATCAACAAGCGTTCTTTATCCAATCAGGAAGCGATGCCGCAACAGCAATGCAACAAGCTCAGGCTAGCCTGTTAGGAACCATGCAACGTGACGCCGCAATCATGGCCTACAACGACGTATTCCTAATGATGACAGCGTTTTTGGCATTAGCTGCGGTTCTAATTTTGAACATGCGCGATTAAAAGTAAACTGGCCCATCATTCAGGTTTACCTAGCATAGAAACACGAAAGCCCGATACCGCACTCGTTATCGGGCTTTGTAGATCTTTATTGAGCTATGTTGTATCGCCAGAAATTAGTACTTAAGAAGTACTTTGACATCGCCAGTAAGTGCAGCTTCATCAACATAACCAATCGCGTTCGTGTTTGAAGCGACTTGATTGATTACGGCACTGTAATCAGCAACTTGGACCGGCGCTTCAGCTTTACCAGTGAACACTAAGCGAGCCCAAGCGGATTGCAGTTGGGACTCTGAACGACCCGTTGCTACTTCATGAAAAGCAATACGACCTTCAGCGCCATCAACAAGCTCAACAATTTGAACTTTACTGCCATTACCCAGTTGGTTTGATTTACCCATGAATAATTTTTTCACATCAGCATTGGTTAACGCATCAACACCTGCGCTATTGCCGATAACAACCATACCCGCAGCAGCATTAAACGAAATAAACGTTGCTGCCATAAGCGTTAGTAACTTTTTCATACTGATACCTTAGAATACGAAGTCTAACTTAGCTGAATACAAGATTGAGTCATCTTCAAAGAAATTGCCTGTTGCGAAATATGTACCGACTGTTTCGATATTCTCTTGGAAGCCGCCGCTAGTACCTTTGTAGTCAACGTAAGTAACATCAACTTTAAGTGACATATTCTTAGCAAAATCCCAACGTGAACCAACAGAGTAAGATAGACGCTCGTAGTTTAAAGCCTCTCTAAGAGCAGACTGAACGCCTGTCATATTAGTACGCTCTTCATTGTCAGTCGTTTCTACCCAGTTGATTGATAAATAAGGAGTAAACTCATTGACTCTATAGCCAACTAAAGCAGAAATAGATTGATAGTCATAGAACTCACCATCTAGCTGCACATCCGCACCTTCGATGTTAGCGATTAAATCACCGTTGTCATACTGTGCACCAAGTGAAATAAACTGACCGTCTTTACTGTCTAACATTTTGCCCATTCGACAATATGGGTCAGCAAACAGACTATCGTCGTTAAAGTTACAAGATGGGTTCGATTCAGCAACAAAGTAAGAACCACGGAACGTCATATCCCCTACGTTCCAGTTCGCACTCACACCCATCAATTTGTCTAATTTAACTTCGCCAACAATAGAGTCGTCTTCGTCAATGGTGCCAACACCAATAACGGGTTGAATCAATAAACTTGAATTATCGAATTCTACTGGGATCAAGAGATCAGCACCGGTATAGCTTTTTAAAACGATATTTTCGTACAGCTCTTGCGAAGGACGAATCATCGGATAAGCGTAACCAAGATCCGTGTAATCTGAGTAGAAAAACAGCGGTAGGCGTAGCTTACCAGCACGAGCAGTAAAACGTTCAAAGTCGTATGATGCATACGCCATCTCGATCTTTGGTTCGTAGTCATAACGACTATTCGCAACAATCTGCGTTACAAATTTAGCTTTCTCATTCACATTAAAGTCAAACTGAAGTCCAGCAAGCGTCTCTTGCTCCCATTGCAGATTATCGCTGGTATATCCCGCATAATTGACATCATTGTTCGCTTTACCGATTCCAACCGAACCAAAACCACTAATATTAATATCTTCCATACTTGCAGCATTTGCACCACAAGCAACACTCACCAAAGCAGCAATTAGTGTCTTTTTCATAACGAACTCCACAGTTATGTTTTAGTTTTTATTATTTTCAGCCCCAAATTCGAGGCAAACTCCCGCTGTTCTTCTTGGTGAAAACCAAGAAAAACGTCACTTAAAAAAACAGCAGGAAGAATTGAGGAAAGCTAACGGATCTTAAAGTGACCCGTTAGTTCAGATAGGTTTCGTGTGATTTTTTGAATATCCTGAGCGACTGAATCCACTTGTTGAACACTGTCAGTAGTACCTTCAGCCATATCACGGATATCCGTTACAAACATTTCAATACGAGAAGAGGTTTGTTCTTGCTCTTCAGTTGCCGATGCAATGCTATCGTTACGTTGACTAATTTCCATCACATCATTGGTGATCTGAATAAGAGATTTCTCCGCCACCAACGACTGTTCAACACAATTCTCAGCTTTGATTGCACTTTCCGAGATAATTTTTGACGCCATTTTAGCTTGCTCTTGCAGCTGAGACAGCACGGACTGGATCTCTTGCGTAGAGCTTTGTGTTCTTGATGCTAATGTACGAACTTCATCAGCCACAACAGCAAAGCCTCTGCCCTGCTCACCCGCTCTGGCCGCTTCGATAGCCGCGTTTAATGCAAGTAGGTTAGTTTGCTCTGCGATCGCGCTAATTGAATCTAGTATCGATCCTGCACTTTGCGTATTGGTATCGAGTTGCCCAACCACTTGAGAAGCTTGACGTACATCTGTGGTGAGTTCTTGTACCGCAAGAATAGTACTCTTAACTTGCACTTCGCCCATAGACGCTTGCTCGCTCGCACTTGTAGCAGACAAAGATGCATCACTTGCATTGTGAGCAATATCTTTAGCCGCGCTAAATAGCTGCTGTAACGATTGGGATACTTCTTCAATAGCCAAGTGTTGATTTTTGGACAAAGTGCGCGTGTTTTGGCTTGTGCTCACTAAAGAACGCGAAATAGAATCCAACGCCACCACGTTTTCAATGGTGTCTGTCACATTACGTTGTAAGTGAGAAACAAATGAATTAAACGAATCAACTAGTGGTTTAAGTTCATCGTTTTTCTCATGCTTCAGCCTAACTGTTAGATCACCTTCGCCTTCTGCTATGTCTCTCATTTTGTCACTGATATTGGCTAAGTCTTTACGTATTGCATAGACAACAAACCAGCCAAATAAACACAATGAAATCAATGCAGCAACACCAAGCACTCTCATGATCCGGTTTGAACGAAGATTGTTTTCTTCAAGGGAAGTTACCGAGCTTTCGAAATCAGAAATTCGAGCCTCGGAAAAGTCATTAACCCCTTTGGTTAAACCTTCTAGTATTTCACTGCTCTGTTTAGCCAGTTGCCCTGCTTCACTTAATGAAATATCTTCGTCAATCATTCCTTTAGCTATTCGATACGCTGAATCAAAGTAAGCTTTCGTACTTCTTTGAAGTTCAGTAATCGAATATTTTATGGATGGATCTAACTCAGACTGCAGTTTAAAGTTCGCAATAATCGCCTTGTATGTTGTGACGTTCATTGCCAATAATTCTTCATCACCCAACGTCACCGCTAAATTAAAACGTTCGGCGAGTTGAGGTATTAACACTCGATTCATCGAAGATGAGTCCATTATCGGATAGATAACTTCATCAATTCGATTTACTTGTTGATTGTTATTACTTAAGGCCCTTTCGCCCACAAATAAAATACTACTGAAGCCAGCAAAAGAAAAAAGGCACAAAGCCAAAACTTTATTTTTTATAGAAAGGGAAAACATCAAATATCCTTATAAACGGAATAATATACCGTGTCTTATTTGTAAGAATACTTGCGCGTGTACGCGGCAACAATTCAGATAAAGCATGATTACCATAAATAATTTCGATTAAACACATAAATACGGTAAATCATATGCACCTAGATTTGTAACAGTTATTAGCGCTTAGCATCAAGACTTCTATCGCAGACCAAAAGCTATGGACACTAAAACTCAATTCAATTCAATTGCTCTTTTAACCCGTGAATAACTAACATAGAAGCAATAACATCAAGTGGTCTCATTAAAGAATACGCCATCTTGACAATGTGCAACTTGACACCTAAATTGACCTTATAATCGAATTTTTGGGAATGACAATTTGACCTTATCGCCAGACCTAAGGGTTTTGATTGTAGACGACTCTAAGAGCGCCACCATTCTTATCAAACAGCAGCTAGTTGGTTTGGGGATTCCGCATAGAAATGTTTTCATTGCGACCAACTACCAACAAGCGATCAAAGCAGTCGAAAGTCACTCTTTCCATGTCCTTCTCATCGATTATCATCTAGAACAATCTTTCACTGGATTTGAGCTGCTAGGGATTCTCTATCGAAACCGACTGATCGATCATACCGTTGCAATTATATTGCTCTCTGGTGATATGCGTCAGGAAACGGTATTGACAGCTTTATCCGGCGAAGCGCACCACTTTATTTCTAAACCAATCAATACACTTGCTCTTGGAAAGAAAATTCAAACCGCCGTCTTTGAAGCAAAGCAAATTAGCCAGCTTACAAACCTATATCCAATCAATAATCAAGTAGCACTCAATTCAGCATTAAACATTCCAGGAAAGGATACCAAGGTACAGTTCGAAGCAACGCTTATCGAACACTTGATAGCACGCAAAAAGTGGGAATTGCTCTCATATTTACTTAATAAATCTGGAACGAACATGCATCCAACCAAACTGGTAGCAGAAGCTTTAATTTTGGACGGGTTGGGTAAGCCAAAGTCAGCCATAGACAAACTGCACAACTACCTTGTTGCGCAGCCTCTTTCTTTGAACGTGATTGATTGTTTAAGCTGTATTTACGAAAAACACCAGATGTTAATACCAGCGTTAAAATTGGCGATACGAGCCTTTGAATTAACACCGAGCATCAGCCACCGTGCGATTCGCGCCATCGATTTAGCTGAGAACGTCGACAATACTCAAGTTCTGATCAAGTTAGGGGAGATTTACGCTAACAGTATTTCATTAGCAGACCTCGACGTTATTCACTCTATATCGACCTATTTCAACGCGTTGAGAGCAACATATGAACGAGAAATGCATGTAACCAACAAAAAATTGTTGATAGAGCATGCAGGACAATTTACGACACAGGTTAATCTAAAACTACCAAATCACTCGCAAAATCAAATACTTTCAAACCTAGCGATTTTCCATTGTCATATTCTGATATTCGAAAAAAATGAAAAACTTGCTCATCATAAATTGGTAAAAGCGACTACTTTGCTTTCTCATCGTTTTTACGATGGCCCAACGGATTTACTCAACCAATTGTTACCTTTACTAGATCACTTTGGGGAATACTCTATGTACCGTGCAGTGACGAAATGTATCCTATCTCGCGGTGATCCTGTATTGCATCAAATTCAACCAGCAACACTGTCTCCTTCCACTTTGATAAACCTAGAAAGTGTGGATTCAGTAAATGATCTTAAGAACTATATTCACAATTACCCATATTCTGTAGCCGCTAAACTTGACTATTTATATGCTGTAAATAAAACTCAAATACAAGAACAACTTAGTGACGATTTCGTACAAGAAATCACCCAACTAGAACTTCCAGAAAAATGGAAGACATGGGTTAGCGACTTATCACTCAAGGGGTTTATCACCAAGCCACCTTGCCCATTTCCCACAATCAGCCGACGGGAGTCTATATGCTAGATTTTGACGCTTTAAACACCTATTTAGACAATGACCAAGAAGTCATTTTTGCAGTATTGTCTGTGTATCAAGAAGATCATGGCAACTCATTAGACGAGATAAAAGAGTTGGTACAACAACAAGATTGGGGCAAGCTTCATTTTACAGTGCATACTTTAAAAGGCATCTTAGCCAGTTTCGGCGAAGAAACGGCCACGGCGGCCTTGGAGCGAGTCGAGCAAAACACGCTCAATAAACTCGCACCTAAAGATGAGGATCTGTCCGTAATCTACAGCGAAGTGAAGATCATCAACAAACAGATTGATGAGGCGCTTAGCGCTTATTAACAGCCTCAATGTGCAACTAACCCGTTATTATCTTCTAGTTGTTCAGATACTCGATAGAATTAAACAAGCTAATAGAGTTTAGACTTGACTCGTTACACTTATCAGCAGGACAAGATAGAGAGTTGAAGTATTCTAAGTAGAACCTTAACTCTTGCCACTTTCTTTGACGCTAGCCTTCAAATCACACAAGCTATAAACGGCTATAAATTCACACCACCTATCTGGGAACACCAACGCATAGATCACGCGTTATAACCCATGCATGTTCATGTTTTCAATGAAAAAGCAGTACATTTAATGAAATGCAAAATAGCTAAATATTTGTAGATCTTTTTGTGACTGGAGTATACGAAATTGCATTTTATTTATTGGTAAACGAGAAACTGTTATCTACACTCTAATAAAATCGAGCGTTAATCACTCAGTAGCATAATAATAAAATAAAACGTTCAGTCGGCTAAATAAGGACAAGGAAATGAACAAAGACAGTTTTGCTGCGTTCCAGGAGCTCACGGATCACCCTCCTACTAAAGGCTCATTGACTACCACGACTGAACCCTATGCGTATTATCTAAAGGATCTTGTGGGCATTGACCTTCTATCTCGTGAAGATGAAGTGTATTACGCTAAATTGAATTGCGCTGGTGATAAAAAAGCGCGCGATGTAATGATCGAATCAAACTTGCGCCTGGTTGTAAAAATCGCAAAAAGTTACCTAAAGCGTAAAGGTAATAACTTCACTCTGCTCGACTTGATCGAGGAAGGTAATATTGGCTTGATCAAGGCCATCGACAAATACGACCCAGAACCCGGCTATCGTTTTTCAACCTATGCCGTATGGTGGATTCGCGAAAACATCGAAGCCGCATTAATGAATAAGGGTCGGACTGTCCGCTTACCGGCTCATGTGTGCAAAGAAATTAATAGCCTCGCATCAAAGAAGTTAGATATAAGCAAAAAAATGAGTAAAGAAGTTTCTATCTCAGAGCTATCATCAAGTTCTGGCGTTAAGGTTGAGCGTGTCGATAAATTGGTGGCGTTAAGCGGATTTATTGACGTAACAACAACAGTAGGCATTAGCCATGCTCCACTTGTGTTGGAACAATGCGAAAGCGAATGCATCCCCGACCCTCAACAAGACTGTGAAGATCAATCATTCACACACGCGCTTGAGCAAATCATCAACACACTGCCACCGAAATTGCAGAAAGTTCTCATTCACCGCTTTGGTTTCTTTGATAACAAGGTGAAAACACTTTCGGAGGTGGGAGAAATGTTGGATGTAAATGTGTCTAATGAACGTGTTAGACAAATGCAGAAAGAAGCGATCGAAAGAATTCAAAAACGACTGAAATTTGATGGCTGGGTCTAAGCAATTAAGAACACAAAACTTAGCAACTAGAGCGCTGAATAGCTAGATTAGACATTTAAAGAACAATCATAAGGGTGAGCTTCAAAGCTTGCCCTTTTTGTTTGCCTACTTCGTTAAAACGTTTGAACGATCAGAAGTATATAAAGCAAAGTGCCATTTTGTTGGCTAAACAGTCTTACAGAGAAACATAGGAGTATTGATTACTTCAAGAAGTAACACGTTCACTGCGTAAAATAAGGTAATTCACATAGGTAGTTTCAAGGCAGTTTTGTTCCCACAAAGACAAGATGCGCTTAGTTGCAAAGTAATAGTCTTTATTCCTCAATAACATGCCAACCGTACGACTTAGTTTCTCAAACCGTACTTGGTCGCTTGCCGAAATATAATCGTCTTCACTTTGAATAATCGGAGCCAAACCATCGGCAAACCAATTGTTCAGAATTTCTCGCATCTCTAACTCAGATTCAGGCACATCGATACTCGACAACTCTCGATGTTGAGGTGGTGGCACTATGTATCTAGATGCTTGTGGTGAACTGACATATCGATACATGTCGTCCCTCCTTTTAACTGACTCTTCTAATAATTAAGGACACTTTTATTCGTTCACAAGTTTTAATGTCCAGTTTTTTATAGCAGTTTTTAAATGAGAATAATGAACAATAAATGACAAATAAAAAGCCATGCAAACCCTCTCTGCATGGCTTTAATAAACGCAACGTTATGCGCCTATTTGCTTCTTAGTTCAAAAGACGACTGAACTCATTGGGTTAAATTTGGCTTTGGTCTAAGTCGTTGCCTTGATCAGTTCCAGTTTGAGAATCTGAATCGAAGCTGCCAGAATCGTCGGTGAAGTCAATACCTTGCTCTTGACCACCTGAACTTGTCCAGTCGCTGCCGCCAGACTCCATACCTGCCATGTCCGGTTGCTGTTCTTGCGTCGAACCTTGCATGGTGTATTGATCGTCGATCTCAACTTCAACAGAACCGCTTGCACCGTCTATTGAGCTACCCAAATCATCGTAACCTTGGAATTGCACCTCGCTAGTCCCTTCATAACCCTCAGGAAGTTCTACGGATACAGGCTGATCTAGGTTGCCACTGATTGTGAAGCTACCATCACCGTTATCCAGTGC
>CESF01002525.1_pt1 | contig 13249 bp, 12 predicted proteins | sample 356331 | NCBI WGS metagenome assembly CESF01 (sample SAMEA2621779, study PRJEB7988) | marine metagenome | biome: marine biome (ENVO:00000447); feature: surface water layer (ENVO:00002042); material: "saline water (ENVO:00002010), including plankton (ENVO:xxxxxxxx)" | depth 5 m
AGCCAATTTGCTGGCTCGAGATTAAGCCTCTCAAGGATAGGAGGTAAATGATGATCTATATATCCGCGTTTATCCGTGCTAATACAGCGGCCTGTTTGCCCTACAAGTAACAGGTATGACTTTAACTCAAAAGGTATTCCCTTTGATTTATTCTTGTTCATACCACCAACAAAACGAGCTAGTAGCTTAGGTTGTTTTGAATTCTTCGCCTCCTGACACCGCTTTTTGAAACTTGTATAGTCAGATTGCTCTGGGGTCCTCGCAACCTCTGCACGAACAGGGTTTAAATCAACATAGGCCATGCACGCTAAAAGAGCAGATTCATCAAGTAGTGCTTGGCTCTTGAAGCGCCCTTCCCAAAAATGCCCGGTACATTCGTCTTCTTTATTTGCACGTCTGGCAATATATTCATTAAGCATTCGCATGAACCAACTAATGCTAGAAAGGCGAGTCCTATACTCTGCAACCTCTTTATTTAAAAAGGCCTGTTGAACGTCACTCAATTGCTCACCACGGAGGAAGTTTTGACCTAAAGGCGTCATTTTACTGAGCTTCTTCCAGCGTAGAAGAACGGCCTTGTCGCTTAACCTATTTGCTTTTTTATCATCTACATAAAGCACAATATGAGTATGATTACTCATCACGGCATAAGCACACACATCAATACAAAATACCTTCGCAAGAACAAGCAGACGATCTTCAACCCACCCTCGGCGGTGTTCATATGATTTACCTGTAAGAGTGTCTTCTCCGCAAAGGTAGGCGCGTCTAACGCATCGGGATACACAGTGATAGTATTTAGTATTCGACAAACAGATTTGCCGCTTCCTTGCTAAAGCCATCGTCCACTCCTTGAACCGATAATTTAAAATGCATTAGCTGTAACTAAAGTGTAGACAAAAACTCTTGCACTGCAAGAACAGTTAAGTGTAATGACTGTCTATTTAAATTTCTTCCTTTGGAATACAGCTGAGAGCTAGGCTTAAAGTGACTGTCCATGTAAAGAGTTAAACACTTTGTTACGGAAAAAAGCTGTTCAAATATCGTTAAAACCATATACTGCAAACAACAAGAAAAAAGATGAGGTTTTCTCGTGCAGTTCACTCAAGGTATGGAATACTTCTTTTCTGGCTTTAAGTTAATTAGCCAAAAGGGGTTGAAACGTTTTGTACTTATTCCTTTAACAATCAATATCCTGCTTTTTGGTAGTTCGCTGTTCTTTTTGTACGGTTGGCTCACTGATGGCTTTGCTTACATGAACTCGTTATTACCAGAATGGCTTAGCTGGCTCGAATGGCTAATGTGGCCGATTGCCGTGCTGGTGATTTTATTTAGTTACAGCATGCTCTTCACGGTTATTACGAATTTTATAGCAGCCCCATTTAACGGCCTGCTCAGTGAAAAAGTTGAGCTTTACTTAACTGGGCAAAAAATTAATGACGATAGCCTTTTCGATACAATGAAAGATGTGCCACGCATGCTAGGACGAGAGTGGACAAAACTTTGCTATTACCTACCACGCGCTATTGGCTTTTTTATTTTATTGTGGATTTTACCTGTGATCGGGCAAGTTTTATGGGTGCTTTTCACCTGTTGGATGTATGCCGTTCAATATGAAGACTACGCTTTCGATAACCATAAAATTAGCTTTAACGAAATGAAAGGTGACTTAAAGCAAAAGCAAACCTTGTCCTATGGTTTTGGTTTAGCTGTAATGATTTTAACTGCAATCCCAATTGTTAACTTAATTGTCATGCCTGTTGCAGTATGTGGAGGCACACGTTTATGGGTCGATAATTACCGAAGTAAATATCGAACTTAAATTAGATGTTTAATCGTCTAATAAAAAGGCCAATAGTTTTAGCTATTGGCCTTTTTATTTTCAAATTGATGCTAACTGTAAAGGCTTTGTGGCACCTTAGTTACATTCAAATGTACTGTGACCTCTTCACGATCGTGATACAAATGCTTGGCTTGCAGCTCGTAGCTCACTCCATATTTATCAAGCTCTTCTTTGATCATTTTCAAACATTCGTAAACGCTGTCAAAACGTTTTTTCATAGGCAACTTGAGATTAAAGATTAGCTCTTTAGCGTAGGCATTAACTGCCCAATCAATCATAAGATTAGTCACTTTTGTCGGCTTCTCTACCATGTCACACACTAACCACTGAATATTGCGCTTTTCAGGGCGATATTTAAAACCATCTACTCTGAAGTGCTTAACCTGCCCTGTTTCCATCAAATCATCATTCATTGGGCCATTATCGATTGCGCTTACAAACATTCCACGGCGCACCAGCTGATAAGTCCAACCACCTGGGCAAGCGCCTAAATCAACGCCTCGCATGCCAGGTTGCATACGTTCTTCGGCTTCATGGGGGGGAATAAACACGTTAAAGGCTTCATCGAGTTTTAAGGTAGAGCGGCTCGGCGCATCATTAGGCATACGTAAGCGCGGAATACCCATAAAGAAAGGCGAGTTGTTAAATGTATACGAATAGCCGACATAAGCACTGTCATTTGCTAAAAATAACACATGCATTACTGGTTTCTTCTCTGCAAGCTCGCGAGTTACCTTCGAGCGCTTTTCAAGCGACTTTTTCAGTGGCGTCGAAATCTTTTTGCAGAACTTAGACAGCTCTTTACCTTCGTTTGTATCGGACGTTTCTACGCGTAAGTCACCACATTCAGGAAAGTCAGCGGCAGCATCAACAATGGCACTAACACGGTCTTCAAGTGGCATATTATCCACTAGAATGCCAGTAAACCATTGACGCGCAAATACCATATTTTTGAAGTCGACTTTTTTTATGATTTCATCGCCGTGACTTGCATCAAAACATTCATAAACAACAATACCTGTATTTGGTTTTGTTTTAACGTAACCTGCAAAGCCTTGTTCAGCAGCTTGAAAGGTAATTTCAGCAGCGGCATCATTTTCAAAACCACTGCGACAATAAATAATTACACTCGACATAGATAACCCTTAAAACTTATATCGTGCGGCTTGAACTAACAAAGTAGCCCAACCAATAATAAAACAAACGCCGCCAATAGGGGTGATAGGCCCAAGCCATTTCATGCCCGTTAATGCGAGTAAATACAAACTACCACTAAATAGAAACGTACCTGCTATAAAAAATCCACCAGCCCAACTTAGGTTCATGCCCCACTTAATTAAGATAGCAATAGCTATAAGTGCAAGGCCATGCAACATTTGATACTCAGCAGCTGTTTTAAAAATCCCAATTGCGTATTCCGAGACACGGTTTTTTAAACCATGAGCGGCAAATGCACCAAGCATCACCGAAAACATGCAGAATAAGCTGCCAACCATTAAATATAGTTTGATCATTGCTCATCTCCTGCCACTAAATTAATAATAAACTTTGCTGCATAATCCGCAGCTTGCTGTAGATTCTCTTCTTCAGTAATTCCACTTTTTTTACGTGGTTTTAGTGAATGATCACCATCTTTGAGAAATTTGATTTCTGGCGGATTAATCATTTTAAGATCAGCGAGCTCTTGCTGATTTCCAAATGTATCGCGCTCACCTTGCAGAACTAAAAAAGGGCATGGCATATCAACAAAATGGTCTATGCGAAGTTTTTCGGGTTTACCCGGTGGGTGAAACGGATACCCAAAAGCAACCACGCCAGAAATTTGAGCTTGCTCCTGCTCGGTACAGAGCATAGAAGCCATACGCCCACCCATAGACTTACCACCAATAAATAGCGGCAATTTTGGCTGGCGCTCGGCTAAAACTTCACTAAAGTAGGCAAGTAACTTAGGAGCACGCTCTGGCGGTCTTCGCTTGCCTGTCTCTTTTGCAATTTGCATATATTGAAAATCAAATAACGCCACATCAATATTGAACTGACTAATAAGTTTAGCCATTGTTTGCATAAACTCAGAGTCGCTGCCCGCCCCTGCGCCGTGTGCAAATATAAACTGTGCACGGGCATTGCCTGTTGCACTTTTAAACCACTGTAACATGTTAATACTCTTGTTCTTGCTCTACTAAGCTCAGCATCCAGTCTTTGAAAGACACTATTTTACCAAGCTCTGTTTGCGATTCGCGGATCACTAAATAGTAAGCATTTTTACTTTCTAATGAGTGATTAAACGGTATGACAAGTCGACCTGCATCAATATCAGGTTTAGCTAATACGCTATTACCAATAGCAACACCCTGACCATGCACCGCAGCTTGTAATACCATCGATGAGTGACTAAAAATTGGCCCTTGGTTAACTTGCACATTACGCACACCGGCCGTTTTCATCCAAGTTTTCCAATTTTTACGGGTCGTATCATGCAATAACGTATGATTCGCCAAATCACTTGGTTGATTGAGTGGCTTAGGGCCTGTTAATAATAATGGGCTACATAAAGGCACCAGATATTCAGTGTGCAGCTTATAAGTTTGCACCCCACTCCAGTGACCTCGGCCATAATAAATGGCAATATCGACATCGTCAGAAAGTGAATTCTCATCCTGATCTTGCGCTTTAATTCGCACATCAATCTCAGGGTGTAATTCATTAAATAAACTAAGTCTGGGCACTAACCATTGAATCGCAAAACTTGGCGTTAAGCTCACTGTCAGTGAACCTTTCGCACCTCGTGCAAGCAACTTTTCTGTAGCATCAATCAGCTGGGTAAAAATCTCTTTAATATCTAAAAAGTAACCTTGCCCTTCTTCGGTCAGCAATAAAGAGCGATTTTTACGCAAAAACAGTTTTAAACCTAAATGCTCTTCTAGGGTTTTAATTTGGTGACTCACCGCTGCTTGCGTTACATACAGCTCTTCTGCCGCTTTAGTAAAGCTCAAATGACGAGCCGCAGCTTCGAATGCTTTTAGCGCATTTAAGGGAGGTAAACGACGAGACATAATCACCAAGCTTAGAATTAGTTTTTCTTATGCGTCGATTATAGCGATACAAATAAAAAAAGGCGACCATGGTCGCCTTTTTCATACTTAAATAGCAAGATTACAAGTCACTAGCGCTAGTATCTAGTGGTGCAAAGCTCTTAACCAAGTCATCAACCGCTTTCATTTGCGATAAATAACCTTCTAGTTTACTTAGTGCAAGTGCACAAGGACCATCACATTTTGCTTCATTAGGATTAGGGTGAGCTTCAATGAACAGACCTGCAATACCTAATGCCATACCACTACGCGCAAGCTCTGCAGCTTGTGCACGGCGACCATCCGCAGAGTCAGCACGACCACCAGGACGCTGTAATGCGTGTGTTGCATCAAAGATAACCGGCGCCATAGGCTTCATGTCATCCATACCTAGCATATCAACCACTAGGTTGTTATAACCAAAGCTTGTGCCACGTTCACACAGCGCAACGTTGTTGTTGCCCGCTTCATTAAACTTTTTAATGATATGGCGCATTTCATGTGGCGCTAAAAACTGTGGTTTTTTCACGTTGATAATGGCGCCAGTTTTTGCCATAGCAACGACTAAATCAGTTTGTCGAGCAAGAAAAGCAGGTAATTGAATAACATCAACAACTTCAGCCACAGGTGCGGCTTGATGTGGCTCATGTACATCAGTGATTAAAGGCACATTGAAAGTAGATTTAATTTCTTCAAATATTTTTAAACCTTCTTCCATACCTGGGCCACGGTATGAATTAATTGAAGAGCGGTTTGCTTTATCAAAAGATGCTTTAAACACATATGGAATGTTTAGCTTTGATGTTACTTCTACGTAATGCTCAGCAATACGCATCGCTAAATCACGTGATTCAAGTACATTCATACCACCAAACAGCACAAATGGCTTGTTGTTGGCTAATTCAATGTCGTTAATTTTAATTAACTGGTTGTTCATTTCTATTCCTTAAGGTGCAACAGCTTGAAGCATTAATCCACAAATATAAGCCATGTAAGTACCTACACCGTACCCCAAAACAGCAAGTAAAACACCTACTGGCGCGAGAGACGGGTGGAATGCTGATGCAACAACAGGTGCAGATGCTGCGCCGCCTACATTCGCTTGAGAGCCTACTGCCATATAAAACAGTGGTGCTTTAATTAGTTTCGCGACGATTAACATTAAGCTTGCATGAGTAATCATCCAAATCGCGCCCAGTACAAAATACATTGGCGAGTCAAAAATCGCGGTAATATTCATATGTAAACCAATTGAAGCAACAAGAATATATAAAAAGCTTGATGCTACTTTTGAAGCACCAAAGGCTTCAATATGGCGAACTTTAGTAAATGATAAACTAATACCTATGGTGGTAGAAATAACAATTAACCAAAAGAATTTACTATTTAAACTATACTCTTGCGCCCAAGGGAAATTAGCCCCAAAAAACGGACCTAAAAAGTCTGCACAAAAATGAGCAAGGCCAGTAATACCAAAGGCAATAGCAATAATCGTCATGTAATCATTTAAGGTTGGCATACGCGCATGCTCAGCATGATACTTTTCAACGCGCTCTTTTAAATCTTCAATTGCACGAGTATCTGCCCCTGTTTTGGCATCAATCGCCTTATGATTAGCTGCCATTAATAACAACACCGCCATCCATAAGTTCGCCACGATGACATCAACAGTTACCATTGCAGAGAAAATATCACCGCCCACTTCAAACATTTCTTTCATTGATGCTTGGTTTGCACCACCACCAATCCAGCTACCAGCAATGGTCGTCATACCGCGCCATACAGCATCAGGGCCATGGCCTCCGACAGCTTCAGGGTAAACCGCACTCATTACTAAGATAGCGAGTGGTCCACCAATAACGATACCCATGGTACCCGTTAAAAACATTATTAATGCTTTAGGGCCAAGGTTAATAATGGCTTTTAAATCAATACTAATGGTCAGCAATATTAAGCAGGCTGGCAGTAAATAACGTGATGCAACAAAATAAACATTTGAAGAGTGACCATCAACAATACCAAAGGTATTCAGTAATGATGGTAAAAAGTAGCAAAGTAATAATGCCGGTACGTATTTATAAAATTTTTGGCACGCAGCATTATTACTGTGAGAGGTTTTAAAAATAAACCCCAAAATAACGGCAAGCAAACCAAGTACGACTGCGTCATTGGTAATTAGCGCACTGTGGGCGTCAGTCATAAATGTTCCTTTAAAATTAGTGGTGTGTATTATTGTTGTCTTCTATTTCAGCAATTTGATGCTGAATAACTTCGATAGCAGGATCATCTGGGCACTCGTTAATAAAGTACTGCAAATCATCGCGGGCCATTTTTGGGCAATCTAGCTGATTAAGTAAATAACCACGGTCACGACGCTCATAAGGGTCATCACCAAGTAATTCCATCAACATTTCAACACAATGCAAAGCATGACCAAATTTACTTTCGCTAATAAAAGACCATTTTTGCTGAGCTAAATATAATTTATATAGCTCTTCATCAAAAATCAGCTCAAGAGGTTCTTGTTCATCACCATTTTCTTCACACGCATTCTCTGGTGTTATATACCAGCTCTGCTGTCCCGTGCTGGGCTCAATTAAATAACCTTCTTCATCACTCATACCAACATGAACGTGCACGTCTCCTTGACTAAGAGTAACAGTCGCGTCCAATTCAGCATGTTGCAATAAATGACAAAGTAAAACTGCCAGCGTGGTTTGTGTACCACTGCGCATGGTAATGGTGTAGCTAAAACTATTTAACGTATACTCAGGCACTTTTAAGCTTGATGAGCTAAATAGCCATTGTTGATAAAAGGTATCAAGTAACTTATCGAGACGCTCATGTGGCTCTTTTAATTCAGCGCAAAGAGCTGTTACCGTGTCTTCAAGCTCATTGAGGGTGTCATAACAGGCTGTTAAATCAGCTTGATGATCCCACTTCAATTCAGCGTCGATACAACGATAAAGCACTTTCGAAGAAAATGCGTCAAAGGCCTCTTCTTGATAGGATTCATTTTGATCTTCAAACCAAGGGGTGGTCATTTATACTGCTACATCTCTTACAAAAACGAACAGCTAGTTTACCTACTTTTCCCCTAAGTTACCAATACTGAGCGATGAGATATAAAAAAGCGGTATGACAACCTAGGCCATCAAATACCGCTTAGAGATTCTTAAAGAAGAAGTGCTGTTTTAGCAGAGGCTAAATAGCCAATTGCCAATAAGATGAGTGTGGTGATTACAAGTAATACGAGCTTCGCACTTTTTGCATTTTGCTTAGCAGCAACAACACCTAACACAATGTATGCAATAACTAAGATTATCTTTTCTAATAACCAAGACTGCTCTAAAGGGTTAAGCCCTGCCATCACAATCAATACCACTGCAGAAACTAGCAGTAAAGTGTCGATACTATGACTACCAATAAATACCACTTTATTTTTTGCCAAAGTGCCCGATTTTAAGCGTGAAAACGAACGAACGTAAAATAAGATAATACTCAACACGGCAAACAGCATGTGAGTATGTTTTACTGCTAAATAATCCATATGCCCCTAATTTTGTTTTAATTAATCTGGATAACGTACAAGTACGTCTTCTATTTCTTTAACCCGCTGATTAAACACTTCAATTAACTTCGGATCAAATTGTTTGCCCTGTTGCGAGTTAATTTCCTTGATTACATCTTCAAGTGACCACGGCTCTTTATAACAGCGTTTATGACGTAGCGCATCAAACACATCAGCTAATGCTACAATGCGACCTGCCATTGGAATTTCCTCACCTTTTAAACCTTTCGGATAGCCTGAACCATCCCAACGCTCATGATGTGATAAAGCAATAATGGCTCCTGTATTAACAATGTCACGATTTGAATCTTTTAAAATTAAATGACCTTTTTCAGCATGCTGCTGCATGATAGCCCATTCTTCGTCGGTGAGCGGCCCTGGCTTATTTAAAATTGCATCAGGAATACCCACTTTACCTACATCATGTAGGGGCGCTGCTAAGCGAATAAGTTCAGCTTCGCGTTTGGGTAAACCATAGCCCAAGGCCAATTCATAGCAAATGTGCGAAACACGTTTTACATGGTTACCGGTTTCCGTTGAGCGTTGCTCTAACGCTTCACTAAGCCTAAATACTAACTCTTGCTGTGTTGCTTCAATTTCAGATTGTAACTGTACATTTTCATACGCCAACTGCACATTTTGTGAAAAAATTTCAATCAGATGACGCTGAGTGTCTGTTAAATGCTTAGGGATACCGGAAATAAATAACATCGAGTTGTGATTACATTCACTACAACAATAAGCAAATAAATAATTTTCACGGTAGACGATGGTTTTTTCGTTCAATGCTTGCTGGCAGGCTTGCAACTGCTCATTATCTAGGACTTCTTCGATAGCCTTACCTTCACTACGTTCAAACTCACCACGCCCCGAAAATACCACTAACTTCTTTTGATTATCCTGCGGGTTACTGGCAACTAAGCTTGTTGCATACATTGCTTGATCTACAGTACCGAGTAATGAGGTGAGTTGTTGCATCACCCCTTCAATAAAGCTCTCAAGTGAATGAGTTGAGAAAATATCACGTGATGCTTTAATAATTTTTTCAAGGCCTTGACGAGATTGCTCAATCGATAAAATGTCACGGTAAGAACGTAAACTCGACATAACCACGGTAAACAGTTTTTGTGCAGTTAGCTCAGTTTTTGACTTGTAGTCATTGATATCGTAGTTAACTATCACTTGTCGCTCAGGTGCTTGACCTGGCTGACCGGTACGAAGAATGATACGAATGTGATTATTTTTTGCAGTTTCGCGAATAAACTTAGCAACCTTAAGGCCTGCGTCGTCAGTTTCCATTACCACATCAAGTAATACGATGGCAGCATCTGGATGCTGCTCAATTACCTCTTTGGCTTCTTCACCCGAATAGGCACTAATAAACTCTAAGCGTTTATCTTGAAATTCAAAGTCACTCAACGCAAGATTTGTTACGGCATGTACTTCTGGCTCATCATCGACGATGATGACTTTCCAACTACCCTGAACCACCTCATTAACTTCATCAAGTGCTTCATCCGAAAACAAAAAATCATCCATTGTATGGGACCCTCAAAGGCTATGTACGCACAGTGCTCTTCATGATTATTTAGGCCATTGTGCTAAGGTTACACGGTCATTACCGCCAAGATCTTTAATTGTAAGTATATGGCTATACGACATTTGTGCAAAAAATTCTTGTACCTTCACACTTTGTTTGTAGCCATGTTCAATTAAAAGATAGCCATTTGTCGTTAAATAGTCACGCGCACTAGTAATAATTTGTTTAATATCAGCCATACCGTCATCATCTGCAACTAATGCAGAGAGCGGTTCAAAGCGAACATCACCTTGGCTTAAGTGCTCATCATCATGTTCAATATACGGAGGATTGCTGACAATTAGGTCAAACTTTTCTGTACTTACTGCACTAAACCAATTGCTCAACGTAAAAGTGGCGTTGTTAATACTAAGTCGTTGTTTGTTCTCTTGGGCAAGCTCAACTGCATCAGCAACTCTATCAACCCCTGTCACCTGCCAATTTGGCATTTCACTGGCTAATGCTAAGGCAATTGCCCCTGTTCCCGTGCCTAAATCAAGCACCTTGGCATCAGCAGGTAATTCAAGACCTAAAGCATACTCAACTAAAGTTTCGGTATCGGGTCTTGGGATCAAAGTCGTTGGGTTAACCTTCAAAGGAAGGCTCCAAAATTCACGAAAGCCAACAATGTGAGCAACGGGTTCACCATTTAAACGGCGCTGACATGCTTGTTCAAAATCAAGTTGTTGCTGTTCGGTAAGTTGTTTTTCTGGCCAGGTAAATAAGTAACTGCGTGGTTTATCAAGAATGGATAATAAGAGGACTTGTGCGTCTAGCTTAGCACTGTCGCTGCTAGGCGTTAATAACGCCGTTGCAGCAACAATTGCTTGTTCAATGCTTTGCGGCACGATTATTCATCGCCCATCGCAGCAAGTAAATCAGCTTGGTGTTCTTGCATTAGAGGTTCAATAACACTGCCCAAATCACCTGCAACTACTTCATTTAAACGGTAAAGCGTTAAATTAATACGGTGATCTGTGATACGACCCTGCGGGTAATTATAAGTACGAATACGCTCAGAACGGTCACCACTACCTACTAGGTTACGACGCTCTGATGCTTCAGCCGCTTGACGCTTTTCATCTTCAGCTTGTTGTAAGCGCGCACCAAGTACTGACATCGCTTTAGCACGGTTTTTATGCTGTGAACGTTCATCCTGACACTCTACAACTACGCCCGTTGGAATATGCGTAATACGGATTGCTGAGTCGGTTTTATTTACGTGCTGACCACCGGCACCCGATGCACGGAAAGTATCTACTTTAATATCCGCAGGATTAATCTCAATTGCTTCCGCTTCAGGAATTTCAGCCATGACTGCTACAGTACACGCAGATGTATGAACACGGCCTTGCGATTCTGTCTCTGGTACACGTTGTACACGGTGCGCACCTGATTCGAACTTAAGCTGACCATAAACACCTTCACCTGAGATATGTGCAATCACTTCTTTATAACCGCCGTGCTCACCTTCATTAGTACTAACGACTTCCACCTTCCACTTTTTAGTTTCAGCGTAGCGACTGTACATACGGAATAAGTCACCTGCGAAGATAGCAGCTTCATCACCACCGGTACCGGCACGAACCTCTAGGTAGACGTTATTATTGTCTTTAGGGTCCTTAGGTAACATTAGAATTTGGATTTCGTCTTCTAAAGCAATTATTTGTGCTTTTGCTTCTTTATATTCTTCTTGCGCCATTTCACGCATATCAGGATCAGAGTCTTTTAACATTTCTTCAGCAGTAGCAACATCATCTTGTGCTTGTTGGTAAGCTAAAAATGCTTTTACGATTTCTTCTAATTCTGAGTATTCTTTAGATAAGGCACGAAAGCGATTTTGGTCGCTGATCACAGAGGGGTCGCTTAGTAGCGCTTGCACTTCCTCATAACGCTCAACTAAGGTTTCTAATTTTCTATAAACAGACTCTTTCATTTAACGACTATTCCTGATCAATACCTAACATTTTCTTTAATTGGCTTAACTCCGCTGCTTCACCTTTTTTAGCAGCATCTTGAATGGCACGGGTAGGTGCGTGCATCAAGCGGTTGGTCAGTTTGTTTGCCAACTCGAGTATAACTTTTTCAGCTTCTTTACCTGCTTGCAGCTGGCCTAAGGCTTTTTCGACTAGTTCTGACTTTATATCTTGTACATCGTTGCGATAATGGCGAATTAAATCCACCGAATCGAGTGAACGCAACCACATAGCAAATTCATCGGTACGTGAGCGAATAATAGCTTGTGCTTGCTCAGCAGCCTGCTCACGGGCGGCGATATTCTCGCTTACTATGGCTTGTAAGTCATCAACTGAATACAAATAGGCCGCATCTAATTCGCCTACTTGGCTCTCGATATCACGTGGTACTGCAATATCAATAAATAACATTGGTTTGTGACGGCGCTTTTTCAGCGCTTGTTCTACTACCCCTTTACCAATGATGGGCAAAGTACTGGCGGTTGAACTAATTACAATATCTGCATCATGTAAACGCTCAGGTAACTGAGCTAATGCAATGACATCCGCATTAACATCATCTGCTAACGTTTTAGCTCGTTCAATAGTACGGTTAGCAACTGTTATTTTTTGCGGATCATTTTGGTATAAGTGTTTAGCAACCAGCTCTATCGTCTCACCTGCCCCAATAAGCAATACATTGGTTTTATCTAATTTGCCATAAATGTGCTTAGCAAGATTAACAGCTGCATAAGCAACAGATACCGCACTGGCACCAATATCAGTTTCGGTACGAACTTGTTTTGCAACTGAAAATGTTTTTTGAAATAAACGGTCGAAGGTTACACCTATCGCATCATGGGTTTTCGCATTATGGTAAGCTTGCTTTATTTGCCCTAAAATTTGCGGCTCACCGAGTACTAACGAATCTAAACCACATGAAACCCGCATTAAATGGTTAATTGCTTCATGATCTTCATGATAATAAACATTATTGCTCAGTTCCTGTTCATCCAACCCATGGAAACTGGCTAACCAGTGCAACAGGGTTTGGGAATTACGCTCGGCAAGGCTACAATAGATTTCAGTTCGGTTGCAGGTCGAAACAATAACCGCCTCATTAAAATGCGAGTGACCACTTAATTGCTGCAACGCCTCAGACATTTGCTCTGGCGAAAAAGCGACTTTTTCACGTAATTCTACGGATGCGGTTTTGTGATTTATACCAAG
>CESF01052555.1_pt1 | contig 13183 bp, 16 predicted proteins | sample 356331 | NCBI WGS metagenome assembly CESF01 (sample SAMEA2621779, study PRJEB7988) | marine metagenome | biome: marine biome (ENVO:00000447); feature: surface water layer (ENVO:00002042); material: "saline water (ENVO:00002010), including plankton (ENVO:xxxxxxxx)" | depth 5 m
CTACCTTGACACGGTAGGGGTCACTGGTTCGATTCCAGTATCGCCCATTTCCATCGTGAGAAGAGAACGAACAGCATGACCCTGAGTGTCGTGGTCGGACTCGGACGTTCTGGGATTGGGGCAGCCCGTCTACTCAAGGCCCAGGGATCAGAAGTACTTATTCTCGAGAAGGCTGAGAACGATGCTTGCCGGCAAAAAGCAGCGGACCTGAGGCAGCAAGGCATTGATGTCCAGTTGGGACAGCCTTTGGAGATATCCAGTTTTGAGCCCTGGCTCAATCAGATCAATCAGGTGGTGATCAGTCCTGGCATTTCTTGGACGCATCCAACTCTTGAAGCATTACGAACGCATGGGGTTCCGGTGAGGGGAGAGATGGCTTTGGCCTGGGAGAGCCTGAGGGAATCTCCATGGATTGGCATCACAGGCACCAACGGCAAAACCACCGTCACCCATTTGCTCCACCACGTACTCAGCCATGGCGGGTTGAAGGCTCCCATGGCCGGGAATGTGGGGTATTCCGCAGCAGAACTGGCCCTGGGATGTCTTGAAGGCTCCACCCCTGTTCCCGACTGGGTGGTCATGGAGATGAGCAGCTACCAGATTGAAGCGGCCACCAAGGTGGCCCCGCGCATCGGCATCTGGACGACGCTGACTCCTGACCACCTGGAGCGACATGGATCGCTAGACGCCTACAGAGCGATCAAGCGTGGACTGCTGGAACGTTCCCAGCTGGCGATTCTGAATCGTGATGACCCTGAGATCAGAGGAACTCACAGCAGCTGGGGACAAAAGCGGGTGAGCTGGATCAGCACTGGCCGGGAGTACTCAGACACCGCAACCGCCCGACTAAGAGTGAGTGACGACGGATGGGTCTACGAGGGAAAGCAAAGACTCTTCTGCTCCGACGCTCTCGCCATGCCCGGAGCGCACAACCAGCAAAACATGCTTCTGGTCACTGCAGCGGCTCTCGAAGCTGGATTACGCCCAGAAACCATTGAATCAGCATTGCGTTGCTTCGATGGGGTTCCCCATCGACTCGAATCGCTCGGAACCATTCAGGGCATTGCCGTTTTCAACGACAGCAAGGCCACCAACTACGACGCAGCTGCCGTGGGTTTGCAGTCCGTACCCAATCCGGCGGTACTGCTCGCAGGCGGTCAGACCAAACAAGGCAACGCTGAGGTTTGGCTGCAACTGCTGAAAGAACGCAGCAGCGCCGTTGTGCTGTTTGGCGCTGGGGCTGACGAGCTGCGTGGATTAATCGAAGCGTCTGCCTTCCCCGGCGCCGTGGTCACGCACCAAGGCCTAGATGACGCAGTTCCGCATGCTCTTGAACTGGCCCGACAGCAGCAGGCCGCAAGCCTGCTGCTGTCTCCGGCATGCGCCAGCTTTGACCAATACTCCGATTTTGAAGCTCGTGGCAATCACTTCCGTGAGCTGATCGAAGCAAGCCAATCAACCTAGTCTGGGAGAAATTCTGTAAAAAGCGTGGCCTACTGGCTGATGAAGAGTGAACCCGATGTTTACGGGATTCATCATCTTGAAGAGGAACAGACAACTCTCTGGGACGGTATTCGCAATTATCAGGCGCGTAATTTCATGCGCACGATGGCTGTTGGCGATCAAGCCTTTTTCTATCACTCCAATTGCAAACCCCCTGGGATCATCGGACTGATGGAGGTGCTTGAAACAGGACTGGTCGACCCCACACAATTCGATCCATCCTCGAAATATCACGACCCTGCATCGAAACCGGAGGCACCACGCTGGGACTGCGTGCGATTGGCCTATCGAGGCAAATTTCGGGACCTCTTAAGTCTTGAGGACTTGCGTCAGTCTTATCAACCGGAAGAACTGGCCGTCGTTCGACGTGGCAATCGACTGTCCATTCTTCCTGTGGATGACCGAATCGCCCAGGATCTCCTCAAGCGACTTGGCTCAATTCAGTGAAGCGCGGGAGCGTCGCCTCACAGAACGCCTCCCTCTCACAACCATCATTCCCAGAGCCTGGATCGGGTTCAGCCAAGCTCCCTGGCGGTGCGTGGGCCTAACAGCTCTCATGCTGATCACGGTCACGGGCCTGAGTTTGATCTCAAGGGATCTTCAACAGGGGGAAGGCTGGTGGCAGTCAACCATCAGCGATGTGCTCTTTGTTGCAACCATTCCCACGACTCTTCTACCGCTCGTGGCCTTGCTGCATCTCGCCGATCAGCTCCTCCCTGCCAACCAAACCGCGCACCCGATCAATGCTGCCCAGGAACGTCCACGACTGCGATGGATCTTCAGACAAACAGCTGCGCTCGTGCTCCTGGAAGGGATCATCCTGATTGGAGGCTTGCAGACGATCAGGGTCATCGGAGCACTCATTGCCAGGCAGAGCGGTGTGTTCTCGGCTTTGATTTTGATCGCGGGAGGCCTTGCACTGATCCTCTGGACCCTCAGCCAGACCCTGGCCCTGCCGCTCTTAGTCCATCACGGGCATCGTCCACTTGCAGCGATGGAGCACAGTCGCCGACTGGTTCAAACCAATCGCTTGAAAGTTCTCGCTCTACTTGGCCTGCTGATCGGCATCAACCTGATTGGCCTGATGGGGGCTTTCATCGGCCTGCTGTTGAGCATTCCGTTCAGCGCCTTGATGCTGATGGCAAGTTGCCGGACTCAAACGCCCTGGGTCAAAGATTCTCGGCGGAACATATTGCCCACATAAAGGCGGGTGATGTCTCTGGACTCCACTCCGTGCTGAATCAGGAATCCGGCCAGAGCAGCCTGAACGAGGCGGTACTGATCCCAGTTTGGACAGCGCTCGATAAACGCAACCATGGCTTGTTGCAGGGGCTGAGGAAGCTCGGAATGAAAGCTCACTGTTGATTCACTCGAAGCAGTGGGCTCTTGCTCAGCGGCAGACGTTGCAGTAACAGCCTGTGAGGCCTTCTGTAGCTGGTCTGATGCTGATGCCTGAGCCCGCTGAAACTGATCGGCCAACTGCATGCATACGTTTCGGATGACAACTAGTTCTCCACAGATACCGGCCTGAGTCAAGAAGCCGCTCCAGAAAGATTCTCATCAACTCTCACAATGAGACCTCAGCCGCCAGAGCCTTTTCCAGCAAGCGATCTTCCCCCCTACTCGCGAAAGAGTCTCCGGCGTGATTCGTCAACCAAAACCGACCTCCTGAATGAGGTTTTCCACAGAAGTCGGCCATACCAGCCAAAACACTCCGAAGCCTGTGGAAAACCTCCATTGAATCGTGGGGAATGTCAGGGGAAAATCAATGAAGAGTGATTCATTAGCTGCTCTGATCATTACTGCTGTCCCACAGCGTTCTCATCGCCTCGGCGATGGCCTGCGCAGCGGGGTCAGGCCAGCAAACCTCCAGGCCGCGAGCCTGCTCGCCATCGCCACTGCAGATGCCTCGCAGCGACCACCGCGAACGATCACCTTCAAGGCAAGCCCACCAACTGCCACGTTCCAGCTCAACGGTGATGGATTCCTCTGCCATGAGCTGATCGCAAATGCAGCGATGTTGATCTGTCAGCTCAGCAATCAGTGAAGCCAGCTCGCGGGCTTCACTTTCCTTGAGTTCGAAAGCCCAGTGTTCTCCTCCAATCAGAACGGAGAACAGAGGGCGGGACGGATCCCTGGACAATCTCCAGCCAGGCCCCTCCTGTTGAATCATCCAGGAAGCAAATCAGGCTGGTCCTGTTCGTCGCTCAGTTCAACGATCGCGCGCTGGACAGGCTTCACGCTGGACTCTTCAAGCAGGCCATCGAAATCGTCGAAGCGACGCTGCTTGGCACGGAAAGCAATGCGCACAGTCGTCAGATAACGATTGCTGGACTGACGGATCAAGCTTTCACCTCGCTTAGCGAGATCTTGATGATCGACTCCGGCAGAGAGCATGCCAACAACCCATTAATCCCTAATTCTAAGTGAGCAGATCACTGTGGAAAGGAACATGCATGGGATAGCTGCGTTGCGGACGCCCAGGAACCCTCAAAACGATCTGACGACCAAGCCCCATCGCCACCAGCGGTCTGCGCAAATGACTGAGCAGTGCACTGACCTCCTCAAGGTGCTGTGCATCCACACACTCAATGCGGATACTGCCCCAACTGCGCGACATCCTGCAGTCCCGAAGCGGTTCCAGCTCTGATTCGATCTGCGGATCTTCCCGATAAAAGGAAAATACCAACCGTCTTAAGCGATCCATCGTTGCTCCCCGTAGCCTCGACCTGTCTCCAACCTGCCCATAGCGGTGGTTCAACCCCTCGCTGCCGAACAAAACCTTCATCTTTCCGGCGCGTCTTACAACGTCGGCACCCTGGCGATCGACCTTGGAAGCACCACCACGGTGGTGGCATTTCAGTCTGCTGAGCGATCTGAAGTGGATCTGCTCGATCTGCCTCCCATCACCCGAGAGACGGGAGCGATTCCATCGCTGATCTGGGCGGAGGATGCGACCTCAGGTTCCGCTCTAGTGGGGCTTGAAGTGCTGGACAACGGCTTACACGAATGCGATGCCCCTCAGCTGCATCGCGACTTCAAGCGTTGGATTGGCATGACTTCCGATCCGCAGACTGCCGAAAGGCGGCTCAGCCCTGAGCAGGCCGGTGCGCGGCTTCTGACTGAAATCTGGAAGCGGCTACCCCCTGAACTCAGGATCCAGCGACTCGTGCTGACAGCCCCAGTGGATCAGGGCTCCGGATATCGAGACTGGCTTCTCAGAGCCTGCGAACCGATGCAGGTGGCAGAGATCGCTCTGGTTGACGAGCCAACAGCAGCTGCACTGGGGGCTGGCCTGGAAGCAGGATCCAAGCTTTTAGTGGTCGACCTTGGCGGCGGAACTTTGGATCTGTCCTTAGTGGCACTCGAAGGCGGCGAGGGTCGTGCGGCACCCGTAGCCCAGCTGCTTCGCTTCCGCGGCCAAGACCTCACCAACAGCCGTCAAACGCTGCGTCAGGCCAAGGTTCTTGGGAAAGCCGGGATCAACTTGGGTGGCAGGGATCTTGATCGCTGGATTCTCGATGAGCTCTGTCCCGGGGGCCTACCGGAAGAAGGGAATGGGCTGATGGCTCTGCTGAATGCGGCGGAACGCCTGAAATGTCGCCTCAGCGATCCCAATATCCCGAATCGGGAGAGCCTCACGGAAACAGCCAATGGCCTGGATGTCGGCGCACCGAGCACCCTGTCGATGGATCGACACAAGTTCAGTCGACTGCTACAAGAGCGCGGGCTATTTGATGCCCTTGAAGGACTGCTCAGCAAGACCTTGCGCGATGCGGAACTCAACGGCTGTCCAGCCGAAAAGCTTGATGCTGTGGTGATGGTCGGAGGAGGAGCCCACCTACCGCAGCTGCGCGATTGGCTCTCCGAGAAGCTTTCTCCCACACCACTGCTCACACCTCCGCCGATGGAGGCAGTGGCTTGCGGCGCCTTGAGCCTCACTCCTGGAGTTCGCATGCAAGACCTTCTGCAACGTGGAATCTCACTGCGCTGCTGGAACCAGCGCAGCAACTCCCATCACTGGCATCCCCTCTTTTTGCCGGGTCAGCCCTGGCCCTCTAGCAAGCCACTGGAACTGATTTTGAGCGCCAGTGGGCCAAACCAGCAGTCGCTCGAGCTGGTGCTTGGAGAGTCCAGGGGGGAGACGAGACATGAAGTGGTGATGGTCAATGGCCTGCCCCGTGTCATTGAAAAAAACGATGGATGGGATGACGTGACAAGGCGGCCAGATACCGCCTGTGAGCTCCCCTTAGACCCTCCTGGACAACCTGGGGAAGACTGCTTGAAACTGCGTTTCCATCTCAATGATCAGGCGGAACTGATCCTGGAGGGAGAGGATCTGCGGACTGGCGAAAGCCTTGAACCCAGACCACTGGGGGCCGTGCGGTGATCGCGCCGTCCACAAGGACGTGTGTGTTAGCGGCAACATCCATAGAAAGAGAAGCGTCTTGCCCTAACCATCCGTGGCGCTGCGTCGCCATCTCCCGAGTTTTTGGTTGATCGCCACACTGGGTGGTGTCATATCCCTCTGTGGTTACGCGTACTGGTGGGAACAGCAGTTGCCGAGTCGCCTACGTGAAGCCTCTTCACAGGGAGATCTTGAGGCATGTCTGCGCTATAGCGAACAGCTGGCAGCACTGCGGTGGCTCGACCGAGAAGCACCCAGTGAACAGGCCGTCTGCCGGCGTCGCCAGGCTGAGCTGAGCTGGCAGGCGGGCGACAGCAGCCAAGCAATCAACCTGCAGGCACAGCTCGTGAATTCGAATGTGGGCAGTGCAGAGCAGAAACGCAGTGACCGCTCGAGATTGCTCAGTTGGCGCCAGACACTGCGCGAGCGGGCACTAGATCAGTTCCGAGCGGGAGATCTCGAACAGGCGCTCACCACCCTCAGGCCCCTTGAACAAAAAGGCCAAAGACCAGGAACACAACTCAGCGACAGCCTGCGCGAGACCTGGAACCGAAACAAGGTCGATCACGAACGACTGAAAGACAAAGTGCATCGACAGCAATGGTGGGAAGCACTGAGCGTTCTCAATCAACTGGACCACCCATGGTGGCAAACCCATGCCCTACCTCTGCGCAGACAGGTGGAGGAAGCCATTCAGAATCTGCGTGATCGGCAAGAGCACCACAGTCATGGCGCCCTACCCGCTCACACCGTCGATCCTGAACGTCTCAATACAGCGGTGGAAGAGCGACTATCCAGCGGCATGGATCCATGGAGTGCCTTTGTCGCCGGATGTGCTGATCTGGGTGGCGTTCTGGTCGAGGAAGGACCCGAGAGTCTCTGCAAAGCAAAGAATCGGTGAAACCGACGACGGGGAGGAGATTCAGTTCCCCTCCTGATCACTCCTCAGAAAGACGCCTTCTTCACCATCCACATCCAGCAGCCTGAGCTCGATGGTTTCGGTCCGCCGCGTGGGCACAGATCGACCACAGAAATCAGGCTGAATCGGCAGTTCTCGATGACCGCGATCCACCATCACCAACAGCATCACCCTGCGAGGCCGACCCCAGGCCTGAATCGCTTCCAGAGCAGCACGCACGGTGCGGCCTGTGAAAATCACATCATCAACCAACAGCACATCACGTCCTTCGACACTCACCGGCAGCTCGGTCGCCTGCACAGGCCTCATCGCCACACGCTCGAGATCATCGCGATGGAAGGTCGGATCTAGCGTGCCCTGAGCGATCGTCTGGCCGCTCTGCTCTTGGAGAAAGCGCGCCAACACTGCTGACAAATGAACTCCACGAGTGGGTATTCCCAGCAGGAGTAACTCCTTCACCTCTCCAACACATTCAAGAACCTGAGAAGCCAGACGCGACAGTGTTCTGCCGACGTCCTCGGCGGAAAGGATCTCGATCCGATCACTGTTCCCAGACGTCACCATGACCGATGCAGTGGGGTAGGTGAGTGTATGTCGGATATCACCTGCAGATCCGCAAAAGCTGACCATCGTCAGCGCAGGAGTTCACTACGGGAGGGATCCGGGGGTAACTTGTGAATCTAGAGAAGGCCTTAAGAAGGGATAGAGCTGAGTGAACGTTGCCGATCGCCATTCAGGACGACCAAACAGGGAGCCAGCCATTGCTCCCGTTGTTCTGGCGATCCTGGATGGGTGGGGCGAGCGTTCCGACACCGAGTACAACGCCATCCGAGCCGCAGACACTCCCGTCATGGATGCGCTGCGTCACGCCTATCCGCAGACACTGATCCAGGCGAGCGGCTCCCATGTGGGATTGCCTGATGGACAAATGGGTAATTCTGAGGTCGGGCATCTCACCATTGGGGCGGGCAGGATCATCCGCCAGGAACTCGTGCGCATCGGCGACACGGTGCGCGACAACAAGTTGAGAGCCATCCCGAAACTGGGTGAGTTAGCCGAACGTCTGCGTGCAAGCAACGGCACGCTTCACCTGCTGGGCCTCTGCTCGGACGGTGGAGTGCACAGCCATGTAGATCACCTCTGCGGACTGCTGCACTGGGCCGCCGACGAAGGCCTAAAACATGTTGCGATCCACGCGATCACCGACGGACGTGACACACCCACCCAGAGTGCGCCGACCTATCTGAAGCAAGTTGAAGCTGCCATCGAGGCCAGTGGTGTAGGTGAAGTCGCCAGCCTGTGTGGCCGGTACTGGGCCATGGACCGCGACCGGCGCTGGGAGCGCACGACCCGCGCCCATGAACTGCTCACCTCCCCTGAGGTTGCGGTGAGTCAGTTGTCAGCAGCTGAAGCACTGCAAGCGAGTTACGACAGTGGCATTACCGATGAATTCGTGGAACCCACGCGTCTGCGAGCGACCCATCTGAACGATGGCGATGCGTTGCTGATGTTCAACTTCCGACCTGACAGGGCTCGCCAGATCATTCAGTGCCTAGCCAGAGCAGATTTCTCTGATTTCGAGCGAGCCCATCAGCCTCAGCTGGATGTGGTCACGTTCACGCAGTATGAGGCTGGCCTCCCCGTGGAGGTTGCATTCCCGCCCGAGTCACTCGATGACCTGCTGGGTCAGGTGGTCGCAGCTCGCGGACTGCGTCAGTACAGAACAGCGGAGACCGAAAAATACCCCCATGTCACCTATTTCATGAATGGTGGTGTTGAGCAACCGCTTGAAGGAGAAGACCGTCATCTGGTGCCCTCGCCCCGTGTGGCCACCTATGACCAGGCCCCGGCCATGAACGCCGAAACCCTCACCGTGAGCTGCATCGAAGCCATCCAGAAGGGCATCTATTCCCTGGTGGTGATCAACTACGCCAATCCAGACATGGTGGGGCACACCGGCGTCATGGAAGCCGCAACTGAGGCAATCCAGACGGTTGACCATTGTGTCGGACGACTGCTGAATGCAGTGGGGCGCATGGGAGGCACGATGATCATCACTGCAGACCATGGCAACGCCGAGCGGATGCAAGGCGACGATGGCCAAGCCTGGACGGCCCACACCACCAATCCTGTTCCATTAATTCTCATCGAGGGAGAACGCCGCAAGCTGCATGGCATGGGCAATGCGATCCGTCTGCGAGACAACGGAGGTCTGGCTGACATCGCACCCACTCTTCTGCAGCTGCTAGACATCGAGAAACCCGAGGCCATGACTGGCAGCACCCTGATCGAACCGATCGAGACACCAGTGCCCTCGACCGCTCGCCTGCCACAACCGGTCTGATCGGCTCGGACATAAGATCAGCCCATGATTACTACCGTTCTCTCCTGGATCTGGATCGGCAGCGGCCTTTTATTGATCCTATTTGTGCTTCTGCATAGCCCCAAGGGTGATGGCATGGGGGGACTGGCAGCTAGTGGCAGTACATCGTTTACAAGCTCTAGCAGCGCAGAGGCGACCCTCAACCGCATCACCTGGATCACGCTGGCCATCTTTTTAACGCTGGCAGTGATTCTCAGCGCTGGTTGGCTGAGTTAAATCTCACACCCCACAAAGCTTGCAAAAGCCTGGGCCCAAGGGTCCAGGCTTTGTTCTTTCAACAACTCGGAAATTAATGAAATTGAGGTGAACCAACTCGCTCGGCGTAAGCCTCCTCACCATGTTCAGAAACATCGACCCCCAGATCTTCAGCGTCGTTTGGCACACGAAATGGCAAACCACAGCCACGCAAGATTCCAGCAATGACAAGAGTGCCAAGCGCAGCTAATCCGTAAGCGACGAGAACAACCTGAAACTGATCAGCGATCAAGCCAACCCTGCCCTTCTCAGCAAAAACCTGCGCTGCGGGGTGAGTGGCGATCAACTCAGTGCTAGCGAAGACACCGGTCAGAATCGCGCCGACCGTCCCGCCCACGCCATGGACGGCAAAAGTGTCAAGCGAATCATCAAAACGGAGCGACACCTTGACCTGCACGGAGAAATAACAAATCAAGGCTGTGATCGCTCCAATCGCCATACCAGCCCCTGGCCTCACAAAACCAGCAGCTGGGGTAATGCCAACCAAACCAGCCACCGCGCCGGTTGCCATGCCCACGGCCGTTGGCTTGCCATCTCTCCAGGTTTCAATCAATGCCCAAGCAACCAAGCCTGTTGCGGCAGAAATATGCGTGGTCGTGAAGGGGAGCTCAGCACCACTGACACTCAGCTGACTACCACCATTGAAGCCAAACCAACCGAACCAGAGCAGACCTGTGCCGAGCAAGATCTGAGTCACATCATGTGGGGGGCGCACCGCATTGGGCCACTGCTTGCGCCACCCAACAAGGCCAGCAAGCACGAGAGCAGAAACACCAGAGCTGATGTGCACCACCGTGCCACCAGCGAAATCAAGGTCTTTGCCAAGGCAACCACCTCCCCAGACCATATGAGCGAGAGGGGCATAAACCACCAACAGCCACACAGGGGTGAACACGCACCAGAATCGAAAACTGATCCTTTCCACCAAGGCTCCTGAAATCAGAGCCGGAGTGATGATTGCGAACATGCCCTGAAAGAGAGCGAAGCTGAGGCCTGGTATCGCCAGACCATCCCAAATATCGGGAATGTTCTCCAACATGGCGTAGGAGAAAGGATTGCCAATGACGGCATTCAGAGCTCCACCGTTGGAAAAGGCAAGACTGAATCCAAAGCTGACCCACACGAGCGTGGCAATGCCCATCATCACGAAGCTCATCGCCATCGTGTTGAGCACGTTGCGAGCCTGAACGAATCCTCCGTAGAAAAACGCCAGTCCAGGGGTCATCAACAGCACAAGTGCCGCCGAAGTGAGAATCAGGGTGTTGTCAGCTGCTGAAAGGGCAGCATCTTCCGCATAAGCAGGAAGAAGGGCAGAGCTCAGCAGTTGAAACGCTGGGACCACCAGCAGGGCGATCAGGAATCGCCTCAGACGGGGCTTAAACACGTACTTTCTGTAACCCTCGATACGATTTCAGAACGCCTGCACCAAAAACTGTTCACTACGAACATTCGACAGAGCTGGCAGGCATCCAGAACACAGCGCTGGACGAAAGAGCCCCGAGCCCTCACTCTCCCTGTCCTGAGTCACTTGAACGCTCAGTTTCTCAACGCCTGAGGAGGGCCAATGCCCAAACCAATGGATCAGCATGATGATGACGTCAAGAACCTGCTGAAACTCCCTCCTGAATTCCAATCCTGAGCCGAACAAAAAAAGCCCCGCAAACGCGGGGCTTAATTGACCGCCGAGGCGGTTTTGCTTGAGGGGCTGAGACTCAGTAGTCGAAGTCACCACCACCCATGCCACCACCGGCTGGTGCGGCATCCTTTTTCTCGGGCATATCGGCAACGATGCATTCTGTGGTCAGCACCATGCCAGCAATTGAAGCGGCGTTCTGAAGACCAGAACGTGTCACTTTGGCGGGATCAACAATGCCTGCAGCCAGCATGTCGACGTAGTCACCATTAGCAGCGTTGTAGCCGTCATTGAAGGACTTGGCCTTCACATTTTCAGCCACAACAGCCCCGTTGACACCTGCGTTCTCCGCGATGCGCATCAGCGGTGCAGTCAGAGCGGCAGCCACAATGTTGGCTCCGATCAGCTCTTCACCTTGGAGGCTGGTCGAGGCCCACTGCTCGAGGGTAGGAGCCAGGTGAGCCAGCGTGGTGCCGCCACCAGGAACGATGCCCTCTTCAACAGCAGCCTTAGTCGCGTTGATGGCATCCTCAAGACGAAGCTTCTTGTCCTTCATCTCGGTTTCAGTAGCAGCACCCACTTTCACCACGGCAACGCCACCGGCGAGCTTGGCAAGTCGCTCCTGAAGCTTTTCCTTGTCGTAGGTGGACTCGGTTTCGTCCATCTGCTTACGGATCTGCTCACAGCGTGCTTTCACGGCACCGTCGTTGCCTTCAGCCACGACGGTGGTGGAATCCTTATTGATGGTCACGCGACGAGCCGTGCCCAGCATCTCGATCTTGGCGTTCTCAAGCTTCAGACCAGCGTCTTCCGTGATCAGCTGACCATTAGTCAGCACAGCCATGTCTTCCAACATGGCTTTACGGCGATCACCGAAACCAGGGGCCTTAACGGCAGCCACATTCAGAACACCACGCAGACGATTGACAACGAGGGTGGCAAGGGCTTCTTTCTCAATGTCCTCAGCGATGATCAGCAGAGGCTTGCCGGTGCGGGCAATTTGCTCGAGCACTGGCACAAGATCCTGCACAAGGCCGATCTTTTTATCGGTGAGCAAAATGTAAGGCTCGTCGAGGACGGCCTCCATGCGTTCCGTATCAGTGGCGAAATAGGGAGAGATATATCCCTTGTCAAAACGCATACCCTCGGTGACCTCCAGCTCGGTGGTCATCGACTTGCCTTCCTCCAAGGAAATCACGCCTTCCTTACCAACTTTGTCCATGGCATCGGCGATCATCCGACCCACTTCCTCGTCGTTACCAGCGGAGATAGTTCCCACCTGAGCGATGGCGTTGCTGTCAGCGATTGGCTTGGCGTTTTCCTTGATCTTTTCGACCAGAAAATCGGACGCTTTGTCGATGCCTTTCTTCAGAGTGATGGCATTGGCACCAGCGGCAACGTTGCGCAGGCCGGCCTTGACCATGGCATGAGCCAAAACGGTCGCAGTCGTCGTGCCGTCACCAGCTGCGTCATTGGTTTTGGATGCGGCCTGACGAATCAGAGCAACCCCTGTGTTCTCAATATGGTCCTCGAGTTCGATTTCTTTGGCGATCGTGACGCCGTCATTGATGATCTGAGGAGCACCAAATTTCTTTTCGAGTACAACATTGCGACCCTTGGGGCCGAGAGTCACCGCAACGGACTCGGCCAGGATGTCGATGCCCTTTTCAAGAGCGCGTCGTGCGTTCTCGTTGTAAATGATGCGCTTGGCCATGGGGGCAAAAATTGATAGGAGAAATAGATGGGTGACTACCGACCTGTCTTAGGCACGGTGCAGTCAGAAGCTGGTCAGTTGACGATGGCGAGGATGTCCTTCTCGGAAAGGAGCACAAACTCATCGCTTCCGAGCTTGATATCGGTGCCTGCATACTTGCTGTACAGGACCTTGTCACCAACGCCGACTTCAGGAGATTGGCGTGAACCGTCGTCGTTGTGCTTGCCAGGGCCAACCTGAACAACTTCGCCCACCTGAGGCTTTTCCTTGGCGGTGTCGGGAAGCAGGATGCCACCGGAGGTTTTCTCCTCGGATTCTGAGACCTTGACGAAAACGCGATCGCCGAGGGGTTTAACAGTGGAGACGCT
>CESF01011956.1_pt1 | contig 13181 bp, 8 predicted proteins | sample 356331 | NCBI WGS metagenome assembly CESF01 (sample SAMEA2621779, study PRJEB7988) | marine metagenome | biome: marine biome (ENVO:00000447); feature: surface water layer (ENVO:00002042); material: "saline water (ENVO:00002010), including plankton (ENVO:xxxxxxxx)" | depth 5 m
CCCACGTGAAGGCAGGTACGCGTTCAGAATTGAGGCATCAAAAGGTTATAATTCTTTATCAGTTGAAAGGCTAATTGACTTAAGAAAAAAGGATCTTTTAATGGATTTAACTAATGCTGTAACAATTCACGCAAAAAATTTAAAAGAGAATGAAAAATTTATTTTAAAAGATAATAAATGGCTTATGCCAAAAGAATTTGCCAGTTGGTCAGAAATCGAATTTTCATATTATATTCCAAAAGATGGAATTTATAAAATTGATTTAATTCATCCTTATGTTAATTCTGAAGTAATGCCCTCTTACAGAGTTAGTTTATTTGGGGGGAAAGAACACGGAATTGTTAGTAAGAGATTGGATATAATGAAAAAAACAAATAATAATGAAATTACTACACCAGTTACATTAGCATATTTTTCAAAAGGAGAGCATAAAGGTTTTATAGGTGGTAAGTTTTTTGTTGGTTTCAGTAAACTAGTATTCACACCAATAAGCGATGATGACCCTTTACCGAAAATTTTAGAAGAAGAATTAAAAAATAATTCTAATTATTTAAATGTAAACCCATCAATATTAGCATTTGCTGGATCTAGAACAGATGATGGAATGGATTATAAAGCATTAGATAAACCTGTTGAAGTGGAAGTACCATATGGTGAGAGTAAGTTATTTGAATTTACTGGAATGTTGGAGAATTTACCAATTCCAATGAGTGATGGTGATGTTAGTGGTGAATTAGCAAATATTTTGACTTTTGGTTTATGGAACAATTATTTAGTTAAAGAAAGTAATCTTAAGGGTCCTCCATTGTTAATTAAATCTGTTGAATTTGAAGCCCCATATTTCCCTGTTTGGCCACCTGATACTCATACGAGAATATTTTTTGAGTCTCCAACTAAAAACAATAATCAATTGTATGCCAGAGAGGTCATTGAAAATTTTATGATTAAAGCTTTCAGGAGACCCTTAAATCCTGGTGAATTAGATAGGTATATGCAATTTTGGATTAATATAAAAAATGATTTTAAACACTTTGATGAAGGAGTTAAAGAAGTTTTAATTGCTGTTTTATGTTCTCCAAACTTTATCTATTTAAATCAACCAATTGATTATAATGATATTGATTCTCAAGATGAATTTTATTTAGCATCTCAATTATCTTATTTTTTATGGAACTCACCACCTGATGAAAAATTAGTAGAATTAGCATCCAAAGGTAAATTGTATAATAATTTATCAAAACAAATTGATAGAATGATAGAAAGTCCTAAAATTAAAAATTTCATTAACGGATTTTCATATGAATGGTTGAGATTAGATAGACATAAAAACATGGATGTGAATGTAAATATTGAAAAATATGTTGATTATACTAGATTTGTAAAAGAGGATATGTTTAATGAGACATATGAATTTATGAAATATGTGCTTAAAAACGATCTTAGTATATTAAGCTTTATTGATTCTGATTTTGCTATGCTAAATCAAAACCTAGCTGAGTTTTATGGTGTTAATGGAGTTTTGGGAAATGAATTTAGAGCTGTAAAAATAAAAAAAGATCAAAATAGAGGAGGATTACTCTCACAGGGATCTTTTTTGACTGGACACTCAGATGGAGTTCAACCTCACGCAATTAAAAGAGCTGTTTGGTTAAAAGAAAAAATATTAGGAGATCATCCACCTCCACCCCCACCTAACGTTCCTGAACTTGACCCAGAAACACCAGGATTTGAAAATTTAACTCTCAAAGAGCAGCTCTTTTTACACAGGAACAAGGCTTCATGTATTGGTTGTCATCAAAAGATTGACCCATATGGTGTAGTTTTTGAAAACTATGATGCAACTGGTCGATATCAAATAGTATTAAAAGGGAAATTAATTGATTCTAGATCAGTATTGCCTGATGGAAAAGAAGTTGAAGGTATACAAGGTATTAAAGATTACATTTTGAATTTCAAAACCGATGATTTTACTACTTCAATAGTGTCAAACATATTTGCATATGCTAATGGTCGTGATATTGGTTTTGCTGATGAAAAGGAAATTAATTATATTGTAAATCAAGTGAAAAAAAATAAATATAGTTTTAGGACACTAATAAAGGAAATCATACATAGTCCTACATTCTATAAAACAAATAAAAATTGGTTAAGTAAATTATTTGCTTTGAAATGAGTAAGAAATCTTGGCATTTAAATAGACGTACTTTTTTAAAAGGGTTGGGTGTTACTTGCATGTTGCCTTATTTTGAAGCAATGTCAATGACGAATCTTTCTAAATTTTCAGAACCAGCTGCCACAAAAAGATTATGTTTTTTATATTTCCCAAACGGTGTTGGTTTACCACCAGTAGATAGTAAATTTTATAATGATTGGAATTGGTTCCCAATAGGTCAAGGGAAGAATTATCGACTAACAAAATCATTATCTCATTTAGAAAGACATAGAAATAATATGTCAATAATTGGAGGTCTCAGCCATCCAAATAGTAGAAGTGTTTTAGGTCATATGGCTGGTGATTCATTCTTAACTGGGGGTGACTTAAGGGGTTTATACAAAAACAGTGTTTCTGTTGACCAAGTTGCTGCTGACAAATTAAGTCAATTTACTCGTTTCCCATATTTATCATTATCATCAGACGGTGGAGTAGGTTATAAGTCAAGAACTTCAACATTATCTTTCAACTCATCAGGTAAGCCTATACCTTCTGAACACAGGTTAAGAGATATCTTTGAACGTTATTTTTCTCCAAATGGTGGAGGATCAACCACACAAAGGAAAAAGAGTATTAATCAAGGTAAAAAAATCGTTGATTTAGTTTTGGAGGATAGTAAAAATTTAAAAAATAAACTTGGATCAAATGATCAATCAAAACTTGATGAATATATGACATCATTGAATCAAGTTGAAATGCAGCTTGTAAGGAATGAAAAATGGCTAGATATTCCAATGAAAGAATTTGATGCTAGTCTTATAAATTTAGATGTTGATCCAACATCTGCTCCTGAAGATTATGTTCGTTCGATGATGGATTTAATTGTATTAGCCTTTCAAACTGATTCTACAAGGGTAATAAATTATATGATGGCTAGAGAAGATGGGATGGGTTTTGGTGATAATTTTCCTAAAATAGCACTTGGCTTAAAAGGTCATCATACAATATCACATGATGTAAGTTCAGGTCATTGGACTGAATGGGGTCGCTTAGATAGATGGTACTCTAAGCAGTTTTCATATTTTTTAGATAAAATGAAAAATACTAAGGATATAAATGGCTCACTCTTAGATAATACATTAATTCTTTATGGTAGCGCGTGTAGTACAACCCATAATGCAAGAAACTATCCATTGATACTTGCTGGAGGATCAAAACTTGGACTTAATCATGGAAGATATACTGTATTTGAAGAAAAACATGAAAGATTATCAAATTTATATTTAAGTATGCTTCACAAACTTGATATTGAAAAAGAAAGTTTCTCAGACAGTACAGGCAAACTACATTCTTCTATAATTTAATTGATTTAAAATTTATTTTTCAACAGTTGAAAATTTGAATGATGTTTGAGAATAAAATTTTTTTCCAGGCTCCAAAATTGTTGTTGGAAAACTTTCATTATTTGGTGAATTAGGAAAAGCTTGAGTTTCTAAACATAAACCTGATCTATTGATATATTTTTTTCCTTTTTTTGAGTTTAAAGATCCATCTAAAAAATTTCCAGAATATAATTGTAATCCGGGTAAATCAGTAAACACCTCCATTTTGATCCTTGTTTGATTACTGTAAACCTCACTAATTTTTCTTAATTTCTTATTATAATCGTTTAAAACCCAACAATGATCATATCCATTTCCTAATTTTAGTTGTCTATTATTTTTAAGTATATCTCTTCTAATCTTTTTTCTTTCTCTAAAATCAAAAGGAGTGTCTTGGACATTTTTTATTTCTCCTGTTGGAATTATTTTTTCATTAACTGGCAAAAATGAATCTGCATTTATTAATAACTCATGATCCAGAATATCACCAGAACTTTCACCAGATAAATTAAAGTAAGAGTGCTGTGTTAAATTGAGCACAGTTGTTTTATCTGTTTCAGCTTGATACTCAACTTTAAGCTCATTATCGTCCAACAAAGTATAAGTTACGTATATATCCAAATTTCCAGGATAACCCTCTTCCATATGTTTCGACAAATAATTAAGCTTAATTGATCTTTTATTTAAGTAATCATAATTAACTACATTCCAGTTTACTTTATCAAATCCTTTTATCCCTCCGTGTAGAGATGTACCATTATTATTTAATGCAAGTTTATATTCTTCTTCATTAATTAAAAACTTTCCATTATCAATTCTATTTGCAAATCTCCCTACAATAGCTCCAAAATATGGATGACCTTCTAGGTATGCATCAAGATTGTTAAATCCAAGTGCAATATCAATTAAATTATTATTCATATCGGGAACCTTAATACTTGTTATAATTCCACCATATGTAATTACTTCAACTTCACAGTTACTATTTTTCAATAAATACTTAAATACATTATCTCCATTTTTTAATTTTCCAAAAACCACAGTGTTCTCTTTTATATTTGAGCATGAATTTATAATTAAAATTGGTATAATTAAAAACGATAAAAAAAATTTTAATCCTTTTTTCATGATTTAGGTCTAAATTTTGTTGTAATTGTATGTAAATATAATATGAAGTTTAATTTCAGCTTATTAATATTATTTTTTTCTGTTTTTTTATTAAGTCAGGAAAAACAATTGAAAGTGTTTTTAGATTGCAATTGTGACGAAAACTATCTAAAGCAGAATACCTCTTTCTTAGAATATGTAAGAGATCAAGATTTAGCAGATATTGAAATTTTTATTCTTGATGTTTACACACCTACTGGATCCAGATCATTTGAAATTAATATTGATGGTAACAATATTTACCATGAAATAAGCACTTCTTCTAAAGTTGTGGGATATTCAAATGATACTTCTAGTACTTTAAGAGACAAGTTGCTTAACAAGGTGAAATTAGCATTGATTCCTTTCCTTGATAAGGGTGGTTATAATATAAAAATAGATGTGGATTCAAATCTAGATGATTACTCTACAAACGATGACAAATGGAAGAATTGGGTTTTTGAACTTTCAGGCTCCTATAATAATGATAAGGAAGAGACTAGAAAAACTAACCGATATGAAATTGAATTTGAGATTGACAAGCTAACGCCTGAATGGAGAATTGGAATAGATTTTAGCAGAAGTGAATCAAATAGAAATTTTTTTAGTAATGATAATATATACACAAGTAACCGAAAAACAACTAGCTTAAGAGCAAGAGTTGTAAGAAGCGTTAGTAATCATTTTTCTTTAGGTGCATTTGTAGGAGGGTTTCAAAATACTTATGAAAATATAGATTTTCAACGTTATATAATGCCTGCAATTGAGTATAGTTTATTCCCTTACGAAGATGTGCTAAGTCGAGAGGTAACACTTGCCTATAGAATTGGAACTGGTAAAAGAAATTATATTGAAAAAACAATTTATGGTTACACAAAACAAATAGTATATCCCCACGGATTAACTTTAAATGTTAAGTTTAGAAAAAAATGGGGTAATATAAGCTCATATGTTCGAGGAGATCAATTCTTAAACGACGGTACAAAAAAAAGATTATCACTTAGAAGCAGCCTAGATATAAGAGTTTTTGAAGGATTAGCAGTTAGATTTTCAAGCAATATCAATTTAATTAGAGACCAATACAATTTAGCAGCTAGTAGTACTTCATCAATTGAAGATTTATTACTTCAACAGAGACAAATTGCTACTGATTATAAAACAAGTTTTTCAGTTGGTCTTAGCTATACTTTTGGATCTATTTACAATAGTGTGATAAATACAAGATTATAAAAAAGTATTAAATTAGATAATACTGATCATGAAAAGATATATCTATTTAATATTTACATTTTTTTTATTAATAGCATGCAAAAAATCGGAAAGTAATTTAGATGTTAGTGCATATCAAAATGCTGTAAAACATTTACCACAAAATCTTGATAAATTTTTAGGAAAAAAAATAATTTCTCAAAAATGGAATGATAAGTCATTTTTCTTTAAGACGAAAAGTGATACGATTTTTAAATCATTTAAAATTGATGTAAATGATTTAAAAGTTGTTGAAGAAAAATACCCTAAAAAAAATAATCTAAAGACAAGTTTTCTAGAATTTATTTCTCCTGATAAAAAAAAGAGTGCATATATTAAAAGTTATAATTTATGGGTTAAAGATTTAAAAACAAATAAAAGTAAGCAACTAACCTTTGATGGATATAAAGATTATGGCTATGCAACTAATAATGCAGGCTGGATAAAGAATGATAGACCAGTATTAAAATGGTCTCCAAATTCTGAAGTAATAGTAACATTTAGACAAGATGCTAGAGAAGTTGGAGAAATGTATTTAACAACTACAAATGTAGGACATCCAAAACTTGAAAATTGGAAATATTCACTCCCAGGTGATGACAAAATATTTGAAATTGAAAGAATATTTATTAATGTAAACTCTGGAAAAATAACTCCTTTTAAAATGGACAAAGATTTCCAAAGATCAACTACAACTGACCATATTGCTGATAGTGATGGAACTCTTCTTGATACTAGATTTAGTAGTGATAATAAAAAACTCGCATTTATTTCATCAAGTAGAGATCATAAAGAGGCTCATCTAAAATTAGCGGATATTAAAACCGGGAATATTACATCAATTTATAAGGAAAAAACCGAGACTTATTATGAATCTGGTTTGAGTGGAGAAAATTGGAGAGTTTTTTTTGATACAAATGAGTTTTTATGGTATTCAGAAAAAGATAACTGGGGACATCTATATTTGCATGAATTAAAATCTGGTAAATTAAAAAATAGAATTACTGATGGAAATTGGCTTGTAAGAGATGTTCTACATGTAGATGAACTTTCAAGAGAAATATTTTTTACAGCTGGTGGAAAAGAGGAAGGAAATCCTTATCATGTGTATCTTTATAAAGTTAATTTTGATGGAACTGGACTAATTTGTTTAACACCCGAGAAAGGAACACATAATATTAATCCTTCAGAAGATTGGGAGTTTTTTATCACAACTTATTCTTCAACCGAAAATCCACCGATTACACTATTAAAAAACAGAAATGGTAAAACATTGAAAGAAATAAATAGGGTTGATATATCAGGTTTAATTGTTAATAATTGGCAAAAACCCATTGAATTTTCTGTAAAAGCTAGAGACAATAAAACAGATCTTTATGGTATAATGCACTTACCTAGTCATTATAATGAAAATAAAAAATACCCTGTTTTAAATTATATTTATCCAGGTCCTCAGGCTGGAAGCATACGAAATTATTCTTTCCAAACAACCAGAAGAGATTTTCAATCTCTCGCTGAACTTGGTTTTATAGTTATTGCTGTAGATGCAATGGGCACACCTGGTAGATCTAAATCTTTTCACGATGCATATTATGGGAACATGGGTGACAATGGTTTGCCGGATAATATTAAGACAATAAAAGAGCTAAGCAAATTATATAAAGGGATTGATATCAAAAGAGTTGGTATTTGGGGCCACTCTGGTGGTGGTTTAGCATCAACAAGAGCTATTTTTGAATATCCTGATTTTTATGATGTTGCAGTTTCTAGTGCTGGTAATCATGATAATAGAAACTATGAAGCAGATTGGGGAGAAAAATGGCAAGGGCTTTTAATTAATAATGATAATGTTTCTAGTAAAAATACTTTAGGTAAAACTAACTATGATAATCAAGCTAATCAATTAATAGCTAAAAATTTAAAGGGAAAATTATTATTGGCTCATGGGAATATTGATAATAACGTTCCACCATATAACACTTATCTTGTTGTTGATGAATTAATTAAAGCTAATAAAGATTTTGATTTAATAATTCTTCCAAATCAAAGACATGGGTTCGGAGATCAAAGTAATTACTTTATGCGAAGAAAATGGGATTATTTTGTAAAACATCTAAAGGAGATTGAACCTCCTAAAAATTTCTCCTTGACCTTTTAGGTTTTTTTCTTTTATTTCCCTTGCTGAATCTTCTCTCCTTATGATAACTTGAGGACTCATCCTTTTGTCCCCTTCTATTTGTTATATTAACATTTATAGTTCTATTTTCAATTTCAAAATTATTAAAGACTTTAAAAATAAGCTCCTTATGTTCTGGCTTTGAATTAAAAAAGGATTTTGTTTTTTGTACATCAACATTATATATATCACCAGGACTTAATGAACATAACTCTGTCAAAAAATCTTTAAGATTCTGCCAATTATAATAATCTTTTGTTCCTAAATTTATTTGATATCTTAAATCTTTATCCTTTTTTCCCTTATTTATTTTAATTTCTTCTTCTTTAAATGAATTTAATTTTCTTTCAAATTCTAGGGAAGCAATTTTTTTGATTAATTCTTCTTTACTAATACTTTCTAGGTTCTCATTAATCAAGGACAAAAAAGGACTTAAATCTTCATTAATAGTTGTATTAATTATTTTTTCAAAATATTCTTTTATTTGATTTGTGAATACTTCATTTTTTGAAGGCAACTGAGTTGACTTAATTTTAATTTTAAGTTTATTTTCAATGAATTTTAATTTTCTTTTTTCAGATTCAGAAAAAAACAAAACTGATAAACCCTTTTTGGAAGCTCTTCCAGTTCTACCGCTTCTGTGGTTATAAATTTCAGCCTCATCAGGTATCTTATAATGTATAATGTGAGTAATATTTTCAACATCAATTCCTCTTGAAGCAACATCTGTTGCAACTAAAATCTTAATTTGTTTAACTCTAAACGACTTCATTACTGAGTCACGCTGATTTTGACTTAGGTCACCATGTAATGCGCCTGAACTATATCCGTCTTCTATTAGTTTTTCACATATTTTTTGCGTTTCTCTTCTTGTTCTGCAAAAAATTATTGAATAAATATCTGAACATGAATCAATAAATAATTTTAAAGAATTATACTTATTTCTAGTATTTGTTAAAAAACTAATGTGTGAAACATTTATAGAACTTGAGTTTTTTTCTCCAACAGTAATCTTGTATGGATTTTTCATAAACTCCTCTGCAATTTTAGACACCTCATTAGGCATTGTAGCTGAAAAAAGCCAAGTTTTTTTTGTTTTTGGAGTTTTTGCTAAAATAGATTTTATGTCATTATAAAAACCCATGTTTAACATTTCATCAGCCTCATCAAGAACACAAAAATCAATTTTGGAAATATTAACATATTTTCTTCTTAACATATCTAGCATTCTTCCTGGTGTTGCAACTATTATTTGAGCACCTCTTTTAATAGATTTAGCTTGTTCTTGAATATTACTTCCTCCGTATATAGCAACAATATTTAGTCTGTTTAGATTAACAGCATATTTTTTTAACTCTGTAGTAATCTGTAAACATAATTCTCTAGTTGGAGAAATGATAAGAGATTGGGTAGACTTTGAATTAGTATCAATATGATGAAGAATTGGCAACCCAAAAGCTGCTGTTTTTCCTGTTCCAGTCTGTGCCAAAGAAATAATATCTTTTGGTTTATCAATTAATAGTGGAATTGATTTTAATTGTACTTCGGTTGGATTTTTAAAGCCTAGTTCAGTAATTGCAGATATAATAGGCTCATTTAAACCCATTGTAGAAAAATCACTCATCGGCGGCAAAAGTAACCTATTAAAGTAATATTATACTATAAAGTTTATAAAGGTTTATTTATTTGATGTTTTACCTTTAATGATTATAACTATTCTAATGTTTTGCTGTGTCTCTATATTTACAGCAATCAGGTAATTTATTATACGATTCTAAAGATGAGATATAATCACCATTATCATGACCAGATTCAGCAATCTTATTTTTAATTTCATCAATAGTGACTTTTTTCATATTGAAAATAATTGAAAGATTGCTTGAGTTAAGGTTCCAGTCAGCATATTTAACACCCTTCAAATTAAGAGATACTTTTTCAATTCTTTCTTTACACATTTTACAGACACCATTAACCGGAAAATTAACTTTTAAACTTTTACTTTGTGAATAAGAGAATAAAGGAATAATTAATAATAAAAGAATTTTTTTCATATCAACTAATTTAAGATTTTAAAACGTAATCCAGCATAATACACAGAACCAAAAATTGGACCATGAATAATTGATCCGTCAAACATAGGGTCGAACGGATTTTCTGACATAATTATAGGATTTTCTTGTTTATAATTATTGATATTCTCTCCACCTATATAAACTTCAAATTTTGAGCTAAAAATTCTGGTTATTTGAGAGTTTATGGTGAAATGAGGATTAACGACTTCAAAATTATCTCTTTCGTTACTAACAAGTCTTTGTTTTCCTAGTCTGTTGAAGGTAATATCAAATTTCCAATTTTTATCATTTATCTTATTAGACTGAATACCATAATTAAAAAATATAATATTCCTAGGTTGTAATGGCTTTTCTTTTAAACCAGAATTATAGTAGGATTTAACATCATACTTTTTATAAGCTGCTGTTATATTCCAATTATTTTTAGAAAATAATAACTCCGCTTGAAAACTATTTGATCTTGATTTTCCGGATGAATTATAAAAATTAAATTGTCCCGGTGTCTCAAAATCAATAATAACTCTATTATCAAAAGTTGTGTTGTAATAATCAAAAATTATATTTCCTTGCCCTCCAAATAAAAAAATCTTATGATCTAAGCTAAACCCAAAATTAGTAGCTTTTTCAGGACTTACACCGTATAACTTTTCATTAAAAGTTTTATTCATATTTATTCTGTTACTTAAAAATATAACTTGATTTTCTGCAAAAATATTAGCTATTTTTCTTCCAGAACCTGCAGACCCTTTAATTGAAAAATTGTCATTTAATGAATATCTGAAATGTAACCTTGGAGTAAAAAATGATCCTATATTATTATGCATATCATACCTCAAACCAAAGACTAAATTAAAATCATCAAGATTGTCATAACTATATTCAAAAAAACCACCAAGTGATCTATCAGTTCTTTGAAAGTTTGATCTAAATACATATTCATCATATGAATCACTTGAAAGGTTAAATCCTACTTTGATTTTATTCTTGGTATTAGCTATTATGGAATTGTAAATCATATTAACAAATAAACTTTTTTGAGAAATGTCATAATCATTTAAACCATAATAAGATTCTTGATTATGAAAATTATATGCTAACTGAAAACCTAAATTTTGATATGGAATATTTGGGTTCACATAGCCTAACTTAAATGAAGAATCAAATCTATTTGTCAATATTTCACCTCCCCATAATCTAGATAAATCAAGTTTTTCATTAAAATCAATACTACCTACTTTTTTATAATCGTCTAAATACCTAATATTTAAAAAACTTACAATTCCTTTAGCTATATCAGTATATTGCCACTTACTTAATAGGTTTAGCTGATCTTGAATAGGCTTGTCAAGAAACTTATCTCTATTTTTATCATTTTCCCTTTTCCTGTAGTTATAATGAATAAAAGAGGTGGTTTGAATTTTTTCACTTAAAGTTGACTTGAGGTGTACATTAGTCTCAACTCTTCCATCAATACTATTAAAAAAATTAAAAAAGAATGGTATATCACTGTAAGGCTTTTTGATCTCAGTATTAATTTGTCCAACAATACTCTCATAGCCATTTGTTACACTACCCATTCCCTTTGTAACTTGAATACTTTCAATCCAAGTTCCAGGAGTAAATCCTAATCCATATGTTTGAGAGGCTCCTCTTACCATTGGAATATTTTCTTCAGTTATCAAAATATAAGGACTTTTTATTCCCAGCATTTCGATTTGTTTAGTTCCAGTTAATGCATTATTGTGAAACACATCAATTGAGGGATTAGTTTCAAAACTTTCAGAAAGATTACAACATGCAGCCTTAAGTAGTTCTTCTTCTGAAATTTTAATAATATTTTGAGGCATCAAGTAAGTTCTTTGAACCGATTTTCTTTTTTTTGAGACAGTTACACCATCAAGCTCATTATTATTAGAAAAAGTCAAATAATGAGTTATAAATTTGTTGTCGACAATATTAATCGTGTCGGTTTTAAATCCAATATAACTTATTACTAAATTTTTATCGCTTATTTCCTTTTTAATTTTGAATTCACCATTTGCTATAGTAATTGTCCCTAAATTGGAATTTAACCAATAAATACTGGCACCATCAACAGGAAAATCTATGTTGCTTTCTTTGAATAATACTTTACCAGAAATTATGTTTTGGCAATATGAAAAGTGTGTAAAAAATATTAAAAAAAAAAGATTTCTAAAAAAAGACATTTAAAAATTATTTTAATAAATGTTTGGTATAATTAAAGGAAACAATCAAAATAAAAAAAATTAATAAAGCTAAGGGTAGGTTGAGATGACTTTCTCCACATAACCCAAATAAATGTTCAAAAATGCTCATAATTTATATCTTTGTCAAAGATAATTTAAAATATGAATTTTCTTGAACTTATTGGCTGGATAGGAAATGTTTTTGTTGTTATTTCATTTTTAAATAATGATACTCTTAAGCTACGTTCATACAATCTTGTTGGTGCTTCATTATGGCTGGCTTATGGAATTATTGCAGGTTCATTTTCAATTATATTCTTGAATATTGTTGTTATTTCAATTCAAATTGTAAAAATATCTCAGATAATTAGAAAAAGGAAAAAATCATAATTTATTAATTTCGACCCAAAAAGGAAAAATATTTTTACCATTGGTATTATAAAAAGGTGTTAAATTAAACTCCCCTTCATCCAAGTAAATATTTTTCATCAATACAAATCCATCTTTATCAACTTGTATATTCTTGCTAAGAATCATATTGCCAAGCTCAATAAATATTTTCCCTTTTGAAAAATCTAAATTGTTAAATTTAAATTTGAAATCATAGTTTCCTTTTTTAATTTTTAATCTCCAAAAGCCATAAATCACATCCTGTGTCCATATGTGTCTTTGTCCACTAGCGTCATTTCTATTTAAAAAAGTAGGATTTTCAAACTCACTTCCAACTATAATCCTTGGCATACTTTTGATATTTTTTGAATTAATCAATTCATTATAAATATTATCCATTTCTTTTTT
>CESF01014884.1_pt1 | contig 13166 bp, 11 predicted proteins | sample 356331 | NCBI WGS metagenome assembly CESF01 (sample SAMEA2621779, study PRJEB7988) | marine metagenome | biome: marine biome (ENVO:00000447); feature: surface water layer (ENVO:00002042); material: "saline water (ENVO:00002010), including plankton (ENVO:xxxxxxxx)" | depth 5 m
AATTTTCTAGTATCAGGATTGGGTGTATCAACAACTTTTATCATAGTAGTTTAATTAATATTTTTAAACTAATTTTTCAATAGCTATACTATTAAATCTATATCTTTTTCATTCATTGAACCAGGAACTAAAACGATAGGTATGGATAAATCTCTCATTTTACTTGATAAAAGTGATTTTATTACTGGTCCTGGGTTTTCACCATCGCCAGACGTGGCCAATACTAAAAATCTTATATCTTTATCTTCCTTCAATATCTTAATTATTTCATCTTTTTTCTTTCCTAATTTAATAATTATCTCAGTATCAATATTAAATTTATCTTTAATTATCTGTACCCAATTTCTACAAATCTTTTTAGCCTCGCTAGTTTCTTCTTGCTCAATTAGATGCTCTACTTTTGACCATTGAGCATTTATTGCGTGATCTACAACATATAGCATTGATAAAGTACCATCAGTATTTTTTGCCCTTTGTGCAGCAAAATGAATCGCATTTTTTAATTCTTTGCTATCATCAATAACTACTAAAAATTTCTTCTTCATTAAACTAAGCCTACAATTTTTTTTATTTCTAACATAGTTTTTTCTGCATTGTTATTAGCTTTCTCAGAGCCAATAGTTAAAAGATTTATTAATTCTTTATCATCACTTCTATATTTTTTAATTTTTTCTGAAATTGGACTTATTTTTTCAATTAATAAGTCGGATAGATATTTTTTAAAATCAGAAAATGTTTTACCATTAAAATTATTTAAAACTTTATCAGGAGTTTCTGAGTTCAAATTAGAGTATATTTTAATTAAATTTTGTGCTTCATATCTTTTAGATTTCTCATCAAATATTTTTTCATCTATCGGATCATTATCGGTTTTAGCTTTTTTAATCTTTTGTATAATTTGATCTTTTGTATCTGTTAAATTAATTCTTGAAAGATCAGACTCGTCAGACTTGCTCATTTTTTTTGTTCCATCACGTAAACTCATCACTCTTGATACAAATTTCGGAATGATTGGTTCGGGTAAAATAAAATAATTGTTATCATAGTCATTATTAAACTTTGTCGCTATATCTCTGCATAATTCTAAATGCTGTTTTTGATCATCACCAACTGGAACATGTGTTGCTTTATATATAAGAATATCAGCAGACATTAAAATTGGGTAAGTATAAAGTCCGACGCTGGCCTTCTCTTTATTCGAACCTGCCTTTTCTTTGAATTGAGTCATTCTATTTAACCACCCAACACGAGCTATGCAATTTAGTATCCAAGATAAATGTGTATGTGAACTTACATTAGATTGACAAAAAATTACATTTTTTTTGGTATCTAAACCTGCTGCTAGAAATGAAGCTGCGGTATTTAAAATATTTTCCCTTAAAACTTTTGGTTCTGTTTTAACTGTTATTGCATGTAAGTCAGCCAACATATAATAGCATTCATAATCATTTTGCATCGATACAAAATTTTTAATTGCGCCTAAATAGTTTCCAAGATGCAAATTACCAGTAGGCTGAATACCAGATAAAACTCTTTTATTAATCATTTGTATTTTTTTAACTTAAAATCTTTAATACTAAAAGCTTTAAACAACACGGCCATAATAAAGTAAACAATAATTGAGTTTCCTACTATAAAAAATAAATACATAACTTTAATTAAATCACTATCTACAAAATAATGCTGAAAATAAAAAAATTGATAATATAATAGAGAGCCCATAATTAATGAACAAACAAAAATTTTTGCAAACCTCTCTAAAAAAATTCTGTCTGAGGTATGAAAATTATCTATTTTTAAATTATATTTATAAATAAAGGTAGCTAACCAACATGAAACTGTTGTGCCAGCTGCAATAGATAAAAATCCATACTTTTCAAAAAAAGCAATGCTAATTATAATGTTTATCAAAACTGTAAAAACAGAAACCTTAAATGGAAACTTTGTATCACCTCTAGCAAAATAAAAATTAGAATAGAGTTTTAAGAGTGAAAAAGCTGGCAAGCCAAAGCCAAAAATAATTAAAGCGTTTGCAGTGTTTATAACGCTATTTTCATTAAAAGATCCATAACCAAACAAACAAGATATTATTTCTTTAGCACCAACAATTATACCGACGGCTGCTGGTGCAGACAGAAATACAGATAATTCAATTGACCTGTTCTGAATAAAAAAAACCTTTTCTTTGCTATCGCTAATAATAGATTTACTTAAAACAGGCAGTACTACCGTTCCAATGGCTATTCCTGAAATTGCAAGAGGCAACTGATAAATTCGATCAGCATAATACAAGTAGGATACTGCGCTTGATTCAAAAGAGGCAATAATGGTTCCAACTAAAATATTTATTTGCATAACACCAGATGAAAAAATACTTGGTAATAATTTTGTAAAGAACTGTTTAATTTGATTAGTAAATTTTATAATTAAATTTATTTTTGGAACATAATATATTCGACAATAAAAAATCAAAATTAACATCTGTACTAACCCTGCGAAAAAGACGGCGAGTGACATACTTTTTACAAATGATTGATCATAAGATTTTGCATAAAAAATTGAAAAAATTAAAAATATATTTAAAACAATGGGTGCAGCGGCCGCAACAGCAAATTTTCCTCTTGAATTTAAAATCGCAGAAAAAAAAGATGATAAAGAAACAAACAAAAGAAAAGGGAAGGTAATTCTACTTAAGTCAGTTGCCAGTTTAAACTTTTCAGGTTCACTTGCGAAACCAGGAGAAATTAAAAAAATAAACCCCCCCATAAATACCTCCGCAATGATAGTAAGTGGCAAAAGAATAATTAATAAAAAATTAAAAACAGAATTAGTAAAATTCTCCGATCGATTTTTCATGCTTAGCTTCGTATAAATTGGAATAAATGCAGCATTGAAAGTTCCTTCAGCAAATAATCTTCGAAATGTATTTGGTAGACGGAAAGCTACGAAAAATGCATCTGCTAATGACGATGTACCTATAAATATTGCTATAAGAATATCTCTAAAGTAGCCAAGGATTCTACTAAGCAGGGTTAGTGATCCAAATGATCCAACGGCTTTAAGAATATTCATATAATATGTTTACACCTCATATCTTCTACATTATTACTCTTCCACTACAATAATGCGACAAAACTTTGTATGAGCAAAAAAAAAGAAACTATTGAAAAATATACTGATAAAGAAGCTTTAGATTTTCATATTCAGGGCAAGCCTGGTAAAATTGAAATAATATCATCTAAACAACTTTCAACTCAGCGTGATTTATCACTTGCTTATTCACCGGGTGTTGCCGTGCCTGTGGTTGAAATATCCAAAAATCCTCAAACCGCATACGACTACACGAGTAAAGGTAACTTGGTTGCTGTTATTAGTAACGGTTCTGCAATTTTAGGATTGGGTGATCTTGGTGCTCTTGCATCTAAACCAGTAATGGAAGGCAAATCAGTATTATTTAAAAGATTTGCCGATATAGACTCAATTGATATCGAAGTAGACTCAAAAGATACTAATGAAATAATTAATACAATTAAAAATATTGCGTGTTCATTTGGTGGAATTAATTTAGAAGATATTGGGGCACCTGAATGCTTTGTAATTGAACAGAAATTAAAAGAATTAGTTGATATTCCAATTTTTCATGATGACCAACATGGAACAGCAATAATCACAACTGCTGGATTAATAAACGCTTTAGACATTTCAGGCAAATCAATTAAGGATGTAAAAATTGTTGTTAATGGAGCTGGAGCATCAGCAATAGCTTGTACTGAATTATTTAAAAATTCAGGCGTACCAAATGAAAATGTAATTATGTGTGATAGAGAAGGTGTAATATATCGAGGAAGACCTGGAGAATTAAGTCAGTGGAAATCCAAGCACGCCATTGCTACAGAATGCAGAACTCTAGAAGATGCTGTCAAAGGTGCAGATGTAATTTTAGGATTGTCTGCTGCGGGGGCAATCACGCAAGGGATGATAAAATCAATGGCAAAAAATCCAATTATATTTGCTTGTGCTAATCCTGAACCTGAAATAAGACCAGAAAAAGTTCTTGAAGTAAGAAATGATGCTATAATTGCGACTGGCAGATCAGACTACCCAAATCAAGTCAATAACCTGATTGGTTTTCCATATATTTTTAGAGGTGCACTTGATGTTCAAGCGAAAACAATTAATGAAGAAATGAAAGTGGCTGCAGCTCAAGCGATTGCTAAGCTTGCGAGAGAAGATGTTCCTGACGAGGTCGTTGCTGCCTATGGAGGAGATAGGCCACATTATGGAAAAGATTACATTATACCTTCAACTTTTGATCCAAGATTAATTACTACTATTCCAACAGCAGTGGCTAAAGCTGCAATGGACAGTGGGATTGCACAAAAACCCATTAAAGATTTTGATGCTTATGTTAATGAATTAGAAGCAAGATTAGATCCTTCTGTAGGAATTATGCAAGGAATCAATTCTAAAATTAAGAAAGCAAAAAAAAGGATAGTATTTGCTGAAGGCGAAGATGAGGAAAGTCTTAAGGCAGCAATTGCATTCAAAAATTATGGTTTAGGAGAACCAATTCTAATTGCAAATGAAGATAAGTTAAAAATAGCCTTGAAAAAAATAGGATTAGATGAAAATTTTAAAATTCAAATCACAAACTCCACTGATAAAGAAAAATCTGAAAGATATAAGGATTATCTCTATGAAAAATTACAACGAAAAGGAATTTTGGAAAAAGATTGTGATAAAATGGTCAAGTCAGATCGTGTCACATGGGGTTCTTGCATGGTAGCGTGTGGCGATGCCGATGGAATGGTTGCAGGAAATACTCGTCACTTTTCTGCTACTGTAGAAAAACTTGCACAGTCTGTTGGAACACGTGAAAAAGAAATCCTTTTTGGTTTGTGTTTATATGTATCAAAAGGCAAAACCATTCTTATTGCCGATACAAATGTTATTGAATATCCAACATCTGAAGAGCTTGTTGATATAACAATCTCTAGTGCAAGAATTGCCGAGATGTTAGGTTTTGAGCCAAAAGTTGCTTTATTATCTCATTCTACTTTTGGCCAACCAGAAACTGACAGAACAAAAAGAGTGAGGCAAGCAGTTGAAATGCTTAAAAATAAAAAAGTTAAATTTTTGTTTGATGGAGAGATGCAGCCAGATGTTGCTCTTAATTCAAAATTCAAATCAACTTATCCATTCTCAAAAATTGTTGGAAATGCAAATGTACTGGTAATGCCATCTATTCATGCCGCAGCGGTATCTACTAAAATGTTGAAAGAACTTGGTGGTGGAAAAGTTATTGGACCTTTGCTGATAGGATTAGCACAACCAATAGAAGTTGCTCCACTTAGATCATCTAGTTCTGAAATATTGAATCTTGCTTCAATAGCAGCTTACTCTTCAGAAGTAATTAAATATTAATTTGCAATTCTTTGATTATTTGAAAGATCTTCTTTTAAAAAAATACTTGATATAACTTCTGAAACACCCTGAACTGATTTTGCTTCATTAATTACTATTTTTCTTTCTTGCTCATCTCTTGCAATACCAAAAATATATAAATTTTTATTAATAGTCGTAAAGTTAAAATTGTTTGATTTAATGTTGCTATTTGCAAAAATAGCTACTTTAAATTGAGAGGTAATTAACAAATCTTTAGCTTTATCTTTCCAAGAAGATTGGTCATCAACTTTAATAATATTCTCAACAGACCTCACTCCACTCGTTTCCCAAGCAATTTTTGTCATCTGAATTTTTTCTTCAATTGTATCAACGTTACCCTTTAATACGAAACGTCCATCAATTGATTTAGAATTTATCTTTAACAAATATTTTTCGTCAATTTGGGAAATTTTAAATAAAAACTTTTTTTCAATAACGCTGTCATCAACTATTCTCCCTAAAGTTCTTGGATCATCTGCTATTTCAACACTTGTTTTTACGATACCAACTGTAGAGACTCCCACTAAGGGTACACAAGAGTAAAGTGATAGTGCAAATAAAAAAATTAGTAAAAATCTACTCATTCAAATCAATAACTTTTTGATAAATTATCTTTTTGCTTATTTCCAGCTTTTTCGAAAGATATTGAGCAATATTTTTAGACGTCATCTTGCCAATAAGCAATTTAATTTCTTTATCAATATTAATATCAGTCTTTTCTTCTACAGAATTATCAATAACCAAGGTCATTTCACCTTTATCGTTATCTTGAACATATTTTTTTATATTAACAATAGTATCTTTAATGTAAGTTTCATGAACCTTTGTCATCTCACGAGCAATCAAAAAATTAGATTTAGGAAAATATTTTGTAAGAAATTTAGAATTTTTACCAAGATCCCTTGCTGGCATAAAGAATACTAAACTTGCTTTAACTAACTTTGTTTTAGCTAAAAACTTTTCCAATTCAGTTTGTTTTTTTGGTAAAAAACCACAAAAATAAAAATTATCTGAGAATCCTGAAACGGATACTGCTGATAAGATAGCAGAAGCTCCAGGTATTGGTCTTACTTGAACTCCAATCTCATAACATCTTGATATTAAATTTGATCCAGGATCACTTATTGCTGGCGTGCCAGCATCTGAAACTAACGATATGACTTTTTGATTTTTCAGATCCTCTAAAATTTTATGTATTTTTTGTTTTTCATTTACCACATTGAAAGAAATTAATTTTTTTTTTATATTATAAAAATTAAGTAATTTAGATGTTATTCTTGTATCCTCACATAAAATATAATCTGAAAGTGATAACATTTTTAGTGATCTGTTTGATATATCTTGCATATTACCTATTGGTGTTGAAATAACATATAATGCTGGCTCTATTTTTGAGTAATGATTATTCATAATTTAAACAAATGTTGTATTTATGTATAACTGTTCGTAAAAAAATGAAAAAAATTTTAATTTTAATAGCGCTAATTTTTTCTCTAAATAGCAATGTTTATGCCAAAACAGAATTAAAAATTGGTGCATTGTTACCATTGAGTGGCAAGAATGCTCTTCTAGGAAACAATATTTATCAGAGCATCTTAATTACTATTTTTGAACTTGAAAATCTTAAAATAAAAATCATTCCTTTAGATACTATGAGTACAAATCCAGGTGCGAAGTTAGCTTTCCAGAAAGGTTTAGATGAGAAAGTCGATGTATTCGTGGGCCCAATTTTCTACAGCACGTTATCTGAAATAAAAAATTTGGAAGGGTTTAAAGATAAAATTTTCTTTTCATATAGTAATAATGAAAATGATAATTTGCCAAATGTTATAAGTTTTGGAATTAATCTAAGTTCACAAGTTAATGCTCTAGAGAGAGTTTTTAATCAAAATGAAAAATATATATTTTTTGGCGATAGTAGTAATTTCACAAAAAAGGTTTCTGATAAAATTAAAAAGTTAAAATCAAAAAGAACACAAACTATAATATATAAAAATTATCAAGACATTGATGCAAAAACAAAAAAAGTTACAAATTTTACTTTTAGGAAACAAAAACACCTGAGGGAAATAAAAAGACTTGAAAAAATACAAAAAGAAAAAGATGCTGAAAAAACTGAGGATGCTGCTCTTCACGCTAAATATATCGAAAATTTAAAAAAACACGATACACTTCAAAAAGTTAGGTTTAAAAAAGTTTTTTTATCTTCTTTCAACGAAGAGTTAATAGCTTCCTTATCATATTTGGATTTTTATGATGCAAATTATAAAGATGTACAATTTATAACGTTAAATTTATGGTTTGAAAAAAAATATCTTAACGAGCCTTCATTAGAAAATATAATATTTCCTTCAATTAATTACCAGGCATACCAAGAATTAAACCGAAAGTATCAAAAAAGTTTTAATAGGGATATTTATCATTTAGAAGTATTAACATTTGATATGATCCCTCTTATTGCAGCGACCTGGTTTGGAACAAAAGAACAAAAATTGAAGACATCAATGTTTAATGGTTCATACAAAGGTAAGGCAGGTAATTTTTCAATTAAAGAAAATAAAACTAATAGAAATTTATTATTGTATAAAATTAATAATAAACAATTTAAGAAAATTTAAAAAATTTTTTAACCTTTGAAAATGCCTTAAATCGATGAGATGTTTTATTTTTCTTTTTTTTGGAAATCTCAGCAAATGTTTTGGAGTCTCCATTTGCAACAAATATAGGGTCATATCCAAAACCTTTTTTGCCTTTAGCGGGAAAAGATATATTACCTTCAACTTTACCCTGATACTCAAATGATTTTCCATCAGGAAAGGCAATAGATATTGCGCATACAAATCTTGCTTTTGAATTTAGCTTATTTTTTTTTTTTAATAAATTATAAATTTTTTTTATTGCAATATTAAAATCTTTTGAAGGCCCTGCCCATCTTGCAGAAAAAATTCCAGGCCTTTTATTCAAGGAATCAACTTCTAAACCTGAGTCATCAGATATACATATAATCCCAGTTTTTTTAGCAGCAAATAATGATTTAATTTTAGCGTTAGCTTTAAAAGTCTTACCGTTTTCAATAGGTTCTTTAAGGTTGAAATCCCTAGGTTTAAAATATTTTATCTTTTTTGGTAAAATTTCCTTGAGTTCTTTAAATTTCCCTAGATTGTTTGTTGCAATTAATATTTTTTTCGCTTTTTTGAGAGAGTAAAGTTTATGCACCTAATATTTCTTTTTGTTTATTAACTAATAATTGAATTGATTCTTTTGAAAATTCCAACATGTGTGCTAATTGTTTTTCAGAGCAAGTCGTTTTCTCACCGGTCATTTGTAATTCTATAATTTCACCTTTTTCGTTCATCACAAAATTTGCATCTACATCAGCATTACTATCTTCTTGATAATCAAGATCAACCAAAACGTCTCCACTTACAACACCGCAGCTGATAGCTGCGACATGATTTTTAATTGGATTTGTTTGAATTATTTTTTTATCTTTTAAAATATTAATACATTGTTTGAGAGCAACAAATCCGCCTGTTATAGAAGCGGTTCTAGTTCCCCCGTCTGCTTCGATTACATCACAATCTATTGTTATTAAATTTTCACCAAGAAGATTTAGGTTTACGCCTGCTCTTAATGACCTGCCAATCAATCTTTGTATTTCTGATGTTCGTCCACCAATTTTACCAGACGAAGCCTCTCTTCTCATTCTTTCATTCGTAGATCTAGGCAACATACCATATTCTGCTGTAACCCAACCACTACCGCTTCCCTTCAGCCACCTTGGTACCTTTGTGTCAAAAGAGGCAGTACAAATAACTTGTGTATTCCCAAATTTTATTAAACACGATCCATCAGCATTTTTTAGATAATTAGGAATTATCTCAATTGGTCTTAATTCTGAATTTTTTCGATTATTTCTCATAAAGTCTTGGAATTTATTAATCTATCACTATATAGCTTGCAAACATATTATTTTATGAGCGAAAAAAAAGAAGAATCCAAAGACACTGATATTGAAAAGTCTGAAGATTTAAAAGAAAATACTGAGCAAAATATAGCTGAAAAAAGTTTAGAAAATCAATTTAAAGAGCTAAATGATAAATATTTAAGATTATTGGCTGAAAACCAAAACCTTAGAAAAAATCATGAACAAGAAAAAGAAGATATTTTAAAATATGGATCATTCTCTTTTGCTCAACAGATTCTTGGTCTTACTGATAATTTAGATCGTGCATTTCAAATATTTAAAAATGACGAGAAATTTAAAAATGATGAATTTAAAAACATTTTAAATGGTATTGAAATGATCGAAAAAGAACTTACAGAAACGCTTGGTAAAAATGCAATCAAATACATAGACTGTTTGGGCAAGCCTTTCGATCCAAATCTGCACCAAGCTATCGGCGAAAAAGAAAGTAAAAAAGAACCAGGTATCATTTTGGAAGAGATGCAAAAGGGCTACTTGATGCACGATAGACTTTTAAGGCCTTCGATGGTTTATGTATCAAAAAAGCTTCAGAAATAGACATTTTTACTCTAAAATTAATTGAAACGTCTGTCTTGCAATTAAAAAAAATATACCCATATAATTTTTATTGAGAAAAGGAGACTAATAAAAATTATGTCAAAAATTATAGGTATTGATTTAGGAACGACAAATTCGTGTGTAGCCATTATGGATGGCAAAGAGTCAAAAGTTATTGAAAATACAGAAGGAGCAAGAACTACTCCTTCCGTTGTAGCCTTTACGGAAACAGAAAAACTAGTTGGTGCGTCAGCAAAAAGACAGGCAGTTACAAATCCTGAAAATACTTTTTATGCTGTAAAAAGATTAATTGGTAGAAAATTTGACGGCGCAGCTGTTAAAAAAGATGTAGATGGATTACCATATAAAGTTATTGCAGCTGAAAATGGTGATGCCTGGGTTGAAGCTAAGAGCGAGAAGTATTCGCCAAGCCAAATTTCTGCTTTTGTTTTGCAAAAAATGAAAGAGACTGCTGAAAAATATTTAGGCAGTGAAGTAAAGAAAGCAGTAATTACAGTTCCTGCGTATTTTAATGATTCACAAAGACAAGCTACGAGAGATGCAGGAAAAATTGCAGGACTAGAAGTGGAAAGAATTATCAATGAACCAACTGCTGCTGCATTAGCATATGGCTTGGATAAAAAAAATGCAAAGACAGTTGCTGTATATGACTTAGGTGGAGGTACATTCGATGTATCTATTCTTGAACTAGGAGATGGTGTATTTGAGGTTAAATCAACTAACGGTGATACGACTTTGGGTGGTGAAGATTTTGATGCTACTATTGTAGACTACCTTGCTAGTGAATTTAAAAAAGACAATGCAATCGATCTTAAACAAGACAAACTTGCTTTACAAAGGCTAAGAGAAGCTGCTGAGAAAGCAAAAATTGAATTATCATCTTCAACACAAACTGAAATCAATTTACCATTTATAACCGCAGACAAAACTGGGCCAAAACATTTAAACATTAAATTGACAAGAGCAAAACTTGAATCTCTTTGTGCCGATTTAATTGAAAAAACTGTAGAACCTTGCAAAACAGCCTTAAAAGATGCTGGTTTATCAGCTGGTGAAATTGGAGAAGTTATTCTTGTTGGCGGTATGACGAGGATGCCCAAAGTTATTGAAACTGTAAAAAACTTTTTTGGAAAAGATCCTAGTAAAAGTGTTAATCCAGATGAGGTAGTTGCAATGGGTGCAGCAATTCAAGGCGGTGTATTACAAGGTGATGTTAAAGATGTTTTACTATTAGATGTAACACCTTTATCATTAGGTATTGAAACGTTAGGAGGCGTTGTAACTAAATTAATTACAAAAAATACAACTATTCCAACAAAAAAAAGCCAAGTGTTTTCAACCGCAGAAGATAATCAACCTGCCGTATCAATAAGAGTATTCCAGGGAGAAAGAGAAATGGCAAGTGACAACAAATTACTTGGAACGTTTGATTTAACAGGTATTCCACCAGCTCCTAGAGGTGTCCCTCAAATTGAAGTAACGTTTGATATAGATGCAAATGGAATAGTTAGTGTTTCTGCTAAAGATAAAGGAACAGGAAAAGAGCAGAAAATACAAATTCAAGCATCCGGTGGATTATCAGATGATGAAATTGAAAAAATGGTTAAGGATGCCGAAGCGAATAAAGAGGCTGATAAAAAGAAAAGAGAAGAAGTTGACACTAAGAACTCAGCCGATGCATTAGTAGCATCTACAGAAAAAAGTTTAAAAGAACATGGTAGTAAAATAAGTGATGCTGATAAAAAAACCATCGAAACAGATCTTCAGAATTTAAAAGATGCTATCAAAGCTGATAAAATTGAGGACATTAAAGCAAAAACTCAAACTCTTGTTCAATCATCAATGAAACTTGGTGAAGCAATATATAAAGAACAACAAGCAAAAGCTGGTAGCGCCAAAGCTCAAGGTGATGAGGGAAAAGCAGAAACAGGAAGTGAAAAAAAAGACGATGTTGTAGATGCTGAGTACGAAGAAGTAAAAGACGACAAAGATAAAAAGTAACGCTTAAACTCTAAGCGGATAGGATATAAGTCATGTCTAAAGCCGATTATTATGAAACGTTAGGCGTAAACCGTAATGCTTCAAAAGATGAGATTAAAGGTGCCTATAGAAAATTAGCCATGAAATATCACCCGGATCGTAATCCAGGTGATAAGTCTGCAGAGACCAAATTTAAAGACGCTACTGAAGCTTACCAAATATTATCTGATCCAAATAAAAAAAATAGTTACGATCAATTTGGTCACTCAGCTTTTGAAAATATGGGTGGCGGTCAAGGTGGTTTCAACGATTTTGGAGGTTTTGACTCTGGATCCTTTTCAGACATTTTTGATGATTTTTTTGGTGACTTCATGGGATCAGGTAGAGGTCGCACAGGAGGTAGAAGGCGTTCAAAAGGTCAGAGAGGTTCAGATTTAAAAATTAATTTAGAAATTTCTTTAGAAGAATCTTACAATGGTAAGAAAACAGCTTTTAATATTAACTCTTCAGAAAAATGTGACACCTGTTCAGGTAGCGGTGCTAAGCCAGGTTCAAATCCTAAAACATGCGAAACATGTGGAGGTGATGGTAGAGTTAGGTCTCAACAGGGATTTTTTACAGTACAACAGACATGTCCTGATTGTAGAGGAGAAGGTCAGGTCATTGGTAATCCCTGCAAAGAATGTAGCGGATTTGGAACTAGAAAAAAAAAGAAAACTTTATCCATTCAAATACCTAAAGGTGTCGATGATGGAACAAGAATTAGATTAGCTGGCAAGGGTGAAGCAGGATCGAAGGGAGGTGCTGACGGTGATTTGTACGTTTATATTCAAGTCAAAAAGCATGAACTTTTTCAAAGAGAAGAGGAAAACTTGTATTATGAACTTCCAATTTCATTAGCGGACGCATCGCTTGGTACGTCAATAGAGGTACCAAATATTGATGGATCAAAATCGAAGGTAAAAATTCCCACTGGTACTCAATCCGGCAAACAACTTAGATTAAGAGATAAGGGTATGCCAATGTTGAGGGGAGGAGGATATGGAGACTTATATCTGCAAGTTAAAGTCGAAACACCTGTTTCATTAAATAAAGAACAAAAAGAATTGCTTGAAAAATTTAAAGATTTAGAAGATTCTAAAAATAATCCTGAAAATCAAAGTTTTATTAAAAAAGCTAAAAAATTTTGGGAAAA